>Ga0310120_10001425_pt1 | contig 17844 bp, 16 predicted proteins | sample CB27_AW_983_MG_FD_203506 | JGI IMG/M metagenome (GOLD analysis project Ga0310120, IMG submission 203506) | Marine microbial communities from Western Arctic Ocean, Canada - CB27_AW_983 | ecosystem: Environmental > Aquatic > Marine > Oceanic | place: Canada: Western Arctic Ocean | collected...
CACGATGGTGGCGGATGCGTTTCGCGGAGGCACCGGCAATCTGGCTTTCGGATGGCAAGTGACTGCCGTACTGACCATGACCTGTGGGACGGTGTTCTTGATGTGGCTCGGCGAGCAGATCGACGAATTTGGAATCGGTAATGGCATCAGCCTATTGATCATGGCCGGGATCCTGGCCCGCATGCCTGGAGCTGGATGGGATCTCATTCGTAACGCGAAACTTGAGTTGGGCGGCGGACTGGGCAACGACGGAGTTTATGTGGAAACCCTAATTATTCTGGCATTCTTATTCGTGGCGGTCGTGGTTGGTGTAGTTTTTATTACGTTGGGCCAACGTCGGATTCCGACGCAGAGCGCCAAACATGTACGCGGACGACGGGTTTACGGCGGTTCGCGTCAGTATTTGCCGTTGAAGATCAACCAAGCCGGGGTGATGCCGATTATTTTTGCGAGCAGTCTGTTAATGTTCCCGCAGATGATTTTTAGCTATCTCACCAGATTGAACGCCGATATTTTCGGCCCTTTGAACCGCATTTTCGGCGCGGGTGGAACTGGGTTTTTCTACAACCTTTTTTACGTGGCGATGATCTATTTTTTCTGCTATTTCTGGACGGCCATCACATTCAATCCCAAAGACATGGCAGAAAATCTTAAGAATTTTGGCACATTTATCCCAGGATATCGCCCTGGCAAGCGAACCGCCGATTATCTTGAGAAGGTGATGGTGCGAATCACCTATGTGGGGGCTGGGTTCCTCGCGCTGGTCGCAATTATTCCCACCATGATTTCCGGTTCACTGGGAGTGAGTTGGATGATCGCTTCCTTCTACGGTGGCACGGGTTTGCTGATCGCGGTGAGTGTGGCGTTTGACCTGGTCCAAAAGATTGACAGCCATCTTGTGATGAGGAATTACAAGGGATTGCTTGAAGCATGACTTGCGGTAAGATTCGTGGATGGTGGCTTGGCGTTACACTGGTCTGTGGGATTGAGACCAGCCAATTGGATAGGCCGCTCACACGAACGAGTGAAAAGGGTTTCAGTCGTGTTCATTCTGTTGTTCGGCCCACCCGGCGCCGGTAAGGGAACCCAATCCACGCTGCTCAGTGAACGGCTTAAGATTCCCCATGTCTCGACTGGCGAGATTCTCCGTGCGGCGATCCTGGGTCAATCCGCTCTGGGCCTGCAGGTTGAGGAATGCATTGCCGCTGGCCGGCTGGTACCCGACACGTTAATCACCGATGTCGTTGCCGAGCGAATTGGTGAACCGGATTGTGCTAACGGATGCATCCTAGACGGCTTCCCACGAACCATTCCCCAAGCCGACGCGTTGGACGAGGTTCTAACGCAGCGTAATTCCTCGATACACGCGGTCATCCAACTCGCCGTGGATATGAAAGAACTGCTGGAGCGACTCTCCAAACGATCCGAAGTGGAACTTCGCTCGGATGATTCTCCGGAAACCATCGCCGGTCGGCTGGAGATTTACGAGCAGGAAACGTCGCCGCTTATTGCTTATTACGAAAAGCGAGGGCAGCTACGTCGCATCGACGGTATGGCTCCCGTGGAAACCGTGTCCCAACGCATCATCGAGGCGATTCGGGACGCCTCAAAACAGTCGGATTGAGGGAGAGCGAGGAGCGTTTTCCGGAGGCTGCCAGGCGAGTGGGTCGGATCGACATGGTCCCAGTGGTCACGGAGGGGCTACCTGGCTGACGCGTCCGGAAAAAGGTCTCATTTTTCCTTGGCCATGGGCCTTGTGGGCATGGGCCGAGGAGGGATATACTTACTTGCTTTGCCGGTAATCGGAAGAGCCGATAGGAAGGGTGCGATGAAGGTTCGAGCAAGCGTCAAGCGGATTTGCGAGAACTGCAAGGTGGTTCGACGCAAGGGGCGTGTGTATGTCGTGTGCAGTAATCCACGGCACAAGCAGCGCCAAGGATGAGTCAAGAGGCTCGGGGCCGCGTCGGTTGGCCTCTATGGTTATCGGATGGGTGAACGTGTGCGGCGAAGTGCTTTATCGATGATCACGACCTGTCCCCGCAAAAGGTCCAACACGCAGAAACATCGCGACATGACGCGACGACAACACAATGATCCTAGGGTTGTTGGCCAGGAGATTTATAAGAAATGCCCCGTTTATTAGGTGTGGACATACCGAATGATCGACAGACAGTCATATCGTTGACCTATCTGTTCGGTGTCGGAAGCAAGACTTCCAGGGAGTTGTGCCATAAGGCTGGAGTCGATCCCCACAAGAAAGCCCGCGACTTGGCTGAAGACGAGTTGGGTCGATTGGCGGCGTTGTTGGAGCGTGACTATGTCGTTGAGGGGCCGCTCAGGCGCCAGTTGACCCAGAACGTCGTGCGTCTTCGCGACATTGGTTGCTACCGCGGATTGCGACATCGACGTGGGTTGCCGGTGCGTGGACAAAGAACACGGACCAACGCGCGAACACGCAAGGGTCCTAAGAAGACAGTGGCTGGTAAAAAGGGCGTTAAGGATCTTCGGTAGTCGGTCGGGAATGGCCGCTCAGGACCTTGGCTTGACTCACGGGTGAGTGGCCAGATGACAGTGGCCAGATGACAGTGGCCAGATGACAGTGGCCAGATGACAGTGGCCAGATGACAGTGGCCAGATGACAGTGGCCAGATGACAGTGGATGACGACGGGAACCGCTGGGCTGTGAGGCCGCCGTGCGTATGAAGTGGACGCCGCGACCAATCGAGACCCGTCGGCATAAATAGCAGATGAAACAATTAGCGATTCGGCTTAGGGAGTACCGCAACCGTGGCTAAAGGCAAAAAAAGAAAATCGCGTCGAAACGTGACGGTGGGCATCGTCTACATTCGAGCGACATTCAACAACACGACGATTACAATTACGGACACTAAGGGCGATACACTTTGTTGGTCCAGCGCGGGAACATGTGGATTCAAGGGAAGCCGCAAGAGTACGCCATTCGCTGGGCAGGTCGCGGCCCAACAGGCGGCAGAAAAGGCCATCAAGTTTGGGATGAAGGATGTGGATGTGCGAGTGAAGGGTCCCGGTTCCGGCCGTGAAAGTGCGATCACGTCATTGCAAGCCACCGGTTTAAACGTCAAGTCGATCGAGGATTGCACACCCATTCCACATAACGGTTGTCGGCCTGCTAAGAAGCGGCGTGTGTAGGTCAAGCAACCCCATTGCCGATCTTCGGCGAATTCGACTGTATTCAATCCATTTTCGATGTGTCACACGGAATGTCCTACTGGCATGTCTTGTTGCTGAATTGGAGGTATAGCAATGCACGTACGTTGGCGCGGTTTAGAACTACCAAGCGTAGTCGATTGCGAAGCGGCCTCATTGACCGACACCCACGGAGTGTTCTCGGCCGAACCGTTTGAAAGAGGTATTGGGACGTCGGTCGGAAATAGTCTGCGGCGCATTCTTTTGTCCAGTCTGTTGGGGAGTGCGGTCACCCAGATCAAGATTCGCGGCGCCCAACATGAGTTCACGACCGTCCCTGGCGTCCTCGAGGACGTCACGGATTTGGTGTTGAATGTCAAGTCGCTCGTCGTAAAAAAGCATACTGAAACGACTCGCGTGATCACGATCGAGAAGAGTGTGGCGGGTCCTATTACTGGCGCGGATGTACAAACCGATTCCGACGTGGAAGTGATCAACAGGGATCATGTGATTGCGACGTTAACTGAAGATGTGTCATTCTTCATGGAAATGGTGGTTGAAAACGGACGCGGCTATGTGCCGTCCACCGAACATAGTTCCTCAGAGCACGAGATCGGTGTGATTCCGATAGACGCGGTCTACAGTCCGATCACGCGTGTCCGCTATGACATCGAAGAGACGCGTGTGGGACAGAAAACGAATTACGACAAGTTAATGTTGGAGATATGGACTAACGGCTCTGTCGATCCACAGATGGCGTTGGTCGAAGCGGCCAAAATCATGCGGAAACACTTGAATCCGTTCGTGCAGTACCAGGAACTGGGTGCGCAAGTTCATGCACCGCCGAAAGGTAGTGAGATGGATCCGATTTTGGAAAACAAGCTTAACATGAGCATCGCCGATCTCCGTTTCTCCGTGCGAGCCTCAAATTGCTTGGAAGCCGAGAACATCGCCAGTGTCCGTGAGCTCGTCACGCGTTCGGAAGACCAGTTGCTGGAGGTGCGGAACTTCGGTGATACCACATTGACGGAAATCAAAGCCAAGCTTGACGAGCTTGGCCTGCATCTCGGAATGCGCGTCGCGGCGATAAGTCGTTAAGGCGGCGACCAAATGGATCCAGTCCATAACGAAAATTGAACACGATGATCGGGTAAGATAAGATGCGACATAGAAGACGGGGACGGCGGTTGGGACGGTCCTCAAGCCATCGAAAGGCCATGCTGCGGAATTTGGCGAGCAGCCTGTTTTTGACCGTCAGTGATGATGAGTTCGTTGAGAATTCGGCCAAAGTGAAAGGCCGTGTGGTCACCACATTGGAGAAGGCCAAAGAGGTCCGTCCTTTAGTGGAGAAATGTGTCACCATCGCCCGTCGGTCCTTGGTAAGTCAAAAGGCGGCCGGCAGTTTTAGTATCTCCGCCGAACGTGGTTCCGAAGAGTGGAAGACATGGCGCAAGAGCGACCAATGGCGGCAATGGTGTGATGCCATCGCTCCATCCGTGGCCGCGCGCCGACGTGCTTTGCAATTGCTCGGTGACAAGCAGGCCGTTCGTGTTCTTTTTGACGAAGTGGCTCCGCTGATGGAGGATCGCGATGGCGGTTACACACGGGTCGTTCGGTTAGCCGCGAAGCGATTGGGAGATGCCGGAACCTCCGCGATCCTCGAGTTCGTCGGTAAGAACGACCGCGTGAAAAAGGCCAAGAGTCAAAAGCCTGCTTTCGTTGGTGGTGACGAAGGGTCGCCGGATGATGCGTCGCCGGACGCGGGTGAGCCAGAAGCTAACGCCGACACGGACAACGGTGTCGCCAGCGATTCCGATTCGGCCAGTGCGGAGGCGGTCGCGGCGGATGAATCCGGTGATGCCGCGGAAACCAGTGAATCGCAGAAGACCGAATAGTCGTGCTGCCGAGCCTAGGTTACCCCGCGGGTCGCTCGGTGACGAAATTGGTAGGATTGCGGGATGCATGGCAAGGAAGGCCGACTCTCCATCGCAGCGCGTCGACGCGCATCCCGGATTTGACTTCACACATCATGTGGGATTGTTGTGTGACGATATCACGACACGTGTGCCAGAGATGAGTCATATAGACGTTCGCCGTGTGGCGATCTCATTCTGCCAGACACGCAAGCGAGTGCGCCATGGATTTTGGGCCTCCCTGACTCCCATGCGTTTTGCCAACGGCGACCTAACGGAGATGCGAAGAGGCGGAGTCTACACCGTCCAACGACTCTACGACTCCGCGGGAGTCGAAATGCTGTATGTTCTGGCGTTTTATCTGCCCAGATTCTTGCAGTTGAGCTTCATGGACAAGCTCGTGACAATCTTTCACGAGCTATGGCATATCAATCCTGAATTCAATGGGGACATTCGAAGATTCGAAGGTCGCTGTTACGCGCATACGCATTCCGAGAAAGAGTACGACGACGCGATGCTGCAGCTAGCGAAACGCTGGTTGGCGATGTCGCCGCCGAATGGACTTTACCAATTCCTAAAGATGAATCACGGCCGAATGTGCCGCGAATACGGCCGGGTTTATGGTACCAAGATTCCTCATCCCAAGCTGTTGCCGTTGAAGGATCGTGCCTCATAGCGCCGCTAGCTTCTTGCAAGTTGACCTGTCGTAAGTAATCTCCTACTCTTCCCACCACTTCCAACCACGGCTTATCTCTTTTTCGTGTTTGGGGTTCTCCCCAGCCATTCCTATGCGCCACCTACGACGGTCTATCTGTTGGCTGGTACTGATCGGCGTAGCCGGATGCGCCAGCTGGACCACATCTCCATCCTCAGAGCAAACCGTATTGCGCAAGCCACGGTTGTCGGATGATAGCGTCGTACTCGAGCTGACTTTCGCCCACATCGGTGAACTCGACCCGTTAGATCTCACTTCAATATGGAACGAAGTCGACGAAATGAAATTGGATACGGTCCAGCGACGAAGGTTGGCCGCGAACGGTTTCCGTGGCGGCATCGCGGGGATGCATCTGCCTCAAGCATTGCGTGACCTCGTGGACGATGAAAATTCGACGAGCGGATTAGACAATAGGATCGACGGTCGAAGTGGATCGGTTTCGAGATCCAGCCATCGTCGACTACAGGCACGTGCCGGGATACGCAACGAAATTGTAACCGGAGAGACCATTGACTCCATGGTCGTCCTGATCGACGAAGATGGGAAAGTGAGCGGCAGCGCGCGGGCTCAGGCCCAGACGACCTTAGCCGTTATGGTCCAACCGACGGGCGACGGACGCGCCGAAATCGAGTTGGTCCCCGAAATTCACTTCGGGCAACCCAAGCAGAAGTGGGTTGGGCGGGAAGGCATGTTTCAATTTGTTGTCGGCAAAGAGCGAGAACGTTTTGAGCAATTGTTGATTCCCGCCACGTTGGCACCTGGTGAAACACTCATCCTCTCTGGCAACGGCAAGCCGCAGAGTCTTGGCGAACAGTTTTTCACGAGTTGCGCGGGAACGGCCAACGCGCCCCGAATGTTGCTGGTCCGTTTAGCACAATCCCGCGATGATGAACTCTTCGGAGGCGGGCTGGAGTCGAAGGAGTTGGCGACCAGCGAATAGATTTATTCGCTGGGGGAATGTCGGGAGACCCTGGCGAGGTTCGCCGGAGCTGAGAGTCCAATCCCTTCCAAGACCAAGTTGGGTCGAAGGCAAGCCGAGGGACTAAGCTGATCGGCCAGTCGCTTCGCTCCGCCACCGGTGACAAACAACTCGACTGCTTTGCGGGACTCGCCGCGAATGCCATCGATGATCTTGTCGATAGCACCTACCGCGCCCCAGAATACGCCAGCCCGAATCGCCAACCGAGTGTTCTTCCCCACAAACGGCGGCAGATCCAGACGGTCGTCCAGTTCGACCTTGGGGAGTTGGTCTGTTCCCCACGCTAGCGCGGCAGAGGCCAATCCTAGTCCCGGCAAGATGGCGCCACCCTGGAATCGTCCCTGTTGATCCAAGAAGTCAACCGTGATCGCGGTCCCGGAATCGACAATGATTGCCGGGGAGTTCAAACGCCTGCGGACGCTGGCCGCCTTGGCCGCGGCCAAGCGATCTTTGCCAATCGTCTCGGGATGATCAACGTCAATCTCCAACTCGAAATCGCCGTGGCTGAGCAACCATCGTTTGGCAACCTTCTCCTTGGACAACCACTTTTCAAGTCGTTGCCAACCGTCAGAATTCACACTGGCGACAATCCATTTCCCCCTCGTCCAGCTTCCCGCGGTCCCACCTCCATCGGCGGCCATTTGGCTGGCTCGCCAGCGATCCAAACATGGTCGCAAATCTTCGTTGGACGAAGTTCGCAACACGTTCTCCAATATAGGGACACCGTTGGTGTCGGCGCCCACCATCTTGCCAACCTCGATGGTCGAATTGCCGATGTTAGCCAGAAAACAGGAATGGTCGCGATCGGTCATAAAGTCAGTTCGCGGTGTGTAACTGTTGGCAGATCGCGTTGACCAAATCACGTAGGCCTTGGCCCGTCACGGCGGAAACCAACAGCGGCGTCGATTCGACCCGGTCGCTGAATTCGGCGTGCAGATCGGCGGCCTCTGGCAACTCGGCTTTGGTGATCGCAATGATTTCCGGTCGTGTTTCCAGTTCAGGATCGTAGAGAACGATTTCCTGCCGGATGGAATGGTAGTTCTCGAACGCATCGGTGCCGTCCATTGGGAAAGGTTCCACGAGATGAACTAACACGCCACTTCGCTGAATGTGTCGAAGAAACTCATGCCCCAAACCGACACCCTCGTGAGCGCCCTCAATAAGTCCCGGGATGTCCGCCATGACAAACGACCGGTCCATGTCGACTTGGACCCGTCCTAGATGGGGATGCTTGGTTGTGAACGGATAGGCGGCAATCTCGGGGCGAGCATGCGACAGCCGGCTCAGCATGGTGCTCTTTCCCGCGTTGGGTTTGCCGATCAGTCCTACGTCGGCAATGGACTTGAGCTCCAGAATGATTCGCTTTGACTCTCCGCCGTCGCCAGGTGTCCATTCTCGCGGAGTGCGGTTCGTGGACGACTTGAAGCCGACGTTGCCTTTACCACCTTTACCGCCACGGGCGGCCACCAGCTGATCACCAGTTGTCGACATATCTCGCATGACGAGATCATGCTTGGCGTCCACGATCACCGTTCCGGCCGGCACCTCGATCGTGAGGTCCGGGCCACTTCGTCCGTGCCGGTTTGATCCCTGTCCATGTTTACCGCGCTCGGCTTTCCAAAGTTTACGCTGCGCCAAGGCACCAAGATCGTTGATTCCCGCGCTGGCGACAATGATGACGCTGCCACCATGTCCTCCGTCTCCACCGTCCGGCCCTCCGCGCGGCAGGTAGCGCTCTCGTCGGAAGCTGCTGCAGCCGTTGCCGCCGCGACCACCGTGGATCTCGATTTGAACTCGATCAACAAACATGGGACATCGCTCGCTGGGAAAGTGTTTCCTCCAAATTGTGCCCAGTTGAAGGCGCATTCGGTGGCATGGAGATGTCTCGTCGAGACACTGACGAAGCGCGTGACCGGAATCCGACACTAAAAATGGTCGGCCACAAAGGAACCGTCTGTATGCATTATCGGGAAGTATTTCCGATTCGCAAGTGAATCCAACTGAATCTAAGTGAAGCCAGAATTTGCAACTCTTGAAAACGCAGTACCACGAAACGCAAACCGTGGTTTATGCACAATCGTTACCAGTGGAACTTGGGTTGGACACCTGACGTACTGGGCCGATCCAGCAAGGACTACCGGGAATCGCCCGCAGAGGACAGGAAAAATTACACGTGACGGCTTACCTCGCTCCCGCATGAGGGACTTTGACCAATTCGTCTAAGTTCTGTGTGGATAACCATTTAGATCGAACAGATCAACGTATTTAGCTGGGTTGGCATGGGACTTGCTTCTGAAGGCACGTGAAACCGATCTCGCTATACCTCGAGATGAAGTGATTCACTGAACCAAGGGCGGCAAACTTACCCATGCGTAGGAAACCTTCACGCAGAAGACATCACAAGCGAAACCTGTCCCGACGGTTGGGCGTGGAACAGCTTGAATCGAGAGAGGTCTTGAGCACCTCGACTATCTCGGGCGTGGTTTTCATCGACCACGACAACGACGGTCAATTCTCTGACAGCGAGATCGGGATCGCGGATGTGGCGATTGCGCTTGAAGGCACCACCAAGGGTGGCGACTCGGTCTCGGCGTCGACCACGACCGGCGCTTTTGGAGCTTATTCATTCGATAATCTTGAGGCGGGTGACTATGTCGTATCCAGCGCCCAAGCGTCCGGTTTTCTAGATGGGCTCGAGCAGGTAGGCAGTGTCGGTGGCACGGTGTCCGATGATTCCATCGCGGACATTATCGTGGATGCGGACACGGATGCATCTGGTTACAATTTTGGCGAATTGGCTCCAGCCATTCTCAAGGGTTCGGTCTACGCCGACTACGACCGTGACAACAACCTCGACTTTGGCGACAAAGGCCTGGCCGGAGTCGATGTGCAGCTTAGAGGAAAAAACGACCAAGGCGACCGCATCAATGTGACAATTCAGACGGACGTTGATGGGTCCTACGAATTCTCGGACCTTCGTCCCGGTCGCTATGACATTCGCAGTTCCACGCCCGTTGGCTATGACGATGGCCGGGAAACGATGGGTACGTTTGACGGCAATGCCCATCCGGTAAGCGAAAATGGACAGTTGCGCAACGACCGTTTCCGTAACATCGATGTCGGGTCTGGCCAGGTCGGACGAAATTATGACTTTGGTGAATTTGATCCAACCCAAACGTCGGGTGTGTTGGCCGATTCCTTTGCTGCCACATTCGTTGTTGAGGGTACCTCGGGCGATGATACGTTTGAGTTCTACGCTGGTGAATCCACGCACACAGTCATCTTAAATGGCGTAGAGCAGACAATCGATGCGACGACAAACACTCAGATTGTCTTTTATGGCCGAGGGGGTAAAGACGCAGTTCAGCTGACCGGAGGGGCGGGCATTGACAAGGCTGATTTAAGAGAAACTTCCGCGAAATTGACAGGTACTTCCTATCAGATCTTGGTCTATAGTGTCCATTTCACCACGGTTCATTCAGGCGGAGGCCAAGATCGGGCTTACCTATATGACACGCTCGGCAACGACCTATTTGAGGCCAATTCGATCGAAGCCCTTTTGTCAGTCGACGGTTACGAATTCAGTGCCGAGAGCTTTCATCGCGTGTCTGCCAACGCATCTGAAGGATATGACCAAGCAACCTTTCTTGATTCCTCCGGCGACGATCGGTTCAAAGCAACTCCGGACGATGCCAGGTTGTATGGCGACGGTTTCTACAACTTTGGCATTGGATTCGATAGGGTGGTTGGCGTCTCTGCCGAAGGTGGTAACGATCGAGCCTATCTTTACGACTCGCTAAATGATGATACTTTTGAGTCGCAGGCCAACGAGAGCCGACTCTACAACGATGAATATGAGAATCTGGCCGTTGGGTTCTCTCGTGTTTACGCCTATGCCTCAGGCGGGAACGATCTGGCCGTGTTCGAGGATACGGCCGGCGACGACTACTACAAAGTGGATCACAACGGCGCCCGATTGTACGGCGATGGATACTACAATCGCGCCATTGGTTTTGAAACGCATCGTGTTCAATTCAGTGTTGCTGTCGATCGGGATCGTACGATGCTGTTGGATACGTCGGGCACCGACGACTTCGTTGTGTCTGAGAACCAGTTGACCATGCGGCGTGGTACCACACATCACTACGTATTTAATCCTGATACGGCCATCCTGCAGCAGACGCACGGTTTTGACTATTGCCGCATCTACTCCGTCTTATTCGACCTCCAAATCGAGGGAGATTGGGTCGCCGTCTGAACACCTCGCACAAAAAGAACCTGCTGGCATTCCAGCAGGCTCTTTTCCGCATCGACAAGTCGATGCGGCCTCTTCATGTTTTCGTACGACTAGCGATAACGTACGTCTTCCGAGGATGTTCGTACAACGCGAGTCCCGCGGGAAGTTCGACCAGCGACCGATCGACGCGGACGCTTCTCTGTCTGACCGTAGTCTTCATATTCCTGCTCGTAGTAGACTTCTCCGGTGGAGCCATCTCGGAAGCGACAGCTGCCATCGGCACACGTCGAAGCAACGGTTCGCCTCGGTTGAGATTGTGATGCTAAACGCGAAGGGCGGTTGGAGAACGGATGTCGCGGTTGAGCGCTGACGCCACCGCCGCGGCTACCACCCCGACTGCATGTGGAACAGCCTCCACCTCCACCACCCCATCCGCCACACGGATCACAACAAGCCGGTGGATCGGAATGCCATTCACCCGCGTAAGTCGATCCGCATCCGGACCCACACCACATCGATTGGCCGATCACGTTGAATAACGCCATGATCGGCCCACCGCCAGGACCATGGCCCAAGAATCCGGTGTGGGCATAACGCATGTCGGCCCATCCGCAGTCTGGGCTCCAACCCCAACGATACCCGCCAGCACCGAACTCGCAGCAACCGTCGCCACAGCATCCGTCGCTACATCCTCCACCGCAGCATACGTCACCTCCTCCACAACAACCGCCACCGCCGTAACTCGGCGCACAGCACTCGCCACAACTGGACGCGCGGCATTCCGAGACTCCGCCGGAGCCGTAACCCGCGAACCCACCGTATCCGCCGCCTACACAGCAGCAGCCGCTCGACGCTGCCGCCAGGACACAAATCGAGACACCCAACCAAACAGGGCGGTTATTCATCGGTCCGATTCCTTTCTCAAATCAATACAGAGGGAGTTAATCGATAGGAGGACGGGTCTTGCCATGGTTTGGTAAGATCCGTTCTCGAGCGGGGTGTCCAGGTGCGAAGTGGTCACGCCCGATGACTGCTCGTATCGACATCCCAGTCCGCCGAATCGAGAAATTCGGTGTAATCGTCAAAGTTTATGGCTTGCTCCGCTAGCACGGTCGCGCTCCGCCCGCCCCCTTGCTATCCCCTTGCTATCCCCTTGCTATCCAAAGTGGAGTCTTCAAAGCGGGTGCTCCAGAATCAATGGGGCCGCCAGAGTTGCGACGGTAAGAAGGCTATTCTTAAAATCGATAGAAAGCACGATTATCTTGGAATGTAGGTCAAATCTCGATTGGGTGAACGAGGGGGAATTACCAACCAGGGCAATCACAATGAAACGAGTCGAGTCGTCGTGAACGTCCGATCCGACGATGTGTAATCGAGGGTGCGTCACTCGTCTTCGGTAGCGTCACCGGTTACGATCGACATACGAGACGTTGACAAACGGCGGGCGGCAGCATTTTGGGAATGGTCCGTCCAGATTCCGACGGCCCCGCGCATTGGCATTTTTCGGCCGGATATCGGCGTATTCGCTTCCACGCAGAGGGTTTCCTCCACCGATGAACGACGCCTCCAATGACTCTTTCACACTATCGGAAGCCCTTGAGCGACATAAAATCGAGCTGCCGGACGCCCAAGTGGCCCAGATCTCACGGTACTGTGATCTATTGTGGAATCGGAATCGGAAATTGAATCTCACCCGTCACACGACATATGACCTGTTCGTGGGGCGAGACGTCGCCGACTCATGGCAGTTGGCACAACTGTTAGAGCCGGGCGAGGAAGTTTTGGATATTGGTTCGGGGGGTGGTGTGCCCGGATTGTTGCTGGCCTTGTTGCGACCCGATGTCGAAGTTTCGGTCTGCGATTCGGTCGGCAAGAAATCCATTGCTCTTGGCCAATTTGTGGACAAGTTGGGCCTGGCCGTGCCGGTTTACGGTGATCGTGCCGAGACCATCCTGGAAGACTTGCGATTCACCTCCGTCACGGCCCGCGCCGTCGGCCCATTGTGGAAAATGCTGCGTTCACTCAACGATCACTGGGACGCGATGGGACGACTGCTTTTGGTCAAAGGCCCGCGGTGGCTTGACGAACGTGGCGAGGCACGACACCGTGGTCTCTTGCAAGATTTGGACCTGCGACGAGAAATCTCCTATCCTATCCCGGACAGTTCATCCGAGAGCGTTATTCTGAGTGTTTCACGTTCGATAAAAACCTCCGCATGACTTCTGCTGACCCGTTGCATCGAACTTGAGACGCTAACTGGCATGGCCTATACTGCTGAATTCCATCGCCCCGTAGTTCTGGAGAAGACAGGTCAACTTTACCGCCGATAGGTCCCAGACCAGGTTGATGACACCCTGATTCACGGCCTTCCCGTGGGATTCAACACGAAAGAAGTATGTCTGGCTACGCCGTAACCCACCTGCAGCAACTTGAAGCCGAAAGTATCCACATCATCCGCGAGGTGGCGGCTGAGTTTGAGAATCCGGTCATGCTGTATTCGATTGGCAAGGATTCCTCGGTGATGGTGCATTTGGCCCTGAAAGCGTTCTATCCCGGGAAGCCGCCGTTTCCGCTGATGCATGTGGACACCACCTGGAAGTTCCGCGAAATGATCGAGTTTCGCGAAAGTTACGCTCGCCACGAACTCGGATTGGATGTGTTGGTCCATACTAATCAGGAAGGCTCTGAGGCAGGTATCAATCCTTTTGACCACGGGAGTCAGCGGTATACGGACATCATGAAGACGCAGGCGCTCTTACAGGCGTTGGACAAATACGGATTCGACGCTGCGTTTGGGGGCGCTCGCCGCGACGAAGAAAAGTCGCGAGCTAAGGAACGAGTTTACTCGTTTCGTGACAAAAATCACCGCTGGGATCCCAAGAACCAGCGTCCCGAGCTGTGGAATCTCTACAACGCACGTGTCGACAAAGGAGAGACCATTCGCGTATTCCCATTGTCCAATTGGACGGAGCTCGATGTATGGCAATATATCCATCTGGAAAAGATCCCTATCGTCCCGCTGTATTTTTCGGCCCAACGTCCGGTCGTCGACCGCGATGGGGTATTGATCATGGTCGATGATGACCGCATGCAGCTGGAAGCGAACGAAAAACCTGAGATGCGCACCGTCCGATTTCGCACACTGGGTTGCTATCCACTAACAGGAGCCGTGGAATCCGAAGCCACCACTTTGCCTGAAATCATTCAAGAAATGCTGCTGGCCACTACGTCCGAGCGCCAAGGCCGGGTCATCGACTACGATCAATCCGGATCGATGGAGGAAAAGAAGAAGGAAGGTTATTTTTAGGCCGTCCCACTATTATGTCCCACCAATCTGAACTGATCGCCACCGACATCGACGCATACTTGGCCCAGCACGAGCGGAAGGAGCTGCTGCGCTTTCTCACCTGCGGTAGTGTGGACGATGGCAAGAGCACGCTGATCGGAAAAATGCTTTTCGACTCCAAAATGGTCTATGAGGATCAATTGGCCGCCGTACAAAAAGACTCCGCCATCCACGGCACCGTGGATGGTGGTTTTGACCCAGCTCTACTCACCGACGGTCTTAAAGCAGAGCGAGAGCAGGGGATAACGATCGACGTCGCATACCGCTATTTCTCTACGGCCAAACGTAAGTTCATTATCGCTGATACACCCGGTCACGAGCAGTACACCCGAAACATGGCCACCGGAGCGTCGACTTGTGACCTGGCCATCATTCTCATCGACGCGCGACACGGAGTGGTCACGCAAACCAAACGGCACAGTTTCATCACGTCGCTGCTCGGAATCAAACATGTGCTGGTCGCTATCAACAAGATGGATCTGGTGGACTATTCCCAGTCGATATATGACCAGATTCGTGATGACTTTACGGCATTTTCGGCTCGGATGGGCGTCACCGATATCCATTTCATACCAGTCTCCGCCCTGCAAGGCGACAATGTCGTCCACCCCAGCGAAAACATGCCTTGGTACGAAGGCAGTACCGTGATGCATATGTTGGAAAACGTGCACATCGCGGCGGATCGGAATCTGATCGACTTTCGTTTTCCAGTTCAGCTCGTCAATCGGCCCAACTTAAACTTCCGCGGTTTTTGTGGAACCGTCGCCTCGGGGGTCGTCCGCACCGGCGATGAGGTCATGGCGTTACCTTCGCGAAAGACATCCAAGGTCCAAACGATCACGACCTTTGATGGCGAGATCGACGAGGCTTTTCCTCCCCTGTCCGTCACACTGACTTTGGAGGACGAAATCGATGTCAGCCGGGGAGACACGATTGTGCATTCCGGCAACGTGCCCCAAATTGCCTCGAAGTTTGAGGCTATGTTGGTTTGGATGGACGAAACCGATATGGTCCCCGGCAAGCAGTATTTGGTCAAGCATGGCAATAAAGTCACCGCCGGCGCGATCACGACGTTGCGATATCAGGTGGACGTCAATACGTTGCACCGCACCGAGGCTCCAACGCTGGGGCTCAACGGAATAGGTCGCTGTGAAGTCGGCGTCAACGAAGCACTCGTTTTCGACAGCTACCGTCGCAACCGTTGCACGGGAGCCTTCATTCTCATCGATCGATTGACCAACGGGACGGTTGCCGCGGGAATGATCCTCGATCGGACGGTGGGCGACAATCACAAAGATCACTGGGACGCGGAGCCCCAATCGGCTTCGCTTCAATCGGAGTCGGGGCGAGTCTCTTGTGAGCAACGTGCCGCGCGGTATGGGCAGAAACCTGCCACCGTCTTGCTGACTGGGCTCTCTGGATCAGGCAAATCCACCACGGCCTACGGGGTTGAACGCGAGTTGTTCGACCTGGGCCGTGCCGTCACCGTACTCGATGGCCAAAATATGCGACTGGGTATCAGCAAGGACCTGGGATTCACCGCGCAAGAACGTTCCGAGAATCTGCGGCGTAGCTGTGAGGTTGCCAAACTCATGAACGACGCCGGTTTGATCTGCCTGGCCGCCTTTGTGGCTCCCAGCGGCGCGATTCGGCAAAAAGCCCGCGATGCGGTCGGCACCGATCGTTTCCTGATTGTTCATCTTTCAGCCCCCGTCGATGTGTGCCGCCAGCGAGACCGGGAAGGGCTCTACACAGCCGCGGACAGGGGAGAAGTTAATAATTTTCCAGGAGTCTCCGCCAACTACGAAGTGCCTGATGACGCGGATCTCGTACTCGACACGGAGAAGCTGTCCGTCCGGGAGTGCGTGGATAGGGTCATCGAGCTACTCCGCTCGATAGAAGCCGTCTAGTTCCAGTGTTCGGTGACCCGGTGTGCCATTGCTTAAATGTAGTACATGGCACCTGCGTCGACGCGAACGCGCTCCGCTAATACATCCAACGTCACGGAATTCAGAATCTGACGTTGCGTTTCGGCCAACTCTCGCCATGTGTCCTTCAATACTTGCACAGTCGGCGCGACCGGCACTTCCACACAATCCAAGGCTGGTTCCGAGAATTGGCGGTCCATGGTCTCCATGATTTCCGCCAGGGTCAGATCAGCTGGATCCTTGGCCAGCCGATACCCGCCGTGAGGGCCTCGGATGCTTTCAACGAGCCCAGCTGCCTTGAGCTGGAGAAGGATTTGCACCAAGAATTGACAGGGGATCTGATGGCGATCCGAGATGCGACGGACTTGAATTGGCTGGCCGTCAGCATAATGCATGGCCAATTCCAAAGCGGCCAGACAACCGTATTCGACTTTGGCGGAAATACTCACTCGCTACCACCGGGGTTCAATGAATGGAGGCCACATTCGGTTTTCTGAGTGCCACTCCATCGCCCCGCGCGCTCGTCCTCATCCATGAGAACCGCCCGCGTACACGGCCAGCAACCGATGCTGGTGTAGCCCTGATCGTGCAACGGGTTGTACGGGATGTCGTGTTCGCTGATCATCTTCCAAACGTCTTGCTTCGTCACTTTGGCCAACGGATTGACCTTCACAAGTTGGAATTTGTTGTCCCAGCCAACGATGGGCGCCGCCGCCCGGTCGGGACTTTGGTCGCGACGGATCGCGCTGATCCATGCTCGCTTGCCCTCAATCCCCTTCTTCAAAACCGCGATCTTGCGATCCATGCAGCACTGGTCCGGATTCGTCTTGTAAAGTGGTCCGCCATGTTTCGCTTCGTATTGCTCGACAGTCAACTCCGGCTGTTTCAACTCCACCGCAATGCCGAACCGATCTAGGACCTGCTCGCGTAACTCAAGCGTTTCTTTAAATTGGTAACCTGTCTCCAGATTAAAGATGTGCGTTTGTGGCGCAATCTTCGAAAGCATGTAGATGATCGTCATCCCTTCCGGACCAAAGGCGGTTCCCATGGTCAACTTGTCACCAAAGGTTGCACTTGCCCAGCCAATAATTTCCTGAGGCGAAGCGGACTCCAGGGCATCGCTTTGACGCTTCAGCCATGCCCGCCTGGCTTGCGGATCCTTCGGCATAAGGTGGTCTGGTGGAACCTCCGTCGGTTCTCGTTCGGCTGAAACGACCTTCAGTTGTGGCACCTTCTTCTCTCCGCGCGGTTCTTCCCAAGATTCGTACACTGGTACCGATGACATGCCAATCTCCATGCTCAATAGTAATAATGTTGATCAAGAAAGTCAACTATCAGTGGCTTTTCTGTTTTATCGGGACGCTTTGACTGGTTTCTTCAGCCCAACGAGGGAATCGTGGTCAGAAAAGCGGGATGGGAAGGGAGATCGGGAGTTCGTTGCCGTCTCGGTGGCCTTGATCATAACTCCGGCCAAATCTAGCGTTGATAGCGATGCCACCTTAACACTAGTGCCGCAACTCACAATTGTTACGCCACCAAAGCCAAAGTTTCACTATTTTGT
>Ga0310120_10001427_pt1 | contig 17839 bp, 17 predicted proteins | sample CB27_AW_983_MG_FD_203506 | JGI IMG/M metagenome (GOLD analysis project Ga0310120, IMG submission 203506) | Marine microbial communities from Western Arctic Ocean, Canada - CB27_AW_983 | ecosystem: Environmental > Aquatic > Marine > Oceanic | place: Canada: Western Arctic Ocean | collected...
CCGGCCGGCAGCCGTGACGGCGGAGGAGGGCCTGCCGTGCCGCCTCCCGCAGCGACCCTGTCGGGCGGAGGGCTAGCCCACGCGAAGCGCGGGCGTTGCAACGATGCCAGCCCGGCGGCACTAATCTAGCATCGAGTGGTGGCCCAAAAACCCGGCGGCTCCCGACTTGGGGTGCGAGGCCGCTGGGTGTGCCGTCAGCTTGACCGGAGCTCGGACAACGACGCTATCCCGTCCTGTCCAAAAACACGAACGAACTCAAGACCCGTGTCAGCCGGGGCGTTTCGGATAGACGCGTCTAACGCTTACTTCGCCAAGGGAAGCTAGAATGCTCCGTCATGAGCACGCCGATCCAAGCCTGGACGTTCTCGGTCGTCGCCGTGGCTGGTTGGATCCAGCATGACCAACAGGCCGCTATCGTCTACTTGCTCGAGGAGCACAGAGTCCTCAAAGCTCGGAGTACCGCGCCAGCCCTCGACCCTACCGGGTTCACTCCTGTAATCGGCCGTAAAAAGACCTGGTTCGTTCATCTGGTTGGGCACCCGCCGAACTCGAATTCGGCTACGCAACGCAGCGTCACGATGACACCGGCAAACGTATCGAATCCCGACGTGTGCCCGATACCGCCAATCGCCCGCAACGCTTCGCCAATCTCGTCCATGTCACCGTTGAGCACTGCGTGCAATCCTCGATGAATGTCAGCATTCGCCGCCCCGCGCGCAGCAGCGGCAAGGTAGGCGGCGCTGATCGGATTGCCGGATTGCGCCGCGAGCGGCGCGGCGGTCTCGTAGAGCCGCTCGGCAACCGGCTGGTAGCCCAGTTGATACAACGTGGCCAGAACGCCGCCGATGAAATCGTCACCTGATGGGGTGAGACCCGGACCGAGACCGACCAGCGAGTCGAGCGCAGGCGGAGCCATGACCGTCGCCGCCGGCAGCGCCTGCCTCAACCACGCGCGTAATGCCCGGACCGTCGGGTCCGCGGCGTGCGCAAGACGGTCAGCATACCCAGCTGCAGGGTAGACGAGCGACAGCAACCCCTGCTTCTCGCCCGCAACCCGTGTCATCGCGCTTGCATCGAGACACGTCAAGCCCCGCATCAGCGATACCCTGTTGCATGGCGGCGGCGCAGGCGGAGTCCAGGTGGGTGCATCACTGAGGTGTATCGCCAGTCCCGCGCCGACATGAAGTGCCGATACGCCGCACCAGCAATGCATGCCGGCGGCCACCCCGCTTGCGTGCCAGTTCACACCGCCAGACACGCGAAGCCGCACGCCCAGCGGGTCGGCCGTAGCCGTCTCGGGCAGCAGGCAGATCCAGTCGCCGGTCACTGACACCAGGTAGCAACTGCGCGTGAACACCGAAGCCACCCGAAACTCGGTGCCCGCTATCAGACTCGGCTGCGCAATACAACCGACTTCGATAGCACTGATCGCCAGACGCTGGCTAGAATCAAGCATCGTCTCGCACGATATGGGTGCCGGCTTCGCCGCGTAATGCGCGCAGCGCAGCATCCAGATGACCGATAACTGCCCGATCGCCGCCACCTTCAATGAAGTCAATCGCGGCGTCGATCTTCGGACCCATGCTGCCCGATGGAAACTGATGTTCGGCACGCAGGCGGCGGATCTCTTGCAGACTCACGGTATCGAGCGAGCGCTCGTTAGGCCCGCCGAAATCCACTGACACTTGCTCCACCGCGGTGAGGATCAACAGCGTCTCGATGCCCAGAAGATTGGCCATGTGCGCTGATGTCCGATCCTTGTCGATGACGGCTTCGACACCGCATCGCGCGCCATCGGGGGCGCCCACGACCGGAATACCGCCACCGCCCCCGGCGATCACCGCCGTACCCCGTTGCGCCAGCTCCTCGACCAGTGAAATGTCACAGATATGCAGCGGTTCGGGTGACGGCACAACATGGCGCCAGCCACGAGCGCCGTCCGGTTTCATCAACCAGCCGAGTTCGGCCTGTATGGCGGCGGCATCGGCCGCGCTGAAAAACGGGCCGATCGGTTTGGTCGGACGTGCGAACTCCGGGTCCTCGCCATCGACCTCGACCTGGGTAAGCAGGCACGCGACATGGCGCTCATTGCCGGCCCTGCGCAGCGCGTTCTCCAGTGCCTGCACGAGCAGGTAAGCGATACCGCCCTGGCTGTGGGCGACGCAGATATCGAGCGGCATCGGCGCGATGCGATCGCGCGTAAGCGCCTGGCGCATGAGTATCTTGCCAACCACCGGACCGTTGCCGTGCGTGATGATCAACTCGTTGTCCTGCAGCAACAGCGGCAGCAGCGAAGTAGCGGTACGAGCCGCTATCGCCTTCTGCTCGTTGGAGGTCCCTTCGATGTCCTCGGGGTGAGTCGCGTTGCCGCCGATCGCGACCAGCAGACGATCAGGGATCGGGAACACCATAGCTAGCCGCCTCGCCGGCTACCGATCCACTCGAGCGCCAGCGCCGCGGCATCCGCGTTCGACGGGGCCACGACGACACCAGCCTCCCGCAGTGTCGCGATCTGCTGTGACCGGTCCTGCCGATCGCCACGCGTGCCGGTGACCGAACAGACGATCACGGGTAGCTGTTCGGCACGCCCGTTCAGACAGTTTGCCAGGTGGCCCGCGGGATCTTCCGCGGCACCCTGACCTATCACGATGTCGAGCAAAATGACCCCGACGCCGGCGTCGGCGAACGCCTCGGCGAGCGGCGCATCGCGCACGGCGGGATCGATCATGGGATGTGGCCGACCCCGGGTGTACTCGTCATCGCCCAGATCCAGCAGGACGTGTGCATCGTCGGCTCGCCCCAGTTCCCTCGCCCCGGGAACTGGGGCGTTGGACGCCACGGCTTCACCGGCCTCGGTAAACACCACTTGAGCTTCGGCCGCGAGCGTACCACCAGCGAACAATCCTCGCACACGGCTACCGCGCGCATTGGTCCGGTGCGTTTCGACCCGGACCGCTTCGGGACCCGCAAGGCTTACGCCGCCGAGTGCATGCTCGGCCGCGGCCTTCAGGGTACGCGCCAGGGTGGCGTTATGAGGCAACGGAATACTATCCGCCCCGACGAAACACACGGTGTAGGATTTCGCACTTGCGGCGATCTTCGCCGTAATGCGTGCAACGACATCACCGGCAGGCGGTTTGGAGATCAGCACGATATGTCGAGTGCCGGGGTCGGCTTCGAGTACTTCCATGGCCATCAGGGTCGAAATCCCGCCCACCGCTTCGCTGAGGTCACGCCCGCCCACGCCCAGTGCATGAGAAACACCGCCCCCGGCTTCGGACAGCAGCGACGACACCTCCTGTATTCCCGTCCCGGATGCACCGACGATGCCGATCTCGCCCCTCGAGACGCGGTTCGCGAACGCCAGCGGCACGCCATCGATGATGGCGGTGCCGCAGTCCGGCCCCATCACCAGCAAGCCGAGATCCCGCGCCTGGCGTTTGAGCGCCACCTCATCGGCCAGCGCCACGTTGTCGCTGAAGATCATCACATGCCGGCCGCTTGCGAGTGCCTTGCGCGCTTCTGCAGCGGCGTACGAACCCGGCACCGAAATCAACACCAGGTTGGCAACCGGCAGCACCTGCGAGGCACCGCGCAGGTCGCGCGGTCGCCAGCCGCCAGTCTTCTGCTGCCCGCGCGAACCGCGATCCGCATCAAGCGCGTACTCGGCAGCTTCGAGCGCCTGTTCCGCCGCAGCCCCTGAGCGCGCGCGAACCGCTATCACCAGATCACCACCACTCGCGTCGATACCTTCGCCACTCAGGAGTCCCGCATCGAGCATGAGTCGTTGATTGGTTGGCGAACCCATCATCAGTGCGGCGTCCTCGACACCGTCGCTGTCGGCCACGGCTCGCGAGATGCGCATGAGGGCGACCGAGTCGAGAAAAAAACCGGTCCGTACTCGGTGCAGGGATATGCTCATCGGATACCCATGCTGGCCGCGAAGGCACGCAACGCCTGCTCAAAGCAGCCGAGCGGTGCTTCGACAACCCCGGCACCGACCTGCCCTACCCCGGGTTCGCGGTGCGCAATACCGGTGTTGATGGTCGGGGCGATGCGGCTGTCGACGACGCGGCGAATGTCGATGCCGGTTGGTACGCCCAGGTAGTCAAGCGCGGGTATCGTCCACTCGGGGTTCCCACCGACGGTGATCTCACGCATACGGTGTGTGAAGAGCGCCGCTTCGGATGCTTGTCCGGCCCCTACGAACCCTGCCACCGCCGGCGCTGCGCCCATCGCAAATCCGCCAAGCCCGACGGTCTCGACGATCGTCGAATCACCCATGTCCGGGTTGGCGTCAACCTCGCTGAACCCCGGGAAGTACAGGCCCTGCGGCATCTCCACCGGCGCGATGAACCACTCATCGCCGGTGCCACTCACTCGGATGCCAAAATCGGTACCGTTGCGGGACATGGCGGTCACAACGGTGCTCGCTTCGATACCGCGCACCGGATCCATCATCGCCTTGCCGAGCACCATCGCGATATTGAGGAAGAACTGGTCGTTGCCAGCGATGAACGTCAGAGCTTGCACGAGCGTTTCGCTATCGTTACAACGCCGCGCCAGCGCGGGCGCCAATGCTCGCAACAGCAGTCCCGTGCAGGCAACGTTTCGCTGGTGCATCTCATCACCCATCCCGAGACCGCGGGCCACCAGGTTCTTGAGTGGGACGCCCCGCATGTCACGCAAAGCATCGCCCAACACCGGACCGAGCACGTCACGCAGCCACGCGAGCCGGCTGAGGACATCCGCGTCGTTGCCACCGAAGCGCATGACTTTTCCCAGGCCTTCGTTGATCGTGCAATACGCACGGTTGCCGAACGCCCGGTTCTCTACCACCATCAGTGGCTGGGACATCGTGGTCAGACCGGTCATCGGTCCAACGGCGGCAAAGTGATGGTTGGGCTGAAAGTCGAACGCACCGCGCGCCGCCATGCGTTCCGCCGCGGCCAGATCCTCCGCCCAGCCCTCGAAAACCGCGATCCCGGCCACCGCACCCCGCATCGGCCCGCACATACGCTGCCAGTCGATTGGCGGGCCGGCATGAAGGATCATTTGCGGCCCCAGCCCGGCGATGCATTCAGACGCCGGCACGACATCGATCAGCACCGGGTCTGCAGCCAGGATGCGCTGCAATGCCTCCCGATTGGCCGTCTCGACGCGCGAACTCAGGCCGCTCGCCGACACGTCGTCGAGCTGATCGAGCAGCGACGCCAGCTCCGGATCGCCGCCAGCGGGCGGAGCCCAGTCCACGTGCACGACATCGACACCGAGCTCTGCCAGGTCACTGGCGAACGCATCGAGACCCACGTTGATGACGCCGGTTACGTGATCGAGGCGTTTACGATCTGGCGGTCTCGACATGGGCGCGACGGCTCAGCTCGGCTGTTCGTAGGCGGCGTTGGCGGCATCGACCGCCGCACCAGGGCTCGAAGTATAGTGCTGCCGACGGAGCACGGCTTCCAGTGCAGTAAGACAGCGGAATACGCTCGTTCGGCGACACACGTGACCCATGGTACCGATCCGCCAGATCTTGCCGTGCAACGGGCCGAACGAGGTGCCGATCTCGATACCGAAATCCTCCAGCATTTCGGTTCGCAGCCGATCACCGTCGATGCCATCTGGAATCACTACGCCGGTCACGTTCGCCATCCGCGCACCCGGGTCGCCGTATAGTTGCAGATCCATGGCCTCAAGCCCGGCACGCAACGCGCGCCCGGTAACGGCGTGTCTCTGAAACCCCTGCTCCAGACCCTCGGCCAGCACTACGCGGGCGCACTCGCGCGCTGCGTAGAGCATGCTGGTCGCCTCAGTGTGGTGATTCAGGCGTGCCGGGGACCAGTAGTCCATCAGCATCGGCAGATCGAAATAGTTCGAGCGTATACAGCCGCCTGCAGCGTCCCGGGCTCCTTGCGGGCGAATGCCGAGTTCGATGTGTTTACGCGTATTGACGACGTCCGCCACGCGTTCATTGAAAGTGACCGGCGCAGAACCCGGGGGGCCTGACATACATTTCTGCAATCCGGCGGTCACGGCATCGAGCTGCCACGCATCGACTTCCAGCGGATTGCCACCGAGCGTCGCCGTGGCGTCAACGTAAACCAGGACATCCGCGTCACGACAATACGCCCCGATTTCGTCGAGCGGCTGCGCCATGGTCGTCGAGGTGTCACCATGAACCATCGCCAGTACGTTGGGCCGATATCGACGCACCGCGTCGGCGATCTGGTCGGGCTCGAACACGCTGCCCCACTCGGTTTCGATCGATTCGACGCGCGCGTCATAGCGCGCCGCGATCTCCATCAGCAAGTGCCCGAAACGCCCGAACACCGGCACCAGCACCGTATCCCCCGGCGTGATCAGGGATGCCAGACAGGCTTCGATACCGGCTCTGGCCGTGCCGTCGACCAGCAGCGTCCACTGATTGTCGGTACGAAACACCTGCCGGTACAACACCATGACCTCGTCCATGTAGGCGGTAAACTGTGGATCGAACTGACCCAGCATGGGTGTTGCCATGGCACGCAATACCGGCGGATAGACGTCGACCGGACCCGCACCCATCAGCAGTCTTGGTGACGGGTCCAGCGCGTCGAAAAGAACGGGTGTCCGACTGCTCGGCATGTCATCCATAGTAAACGATCACACCACAATCCGCGTGATACTGTCCAGCGACGTTACCAGGCGCATCGTGTCACGGAACAGCGACGCACATCGTAGCGATGTCCACGTTCTGGACCTATCCGTCCCTCGCGTCGGACTGTGGAGCGGCCGGGTTGGTCGGCAGTCGCATGACAAACGTCGTACCTTTGTTGGGGTTGCTCTCGACCGTGATATCGCTGCCCATCAAGCGACAGAAACGGTGACTGATCGCAAGCCCCAAGCCGGTGCCGCCGTAGCGTCGCGATGTCGAGCTGTTGGCCTGGGTGAATTCATCGAACAGCGACTCCAGCTGATCATCGGCGATGCCGATCCCCGCATCCGTGACCCTGAGGGGCGTGGTTGGAGAAAACTATCCTACCTCATCATTGCCTTTCACGCGGCGGCGGATGCGTCGCGTATGAATCACGTGTCGCGTGAGTGAGACGACTTGCGTCGGCGGCCACGGCGCAGTCACACTTGCAGGAGCGGAATCGTCCGCTGAGTATTCGGAATGGCCTCAATGCTGCAGACCCGACGTGCTTACCAGGGCATGGTAACGGCGCCGCACTACCTCGCCGCGCGCGCGGGGCAACGCGTGCTTGCCGAAGGTGGCAATGCCATCGAGGCAATGCTGGCAGCATGCAGTACTATCGCCGTCGTGTACCCGCACATGAACGGTCTGGGCGGTGACAACTTCTGGCTGTTCCACGCCCCCGGCAGTGAGCCGGCTGGTATCGATGCCTGCGGAGGCGCTGCCGATGCCGCCGACACCCGCTACTATCTCGACCACGGCGATGCGGCGATACCGGCACGTGGTCCCCGTGCCGCCCTCACGGTAGCGGGCGCGGTTTCCGGCTGGCAGCGCGCCTTCGAAGTCAGCAGGACCTGGGGTGGCCGTCTGCCACTTGCCCGCCTGCTCGAAGATGCCGTGTTCTACGCGGAACACGGTTTTGCCGTATCGGCCAGTCAAAGCAGTCACACCGCAGCAAGGCACAATCAGATGGCGGATACGGTCGGGTTCCACGACCTGTACATGCCGAGCGGACGGATCCCGGTTGCCGGTGAGCTGTTCAGGAACCTCGCACTTGCGGAAACCCTGAAACTGCTGGTGCGCAACGGTCTCGATGATTTCTACCGCGGCGAGCTGGCTCGCCGCATCGGGGCCGGCTTGCAGGCAGCCGCCAGCCCGCTTGGGCACGAAGACCTCAAACGCTACCGTTGCCTCGACGTCGTGCCGCTTTGTTTGACGCTCGACTGCGGCCGGATTTTCAATCTGCCACCCCCCACCCAGGGACTGGCGTCGCTGATCCTGCTGGGCGTGTTCGATCGGTTAGGCGTCAGCAAGGTGGAGAGCTTTGATTTCGTACACAGTCTGGTCGAGGCCACCAAACAGGCAATCCGGGTGCGGGATGCGCAGGTCACGGATCCGGATTACATGCCTCGGGACCCGGCCGAATTCCTTACCGAGCGGGCACTCGATGCCATGGCGGCCGACATCGATCGCGAGCGAGCGGCACCCTGGCCCCATCCCGCGACGGCGGGCGATACGGTTTGGCTGGGCGCAATCGATGCCACTGGTCGGGCGGTCAGCATGATCCAGAGCCTCTACTGGGAGTTCGGTTCGGGGGTGGTGTTGCCGGATACCGGCATCACCTGGCAGAACCGCGGCTGCAGTTTTGCGCTGGACAAGCACTCGCTGAATGAGCTCAAACCGCGCCGCCGGCCGTTTCACACCATTCAACCTCCACTCGCGCTGCTGAACGACGGGCGTACCCTGGTGTTCGGCACTATGGGTGGTGACGGCCAGCCTCAGACGCAAGCGGTAGTGTTCACTCGTCACGTGCTCTACGGCCAGGAGTTGCAAGCAGCGATCACCGCACCGCGCTGGCTGCTGGGGCGGACCTGGGGAACCGAGATCACCAGTCTGAGGATGGAGAGTCGTTTCGACGTAGGTCTCATCGATCGGCTTCGAGACGCTGGTCACGACATCGAAGTCGTGGGCCCGTACGACGAGTTGATGGGCCATGCCGGCGCCGTGGTGCACCATCCGTCCGGTCTTCTGGAAGGCGCGTCCGATCCACGCAGCGATGGTGAAGCGGCTGGCTTCTAGCGGACCAGCATGCGACACCGCTACATGAGTACGCCGTCGACCGGTTGCAACGGTTCGGGCACCTGTGTTTCACCGAGTTGCTGACGCAGGTCGATTTCGATCGTGCGGCATGTCGCATCCATCGGTGTGTCCGTCGGGTTGTTCTCGAAAGGGCTCTCCAGGTAACGGCCGATCGCCTCCAGCATAACGAATACCTGACTGAGGATTACCGTTACCGGTACGGCCGCCCACGTGAGGTGCTGCGCCACCCCGAACGGCAGCAACAGATAAAACAGCCAGATGATTCGCGAGATGAGATAGCTGTAGTGCGTCGGAAACACCGTCTTTTTGATGCGTTCGCACATGCCCATGTAGTCACTGAAGCGCTGCAGCGTGTCCTGCACCGGCACTACCAGTATCCGGTCGATGTATCCCCGTCGATGAGCATGTGCCAACCGTTCGGTCTGAATCTGCAAAAGCGCATTTTGCTTGCTGCTGAACGAGCCGATGCGCTCCATGTCCGTTGCCGATAACCATCGCTGCATCTCGGGCATGGGATCTTTGTCGCGCAACGAGAAATTCAACGCCACGTTCCACACCAGCTGGCGGCAGATCATCTCCTTGTGCAGGTCTTCAACCTGTTCGCAGCTCTCCGGCTTTTCCTCAAGTGGTGTGAGCAAGCACAACACCTGCCGGGCAAGCGCGCGCGAATCGTTGACGATGCCACCCCAGATCTTGCGTGCTTCCCACCAGCGCTCGTAGGCCGACCTCGTCGTGTCCAAAAACACGAACGAGACCAACACCCTCGTCAACCTGGGCATTTTTGATAGACGCGTCTCCGCTTTGATTGGCAACGCAAGGTAGAATCCGTCATGAGCCCGCCTATCCAACTCCGGACACTCCTCGTCGTCGCCGTCGCCGATTGGATCCAGCGTGAGCAACTGGCCGCTATCGTCTACTTGCTCGAGGAGAACAGAGTCCTCCAGGCTAGGCTCCACGGGAGGAAACTCCGCTTCAGCGACGACGAGCAACGGCGGCTCGCGGCAAAGGGTAAGGCGCCCGGCAGGAAACTCTTGGCCGAAGTCGCCGGTATTGTCACACCGGAAACCCTCCTGGCCTGGCATCGGAGGCTCATTGCGCGGAAGTGGGAGAAACGAGCGGGCCCTCCGCGCGTCATGGTCGAGCTCATCGTGCGCCTAGCGAAAGACAATCCGCGCTGGGGGGTACACTAGAATTCGCGGCGCACTCTCGAATCTCGGCCATACCGTTGCGAGGAGCACCATCGCAAATATTCTACGAGAGCACGGCGTCGAGCCCGCGCCCAAGAGAAGTGAGCGGACGCCCTGGCGCACGTTTCTGACCGCCCATTGGGAAACCGTGGCTGCCACCGACTTCTTCACCGTCGAGGTCGTTACGTTCGGTAGGCTCGTGACCTACTACGTACTCGTCGTGATCGAGCTCTCCTCACGAAAGATTCACGTTGCCCGGAATTACTCCGGGGCCTGACAGCGCGTTCATGATGCAGGTCGGCCGCAATCTCACTGATCCGCTCGACGGCTTTCTGCTCGGCAAGCGATTCCTCATCCTCGACCGCAACAAGAAGTTCGCCGCGGAGTTTCGAGGGCTCGTCGACGATGCCGGAACTCGAGTCATTCGCTTGCCGTACCGTTCGCCGAACTTGAACGCTTACATCGAAAGGTTTGTTCTTTCGATAAAAAGCGAATGTCTCAATCGGATGATTTTCTTCGGCGAGCAATCGCTGCGAAGAGCCGTAGCCGAATTCATTCATTATTTCATGGAGAGCGCAACCATCAAGGTCTCGAAAACGTGTTGATCGAATCGGACGAGCACGTGGGCAGTCTCGACGGGAACGTGAGATGTCGCAAACGATTGGGCGGTATGCTCAACTACTACTATCGCGAAGCCGCATAAGAACTCGGTGCGAGTCGTTCAGCGGATGACCTGGAAGCGGTGGTCAGGTTGGCGAATCGCCTCTCGCGTGCCAGGCGCCGATCGATAGTTTTTCCGGGCGACAAAAAAGCCTTCGGGAATGACGCTCTTCGGCTCGTTCGTATTTTTGGACACGAGTGCGTCCAGCGAAGGCTGGCATGTTCAGTGGGAGACAGCCCCACCGGGGCAAAAGTTAGCGCCCCGTAGCTTGAGTCACATCAGTGGAGGAAACGAAGCGGATGAAGCTGGCTGACAAAGCCGTCTATAGGGCGGTGAGCGAGTCACAGGGCCGTAACACAAGTGAACCCACAGGTGGCCCCGATAAAAATAAACCTCAGAGGCCGAGTCTTCTCGTGTCGGACGAAGGCAACAGGATATGTCGCAGGCTAACTGATGAGGCATATCCCTCTGGCGGGGTGATAGGGACAGCACGGTGACAAGGACATGCCAAGCAACTGGAAAAGCCGTCCTCTTCCCAGGCAGAAATGTCTCGAGCAAGGTAGACCGTATAACCGGTGCCCCCTGGAAATCGGTCGAAGACGAGACGGTAGCGGCTGGGTCCGTAGTAGCGCTGAAGCGGGGTAATTCCCGCGGAGCCAAGGGTCCCTGCTGTACACAACTCCTTCGTCAACAAGTGAGGCAGGGGTGAGATGACAAACTCATCCGTTAGTCTGTATGAGCTGAGAGGAAGGATATACGTCAAGGCGAAGGCCCAAACGTCTTGGCGCTTCTGGGGTTTGTACGTGCACGTATGCAAGACGGAGACGCTACGCGAAGCGTATCGACTCGCCAAGGAAAACAACGGAGTTCCGGGTATCGAGGGAGTTTCGTTCGAGGCGATCGAGGAGCAAGGCGTAGTGAGCTTCGTCGAGCATCTCCGCAAGGAGCTCATTGAGCGCACGTACCGTCCCCTGCGGGTACGGAAGGTAGGAATCCCGAAGGACGGCGGCAAGACCCGCGTGCTCTCGAGTCCGGCCATCCGAGACCGGGTGGTCCAGGGGCCCTCAAGCTCATTCTGGAACCGATCTTCGAGGCGGACTTCCAACCGGGGTCTTTTGGCTACCGACCAAGGAGGTCACCGCATGGCGCGATACAGCGTGTTTCGGAAGCGATCTCCTCTGGTGCGTGATACGTGGCCATGGGGGGGGCCTTGGCGTCCATCACCACGGGCCAACCACCACCGCGTGACTGACTAGCCCTCTTTCCGGCCCCTACGGGCTCACCAGCTACGACGCAGCGAGCCGCGTTAGCTCGTTTAGAGCTTTTGCTGCGGAGGTTGGCTCCCGCCTTGCGTGAGATTGCTGCGGATGGCTTGAGCGGCTACACACGCAAGGAGAATCCTCGAGGGCAAAACTCATATCATCGATCTTGACCTGCGCGCCTACTTCGACACGGTTCGGCATCACATCGTGCTGGAGAAGGTGTCCAAGCGGGTCAACGACGACGACGTGATGCACTTGCTCAAGATGATCTTGAAAGTTTACGGAAAGCTGGGCGTTCCCCAAGGTGGCGTGATTTCTCCTCTGCTCAGTAATCTGTACCTCATCGAGGTGGACAGGATGCTGGAGCGGGCCAAGGAAGTCACGCGCCATGGTCATTGGACGCACATCGAGTACACTCGATTTGCCGACCGCCTTGTGATCTTGGTGGACCCTCATCCGCGACAACGGTGGCTTAGCAAGGCGGTAGAGAGGCGGCTTCGCGAGGAACTGGCCAAGCTACAAGTGGAGGTGAACGAGGAGAAGAGCCATCGAGTGGACCTGACGAAAGGCGAGAGCTTCGGATTTCTTGGCTTTGGGTTCCGCCGCGTGCGGAGTCGCGCAGGGCGGTGGATGCCGTTGCGCATGCCACTACTGAAAAAGCGCACGGCTCTGCTGCGAAAACTCAAGGCCGTATTCCGTCGCTACGTCTCCCAGCCTGTTAGGTTATTGATCGCGACGATCAATCCCATCCTACGTGGCTGGGTGAATTACTTTGCCGTCGGAAACTCGAGTCGATGCTTCTCGTTTATTCGATACTGGGTGGAAAAGAAGATTCGGCGACACCTGGCGCGCGCCCGATTGCGCCAAGGTTTTGGCTGGAAGCGATGGAGTAGGCGATGGATGTACGAGACTCTCGGACTTTTCACAGATTACCTCGTCGCCCCGCCGAAAGTCGATCCAGCCCGCTAGGTCCCATAACCCTTCGCGTGAAGTGTGCAGGAGCGCGCAGTGCGGGAAATCCGCACGCTGCGTGCGAGGTGGACGGGACTGGAAACGGACTTACGGTGCGGCTAGTGAGGCACTCCCAGAGGAAACGGGGAGAAACAGATAGGCCACACCTACGGAGTACCGCGCCAGCCCTCGACCCTTCCGCGCTCGCCAGCCGATCTGGAGGCCGGACGGCGCCACCGTCGCATTCTCCTCAGGGCGGCCGGGCGAGTGGAGAATTCTCGAGCAGACGGTCGAGGCACAGCGGAGGAGCTGTTTTCGAGCGAACACCTTGTGGGACCGTCTTCGTGGACCGCCGATGGCCGAGTGCTTGCGCTGAACGACTACGACCCGGCTGACCAGAAGATCGACTTTCTCTTGCTTGCAGACGAGCGGAGCCGGGACTCGGTAGCTACTAGGGGTAGCTCCGATGAGAAGCGATCCGGCCGAGACGGACCCATGGCGGCGCCGGGAACCTACCAGGCGCGACCCACCGTGGGAGATTGGACGCAAACCGTCTCGTTCGAAACAAGGATGGATCCTCGAATCATCACGGAAGGCACGGTCACCGAAGCGGACGTCACCGCTCAAGTCGAGCTGGTTCTAAAAGCGCGCGATGCCCTCAGCAGCGCGCGCCGGGCTGCAACCCGACTCGGCAAAGCGCTCGAAGAACGGCCCGACGACGAGACTCTCCTCGAGATTAAAAAGGCGCTGATCCCCGCGCTGCCCAAAGCTGGAAGCGTGTGGAAGGCCGAGCCCATGATCCTCGACCAGCTCGTTTACCTCTATCAGAACCGACCAGCGACCCGGCCGAGACGTCTACGAGCGTTACGAGCAACTGGAAGACGCACTTCGGGAGGAAGTGGAAAAGCTCGATGCAATCGTGGGAGCCGCACCGACCGACTCGAGTAACGGGAGTCCTCGTGGCGGAGGTCCTCTTTCCTGAGCCATGGGCCCTCTCGCGAGAGGAGACCCCACACGCCTTACTCAGCTGCGCTCTCGACACGGGCTCTCGCCGCTCTCAAGAAGATCGGCAAGGGTGCGGGCGACCACCTCCGTCGCCTTCCATCGGTCGTCGAGGACGAGGCACTCATCGGCGCGGTGGGCGTTCGCCTCGAGCAGACTGCGAGGCCCGGCCCCGTAGAGCACGGTGGGGATACCGGCGGCGGCGTAGTGGCGCGCATCTGTGTAAAGCGGGATGCCGTGTGTCGAGACGCGGATCCCAAAAATATCGCTCGCGTGACGCGCCAGAGGCTGTACCAGGTGACCTACGCCCGGGAGTGGCTTGAAGGGCTCAGCCAGCAAGACTCGTCGCACCTTCACCGAAATGCCGGGAAAGCTGAGAGCGGCAGAATTCATTACATCGCGCAAACGGGCTTCGACCGCCTCCGGCCGCTCCTCCGGAATCATTCGTCGTCGAGGCGGAAGCTGACCCTGTCCGGGACCACGTTGGTGTTGATGCCGTCCTCTAAGAGCCCGACGACGAGGGACGGTGAATCAATGCCCTCGACTTCGGAGCGGATATCCGGGTAACGAGCACGCTCGGCGTACAGCGCGGAAAGGATTTTCGTGGCCGCCTCGAGCGCGTCGTGGCCCGTCTCCGGGCGGGCCGCGTGGGCGGATTTACCGCTCACCTCGACCTCCAGATGCAGGCAACCGTTGTGCGCGGTGACCACCGAATACGAGAACCCGGCGGAGATCGCGAAATCGGGCTTCGACAGCCCCTTGTCGAGGAGCCGCTTGGGCCCGATCGCGCCGCCGGCCTCCTCGTCGTAAGTGAAGTGGAGCTCGACCGTGCCCGACGCGGGCGCCTCCGCCGCTTCGAGGGCAAGCAGCGCAAACGTATAGGTCGCGAAGTCGGATTTGGAGACGGCCACTCCGCGCCCGTACATGAAGCCGTCACGGACTGCGGCCCCGTAGGGATCGGTCGTCCAACCTTCACCCGGCGCGACGATGTCGCCGTGGGCGTTGAGGGCGACCGTCGGGCCGTTGCCGAACCGGCGCCGGACCAACAGGTTGGTGGCGCTGATCATCCCGTTGGCGCGGCACTCCCGCTCGGAAATCGGGTGGCGCTCGACTTCGAGGCCGAGGCCTTCCAGCAATTGGGCTGCACGCTGGCAGTGCCGGGAGGTGTCCCCGGGCGGATTATCGAGGGAACCTTGACGAGCTCGGCAAGAAAGTCCATCTGGCGCGCGCGCTGTCCCTCGAGAAAGCGGCGGATGGCGGCGTTTCGTATCTCGGGCATTACTAGTGCTCGCTTACTCTTCACTGTGTTAAGGAGAGGCGGTACTCTGCGGCCCACTCGTTTGCGGCAAGAATTCGGAGCGGCACACAATTCTCTGGATTTATAAACTTCCCTAGGATATATACACTTCCCTGGGACATTAAGGTAACTGTAAGGCGGGAAGGAGATCATCATGAATTTGCGAATTTGGGGTGGGGCGGTAGCCCTGGGCCTGACGGCGGCCATGTGCGCCCCGGCACCCGATCAACAAGGCCAAGTCGAGGCACAGCAATCCACGGCCGAAGTTCATGAGAAGGGTGGTGAAGATTTAATGGGCCCGTATGAAGTCGTGGAGGACTGGCCGCAGCCTCTACCAGACCACGAGGGGTGGACCTGGGGCTCGACGGCGGGCATCTTTGCCGAAACGCCGGACAAAATCTTCATCCTTCAGCGTGGCGAGCTACCAGCTCTGCCTCCTGGCACTTCACAGCGAGCGGCCACTACCGCGGAACCACGCTGGGAGCATTGCGTGCTTGTGGTCGATGGGAACGGGAAGCTGATCGACACTTGGACACAGCATGACGAGCTTTTCTACAGGGGTCACAAGATCCTGATCAGCCCCTACGATCCTGACAAGCATGTTTGGATAATCTCGGCAGGACTGGCGCCTGCGTCGACGGAGGGCAACCATCAAATCTTCAAGTTCACTAATGACGGCAAGGAACTGGTGATGACCCTGGGCGAGGGCAGCACCGGCAACGATGAAAGCCATTTCTCAGGGCCGACCGACATCGCCTGGCTGCCCGACGGCACGTTTTTCGTAACCGACGGCTACATCAACACGCGGGTGGTCAAGTTCTCAAAGGACGGCGAGTATCTCATGGAGTGGGGCGAGCCTGGTACGGGTCCCGGCGAGTTCGACCTGCTCCATGGCATTGCCATCGACGACCAGCGTCGCGTGTACGTATCCGACCGCTCGAACCGCCGGATCCAGATTTTTGACGAGAACGGAAACTACCTCGACGAGTGGCCCAACCTCCGCTCCCCTTACCATCTCTACGTGACTGCGGACCAACACCTTTGGGTTGCCGACGGCGCCACCCACAGGATATTGAAGTACGACCTAAACGGGAAGCTTCTAGACTCCTGGGGGACCTCGGGAAGGTTCCCGGGCGCGCTTGGGGGTGTGCATCAGATCAGCGTGGATCAGGACGGCAATCTGTACCTCGCAGAAGTGAACAACGGAAGGGCTCAGAAGTTTCGGCCAAGGCCGGGTGCGGATCATGGGAGGCTTGTAGGGCAGCCGTTACGATTCGCGGCGACCAGTTCCAACTAACGTCATCGGCAGGACAGGAGAGAGGAAAACGGGCGGGGCCGGTTCCCAACAGGGGTTGCCCTTGAAGTGGCCATTGCCGTGGCCAGCCAAAAAGAGCGGACAGCGCTTGTGATTGTGAACGTGCGGGTTGCCCATGGGAGAGCCGTACAGGATGAGCGTCTTTTCCAAGAGATTCGATTCGCCCTCGCTCGTGTCGCGCAACCTCTCGAGGAAGTACGGGATGGTACCCACGTGGTACCGGTTGATCTTCGCGAACTCCTCGATCCGCTCCTCTCGCTCGCCGTGATGCGAGGCCGGGTGGAACCCCGTATTGACACCGCTCTCCGGGTAGACGCGGCCCGAAACGTCACGCCCTATCTTGAACGAGACCACCCGGGTAATGTCCGACGCGAACGCGGCCGCCTGCAGGTCGAACATCAATTTGACGTGCTCGTCGAATGAGTCCGGCACGCCAACGGGCGCATCCGGGAACTCTCTCTCCTCCCCGCTCGCGTTTTGTGCCTCGATCCTCTGGATTCGCCGCTCGATCTCGCGAATGTTCTCGAGATAATCGTCGAGCAGGTTGCGGTCGGCCGGCTCCAGGTCGTTCTTCAAACTAGCCACCTGGTTGGTGACATAGTCAAGAATGCTGCGATCGGTTCGGCGCCTGGCTGCCCGCTCTTCAGGCGTTCCGCCGGAGCCGAACATCTGGTCGAAAACGACCCGGGGGTTCCGGATCATCGGGAGCGGATCGGTCGGCGACCCCCAGCTGATCGCGTCCGTGTAGGTACAGGCATAACCGTATTGGCATCCGCCCGCCTGGTTCACGTTCTCGATCGCGAGCTGCATCGACGGAATGGGCGTGTCCTGACCGAACCGCCGGGCGTAGAGCTGATCCATCGACGTCCCAACGTGGACGTCCGAGCCTTCCGTCTGCTTCGGGTGGGACTGGGTCAGGAACACCGCGCTCGAGCGGAAATGGTCGCCGCCTATCTCGGGCAGCGTGAAGGCCTCGGCGTTGCGTACGTCCGTGTTGCTGACGATCGTCAGGTAATCCCGAAACGGCTCGAGCGGACTCAAGCTGCTCGGGGTGAGATCGAACTCACTGCCTTCGGCCGCCGGCGCCCACAGGTTCTTTTCTATCCCGTATTTAGTGCTGCCGGCCGAACCGTGGACCATTTCGATGCACACCAGGCGAGCCGGGTCAGCTTTCGGCTTGCCAAACGCGTGCCGGGCCGGCACCATGGCTTCGAGCAACGGCAGGGCCACTGCCGTACCCATGCCCCGAAGTATCGTGCGGCGAGAGATATGCTTGTTAGTGATGTACATTCTTTTTAGGCCTTCTGGAGCCGGCTCGTATTCTAAGGTGGACCCGATTCACCCACCTCCGTGGTCTGTCCGGCATTTTCCGACTTCTTCATCTGGAACGC
>Ga0310120_10001434_pt1 | contig 17812 bp, 20 predicted proteins | sample CB27_AW_983_MG_FD_203506 | JGI IMG/M metagenome (GOLD analysis project Ga0310120, IMG submission 203506) | Marine microbial communities from Western Arctic Ocean, Canada - CB27_AW_983 | ecosystem: Environmental > Aquatic > Marine > Oceanic | place: Canada: Western Arctic Ocean | collected...
CTCGGCTCGGGAGCCCTCACGGGATGTCCGTTCGCGATCGACCGGGAGTTCTTGCGGAAGGAGTTGGGATTTATTCGCATTTCGGACAACAGCATGGACGCGGTGAGCGATCGGGATTGGGCTCTGGATCTTCTCTTCGCCTCGGCCCGCATCGGAATTCATCTATCCCGCCTTGCCGAAGATCTGGTCCTTTTCGCATCCAAAGAGTTCGCCTTCGTACGGCTCTCCGACGGCTTCAGCACCGGTTCGAGCCTGATGCCGCAGAAGCGCAATCCGGATGTGGCGGAGTTGGTACGGGGTCAATCGGGTCGGCTCGTAGGCAATCTCACTTCTCTGATGATCGTCCTAAAGGGGCTGGCGACGGGATTCAATCGTGACCTCCAGGACGACAAGCGGACTTTGTTCGACTCGGTCGATACCTTGATGGTCGTGCTCCCGGCTGTGGAAGGAGCCGTGGACGGCGCTGAATTTCAGCCGGACCGAATCGGAGACGTCCTCGATCCGCAGCTTCTCGCCACCGACCTGGCGGACTATCTAGTCCGAGCCGGCGTTCCATTTCGGAAGGCCCACCAGGTGGTGGCAGCAGTCGTGAGGACAGCTGAAGAGCGTGGCCTGGCCCTCGATGAGCTCCCTGTCGATGCCTTTGGCGAAGCCCATTCCGCGTTCGGCTCCGACGTTCTAGACGTGTTCTCGTGGGAGCGGGCCGTCGAGGCGCGCGAGGCGCCCGGCGGGACCGCCCGGGGCGCTGTCCTGGACCAACTCTCACAGGCTGCCTGCCGCCTCGGCCGTGGATGAAACGCTTTCGTCTGGCTCTTCTAGGGTCCTGCCGGCGGCTTCGGCGAACGGGCGCAGTCCGGCCATGAGCTGATCAAACTCCGCACAAGTCAAAGACTGGTCCCCGTCCGAGACGGCCAATTCAGGGTTCGGATGGACCTCTACGATGAGTCCGTCTGCGCCTGCCGCGATCGCCGCGTAGGAGAGTGGAGCGACCAGATCACGGCGTCCCCCGGCGTGACTCGGATCCGCCACGACAGGCAGATGGGTTTCGCGTTTCAGCACCGGAATCGCCGCGAGATCGAACGTGTTTCGAGTCGAATCTTCGAACGTTCTGATCCCTCGCTCACAGAGGATGACGTTCATGTTCCCCTGCTTCATCACATACTCGGCTGCCAGGAGCAGATCCTGGATCTTCGCGGACATGCCTCTCTTGAGTAGGATCGGGCGATGTAGGCGGCCCACCTCCGTCAAAAGTGAATAGTTCTGCATGTTGCGGGCGCCGATCTGTAGAACGTCGGCGTAGGACGCCACCAGGTCGACCTGCCGAGTGTCCATCACCTCGGTGACGACCGGGAGCCCCGTTTCGGCGCGCACGTCGGCCAACATCTTCAGGCCGTCTTCACCGAGTCCATCGAACGCATAGGGCGAACTCCGAGGCTTGAACGCCCCACCTCGCAACGCGGTCGCCCCGGCGGCCTGGACCCGGCTTGCGGTCTCCGAGAGCATGCCCGAGCCCTCCACCGAGCAGGGGCCGGCGATGATCGCGAGCGGAGTGTCTCCGATCGAAGTGTCACCGATGCGAACCCGAGTGGACTCGGCGGTCGCTTGCCGGCTGGCTAATTTGTACGGCTTCATGATGGTACGAACCCCTTCGACACCAGGGATCGAGAGAAGCGGCACGTGGGCCAGTTCGTCCGGGTCGCCGATGCAGAGAACGACCGTCCGGTGTTCTCCCCGGATCACATGGGTACGGGGTCCGAGGGATTCCACCCTTTCCCGGATGTGGTCGAGCTCCTGCTCCGACACACCGAGGCGCGTGATGATGATCATTATGCAGCTCACCGTATGAGAATAAAAAAAGGCCTCCGACGAAGTCGGAAGCCTCGGGACAGAGCGCTTCGTGCGTTAGTACGCGCGCGTCAGCCGCCGACTTCCGGAGGGGGTCGGCTCATAAACTCGAAAACTCGATATGTGTAGTGAGCGCTCATGTCTGACAACCTGTCTCGGCGGTGGTGTCGAGTCAACCTGTAGCCTGGTTTCCCACACGTTCTTCCGATAGATTTCCCCCGAAAATAAGGCCCACCGTTACTCATTTGTGACTCTTGGAGAATCTATCATGGCCACGGCCACCGCGGATCCGAAGCGCTCGGTGACGGCAGCGGCGACGCGCCCAACGCTCGATGATCTCGACTTGCCTTTGGGCAAGCGTGTACGTCTTCGTAGGCTTCTTTACGGACGGGGAATGAAGAACGGGACTCTTCTCATTCTTCCCATCGATCAGGGCCTAGAGCACGGACCGATAGATTTCTTCCCAAATCCTCCTTCACAAGATCCGGATTTCCAGTGGCGTCTTGCGTTGGAGGGGAACTACAACGCGGTGGCATGTCATTACGGTCTCGCCCGAAAATACATGACGAAGTATGCAGGCGAAGTTCCACTTCTCTTGAAGATCAATGGCAAGACCACCATTCCGTCCGATGATGAGGCTTTTTCCTCGATGACGGGAAGCGTCGAGGATGCGGTATCGTTGGGTGCCGATGCGGTCGGGTACACTCTGTACGTCGGGTCACCGCGCCAGGATGAGGATATCCACCAGCTCCAGATCGTCCGCGAGGACTGTGACAAGTACAATATGCCGTTGGTCGTGTGGTCCTACCCAAGGGGCGCCGCGATCGAGGGAAGGGGCGGTCGTGACAGCCTGTATGCGGTGGACTACGCGGCACGGGTAGCGTTGGAGATGGGTGCGGACATCGTGAAGCTCAACATCCCCAAGCAGGGCCCCAAGGACTCTGAGCAGCCCGGCGACTATGTGGGGATCGACTATGACTACGGTGAGGGTGCCCGCCGCGTCGTGGAGTCGGCCGGGCGGTGTTTGGTTCTCTTTTCCGGGGGGAGCAAGCTCGGAGATGAGGACCTCATGACGAAGGCTCGTACCGCCATGGAGTCAGGGGCGACTGGACTCATCTTCGGACGAAACATGTGGCAGCGGCCGTTCGATGACGCGCTCGCCATGACCCGGAGCGTTCAGGACATGTTGCAGGGCCACGGCGCCTGACGTCTTTGGCGGACTAGCCTGCCTTGACCGATGCCGACACGCTGAAACGGGCCGTAGGGCTCGAGGCTGCGGGCCTCGTCGAAGACGGCATGTGCCTCGGCTTGGGCACGGGTTCGACGGTCGCGTTTTTTCTGCTATTTTTGGCGGAGAGGCTGAATCGTGATGGACTCCGCAATGTCGTGGGCGTGCCAACCTCGCTGAGAACGGCGCGGGAGGCGCGCGAACTCGGGATTCCGCTGACTTCACTGGCTGAGCATCCATCTCTGGACCTGACGGTCGATGGCGCGGACGAAGTTGATCCGCGCCTGAACCTCATCAAGGGTCTCGGGGGCGCCCTCTTGCGAGAGAAGATGGTGGCGCAGGCCTCTGCGCGGTTGGCGATCATGGTGGATGAATCGAAGGTCGTCACGTCGTTGGGCGAGAAGTCGCCCATTCCGGTGGAGGTCGTTCAGTTCGGATGGGAGGCACATGAGTGCTTTCTGGAATCGTGGGGCGCGCGTCCCGTGGTGCGCCGCCTCCCAGACGGCCAGCCGATGACGAGCGACAACGGGAACTACATCATCGATTGCCATTTTTCAGGGGGAGTCGATGATGCAGAAGCGCTCGATGGGGCTCTCGCGTCGAGGGCCGGTGTGGTGGAGTCCGGACTCTTCCTCGGTATGGCCACCCACGTATTGGTGAGCAGCCAGGAAGGAGTTCGCAGTCTGTTCCGAGATGAACCGACATGAGCGTCAAGATCGCACCCTCCATTCTGTCGTGTGACTTCGGTTGTCTCGCTGAACAGGTGGGAGAGGCGTCCGCGTCCGGAGCGGACTGGATCCACGTGGATGTGATGGATGGGCATTTCGTTCCCAATATCACGATTGGCCCGGCCGTCACCGCGGCCGTGAGGGGAGCGACCGATCTGCCGGTTGATGTACATCTCATGATCGAACGCCCAGAACTCTATCTGGACGCCTTTGCCGACGCTGGTGCGGACTATCTGACCGTACATCAGGAGGCCTGCCCCCATCTGCACCGCACCGTCCAACGGATCCGGGAATTGGGCGTGAGACCCGGCGTTACCGTCAACCCGGAGACATCGCTGAGTGTATTGGCCGACATCCTCCCCGAGGTCGATCTCGCACTGGTGATGTCGGTCAATCCCGGGTTCGGGGGGCAGTCATACATCCCGGCGAGCACGGCAAGGATCGAGCGGTTGAGGCAGATGCTGGATGAAGGAGGGAGCGACGGCGTCGAGCTGCAGGTGGACGGTGGGATCGTCGCGAAGACGGCCGTAGCCGCGAGTGGGGCAGGTGCCACGGTCCTGGTAGCGGGGTCGGCCGTCTTCGGCCATCCCGGTGGCATTGCGGAGGCCATTCGGCTCATTCGAGAAGCGGCGGATGCCGGCTAGGGGGCGCACCCGGGATCGCTACGATTCCCTGCCCGCGCCATCGTGAAACCTCCAACGTTGATGGCCGTCTTGGCCCACCCCGACGACGAAGTGCTGTGTGCAGGGACGCTCCTGACTCAGCGTGCTACCGGCTCACGTGTGGTGGTCCTGTGGCTCACCCGAGGCGAGATGACGGATTCACTGGGCCCGATCGGCAGGGAGGAGGTGGCCAAACGCAGGCTGGAGCTCGGACTGCAGGTCGCCGAGCTCCTGGATGTGGAGGCGCGCTGGCTCTCGCTCCCTGACTCGGCGGTGGAGGCGACGCCTAAAGCGGCTCGAGAGGTGGCCAAAGTCATTGCCGACATCAAGCCGGATGGGCTCATCACCTGGGGCGATGCGTGGGCTCGCGGCTTCCGCCATCCCGACCATCAAACGACGGGGAAGATAGCCAGAGACGCGGTCAATCTCGCCCGCATCGCGGGTGTCGTGACACCCGGCGCCCCCCATCGTGAGTTCTGTCCCGTCTTCACACTTCGTGACATCCACTCCACCCTCCCATCAGTAGTGCTTGACGTAGGTGACCATGCCGACATGATATTTAAGGTGGCCGAGCACTATCGACGCGCGATCGGGTTCGGCGCGAGGGAGTGGTTAGAGGGACGCCTTCGGTCCGCTGGAGATCGTTGGGACCGAGATCTGGTCGAGGAGTTCGACGCGTGGGAGAGTGGGGATGGCTTGGTCGAGCAACTCCTGCCTCATCGGCAGGGCTCGTTCCACAACCATCCCGAAAGAACGGTCTGAGCAGGCTGGCCTCAGCGGGCGCTTCCGGGGGGCTACGACTGCCCGGGGAGAACCACTAATTGGGTACACATGGCTATGGATCCAACAGTTATTGACCCCGCCGCTCTCGCCAGGATTGAGGAGTGGGGTGGGCTGAAGCTTTCGAGCGAAATCATATCCACGCTTTTCCCGCTGGAGTCGACAACAGCGATCCCGTCTGCCGAACAAGAAGTCGAGGTCACGACGGACTGAGCGTGAACGTGTCCGAATTCGCCCTCCTGAGTCCGCTGAATCATGCCGCGAGTGACGTGTTCGACTGGCACATGCGTCCCGGAGCTCTGGAGCGGCTGATCCCGCCGTGGGAACACATCAAAATAGAAAGACGCACCGGTACGCCGGCCGATGGCGGTCACATCCGTTTCAAACTGAGTCGAGGACCGACGGAGCTCACCTGGGAAGTAAAGCACACGAACTACGAAGAAGGTCGACTCTTCAGTGACGAGCAAACGCGCGGGCCGTTCACTCGCTGGCTTCACACGCACCGATTCGAAGTCGTGGGGGAGGGCAGATCCACCGTCGAGGACCATGTGAGTTGGGAGCTCCCCATGGGGATGGCAGGCAAGCTCTTGGGGGACTCGACGGTGGAGCACGAGCTCGAGCGGCTTTTCACCTTCCGGCACCATCGTCTCGAGAGCGATTTGGCGCGCATCGATCGCTATGGAGGTCCGACGCCACTCCGAGTCGGCGTCACGGGATCGAGCGGACTCATCGGGCAGGCGCTCTGCCACACCCTCACCACCGGCGGCCACGACGTCGTCCGCTTGGTTCGCAAACGTAGCTCAACAGGCCCGGACGTATTCTGGGATCCGGCTGATGAGGCGATCGATGCGGATCGGCTGGAGGGACTCGACGCGGTCGTACATCTTGCAGGGGAGCCCCTCCTGGGCCTGCGCTGGACCCACGACAAGAAGAGGCGCATCCGAGAGAGTCGGGTCTACGGGACGGAATTTCTAGCTCGTGCGCTGGCAGGACTCCGGCGTCCGCCCCGCGTGTTGGTGTGCGCGTCCGCCGTCGGCTTCTATGGCGACCGAGGCAATGCGGTGCTCACGGAGGAGTCGAAGCCCGGTAGGGGGTTTCTCGCGGATCTTTGCCAGGCATGGGAGAACGCCAGCCGTCCGGCGGCCAGAATGGGCATACGAGTCGTAAATCTTCGAATCGGTCTCGTGCTCACGCCCTTGGGGGGAGCGCTGGGTACGATGCTGCTGCCCTTCAAGGTCGGAGTTGGCGGCCGGCTCGGAAGCGGACATCAGTACGTTAGCTGGATCGACCACGATGACCTGCTGAGCTTGATCTTTCACGTGATCCGGACCGACTCGATTCGGGGTGCCGTTAATGCGACTTCCCCCCTGGCGGTTCCCAACTCCACCTTTACCGGCACCCTCGGCCGAGTGCTACGCAGGCCGACACTGCTTCCCATCCCGAGCCTGGCGGTCAAGGCACTCTTCGGGGAGATGGGTAAGGAAACCCTGTTGGCCAGCGCCCGCGCCCAGCCGGCGGTCGCCGAAGAGACGGGCTTTGAGTTTCGGTACCCAGGCCTTGAAGAGTCTCTTCTCTACCAATTGGGGAGGGAGGTCCCGGTTCCGGGAGAGGGCCAATGACCGGAGCGAAAATCGCGTTCGTGCTAGTCTGGGGCGATCCTCCCGATGTCCCCGTCTGGGGAGATCGTCGGATAAGAAGATCCCTTGGCCCGAAAAGAGAGAGCGATCCGCGGGTAAGCCCATTCGAAGAGGATCCTGTCGAACTCCTTCGATTCGAGTCGGGATGCCTCGTACATTCCGGCGGCCTCGCGTTGACGGAAGGCCTCGAAGAGGAGTAACGCCGTGGCTACGGACACGTTGAACGACTGAGCCATTCCCACCATGGGTATCGACACGCGTAAATCGGCTAGCTCGAGGGATCGCTCGCTCAATCCGAGGAGTTCGGCTCCCATCATCAGCGCGGTGGGCTCTGTGAAGTCCACCTCCCTGAAGTCCACGGCGTCAGCCCCCGGATGTGCTGCCAGGATGCGGAAGCCACTTTCCTTCAATGTACGTACAGCGTCTTCGGTCGAGGCATGGCGGCGTATACGAACCCATTTGGACGTTCCGGCAGAGGTGTGCGCGTGAATATCGAGCCCCTCCACCGGAACTACAGCGTGGGCCTCGAGCACTCCGACCGCGTCACAATTTCGGAGGATCGCGGAGAGGTTATGGCTCTTGTGGACCCGCTCCATCAGCACGGTGAGGTCCGGCTGACGGCGTTCCAGCGCGGCGGAAAGTCGTCGAAAACGTTCCGGGTTCATTGCAAGCTAGGCTTCGGTATCGGGGAGGGCATCTCAGATTCGGACCGTCGGGATCCAACCTCGGTTACAGAACAGCACGGAGCCCTTATGATATGGGGTACCGCCGGGGTGGCGAAATGGTAGACGCAGGGGACTTAAAATCCCCCGGGAGATATCCCATGCGGGTTCGATTCCCGCCCCCGGCACTTGGCGTAAGGTTGGGTAGGGTAGGGAATCAGGCGGATCACCAGATCGTGTCGGTCTTAGGGTATTTCTCGAATCGAAAATCGATACGAGCCCAGCGATACCCAGTTGGCTATATGTGGCCCCTAGGTCCCTACCCAAAGCGCGTAACGGCCGGCTGGTAACACCGCCTTTTGGTTCCCGTCAGGGGCGAGCCGCAGGGATATCAACAAAAGGTCCTCTCCCTGCTCATTGATTATGCTCGCGTAAAACGAGGACTGCGTCTCGAGGAGGACTTCAACCTGAGTCTCCTCTTCCAGACTCAAAGCGAAGGAGTCAGCGAGGGGGGTGATGTGCGTGCTAGTCACGGGCGAAGGGTTACGGAAGCAATCGCTCGGCGAGATCTCACCGTCAATCGTCTCGCCCAGGCGTATCACCGCGCCAGGTGAGCACCAACATGAGTTGCTTGATCTCGGCTCGACCCATCGCATCACCGTAGAAGGTGCTCAGGTCATGCCACGTCAGCTTCCTATCGGGAGCGTAGCATTTCGCCTGAATGGCTACTCGCTCGCCCTGCCTGTCTTCGGCGACGAGATCGATGCCGAGGTCGGCACCCCCGCGATCGGGGTAGTCATCCCAGAGCCACACCTTCCGATACTGTGACTGGAACTCCGGGGCAGTCTCCAGAATCGTCTTTACCACCGGCTCGAAGACCTTGCGCTTACCCGGGTGGCCCTTGGTAGCCATCCGGTCGAGTTCAGCGAGGATCGTCTTCATGCCCTAATCCTGCCCCGGCACCCCTCAAGCCCGCAACTCAGGACGAGCAAAACAGTGCTGGATAGCTAGGTGTGGCTGGATGCCATCCCTGTGGGCATCTTTCTGATTTTGTTTTGGCCCTCGGTGTGTGGTATTGTGTGTGGTATCCTAGGGGGATATCCAGATGGCAACTTTGACCGAAGCGAAGATAGCGAAGCTGAAGTGGGATGATTCTAAACGCACCCGTTCAGGGAACGCCCCGAAGCATCAGATCCATAATGATCCCGATGTGTCAGGGCACCATATCAAGCTCTATCCGCCCAAGGCCACCGGAAGGTCCAGCAAGGTCTTCTATCTAGGATATGGACCATCTACGAACAGGAAATTCTACAGGATCGGCCAGTGGGGTGACGTGACTCTTGAGCAAGCCAGAGCCGAGGCCAGAAAAATCCGAGGAGAGTTGCACCGCTTTGGGATTGACCCCAACAAGGCCAGACGAGAGACGATTCAGGTAGCTAAGCGCCGCCTGACCGTCAAACAGCTTGTTGACGAGGACTTCAAGGAAAGATCACCCGCGTGGAGCAATAGCCACACCGACGGGAATCGGAGTTTTGCGAAGCGGGGAGGAAGAGCGAGGGGTGAGACGGAGGATGTGACACACCCGCCGGCCCAGGGGGACCTGTGGGAGAAAATCGTTCGAGAGGTAGTCCGGTTCAAGGCTGCCGACACCGAGGTACAGTTGGCTCTGAGCCTCGATCCCACGAGCCTGGAGGTTCGCACCGAGCAGGGTCTACGCGCATTCCGCAAGGGACTCAATGCCGTCGCTGAGGAAGTCCTCCGAGGGGTCTGCAAGGAGGATCCTCGGCACGCTGCTGCCCATTTCTACCTGGGCGAGGCCCTCAACCGGCTCGGTCGCGTAGCCGAGGCGGTCGAGGCCATGGAGAGAGTCATTGAGCTGCAGCCACACAACCGGCGCGCGTACCACACCTTGGGCATGCTCTTCGACAGAATGTACGAGCCTGAGAGAGCGGCGGAAATGCATCGACGCGCGGGCGAACTGACGTGTGTGGATAGCGCCCGAGGCTAACCCTCAGTCTCACCCGGGCGGGCCGAGGCGTCGGCTGGGACTCACGGCCAATCTGAAATCACAAAATCCCCTGAGGAAAACAGTGCTTGATAGCTAGGTGTGGCTGGGGGCCATCCCTGTGGGCATCTTTCTGATGTTGTTTCGTCTTTGGTCTGTGTGGTATTATGTGTGGTACTTTGAGATGCCCAGATGGTAACTTTGACCGAAGCAGGGGGAGGACCTGGGGCCTCCCCCGTGATAGCTCTCGCGTACGCGTGCGTAGAGCCTGATGTGTGCCCTCTAGCACTAGTACCCCCCCCCGCCCCCCTCCTCCTCCGGCGTAGGGGGGGGTGATCCTTGGGAAGAATTGCCATGGACCGGGGGGTGAAATGCCCGTGTACATCGACTACCGTACGTTGCGCGTGAGTGAGGCCCTACCGGACGAAGAGGATAAATGGCCGGCAGCCAATAAAAAATGAGCCCTGTGTTGCCGCCTAACGGCCTTGGGGGCATCCCGTACCCATAGGGGTACCCCTATGGGGTCTTGCTTATCGGAAAAAGGGACCCGCCGCAGCTACCAAATTTTTTCGGAGCTTGGGACTCCTAGCTCAATCTGAAACCGTGAACTCGTTTGAGCAAAACAGTGCTGGATAGCTAGGCGTGGCTGGGTACCACGGAGGGGGGGCTAGGGGCCGTCTTCTAGGCCGGGGGGGCCTTCTCTGTGAGTCCCGTCCAGCAGCCTGCGTCCTCCGTTGCTTGGCGAGCGAGGCACCAGCCCATGGGAGGAACTGGCTACTGCCTACGGCGCTTGGCTCCGAAAAGGAGAAATCCGATGAGAAAGAGGGAAATCATCACTCCCATTCCGGATCCACTTTCGCACGCCGGCCGAAACCCGCCCTCGCAGGCTTGCTCTAGAGGCGGGCCATGCCCGCGGGGTCCTGAGTGACGCCTTCGCCAGTGGCGTACATAACCCCGAGGTTGGTCTGGGCAGACACATACCCCTGCTCGGCGGCCAGGCGATACCAGCGCACCGCCTCCACATCGTCCTCCGGTATGCCTTCGCCAAAGGAGTATATAAGCCCGAGGTTGTGCTGGGCTCTCGCATCCCCCAGCGGGGCGAGAGTGACGTGCCCCCACCTCAGGTACCACTTGCTATGTTAGACCCCGAGCCATCGGTGGTCCCTGGAGTTGGGGCATCCTGAGGAATCAGGGCGATGGTTTTATCGTCTCCGGGGCGGGGGGTAGTCCGCCGTGAGCACGATGGGGTCGGACGGTATTGTACAGCCGTCTCCACTGCTCGACGAGGACTACAGCCTCGGGCGCCTCAGGCCGCCGCCACCGCACCCTCTCCTTGCCCATTCAGCCTACCGCTTCTCATCTTGCGGGGTTCGCCAGAGCGATCGTCGTACAGTCTACGAGGTGACGACATGAAGATCTCGCGTCGAGAGGTGCTCAAAATCAGCGCGGGGGCCGGGGCCGGCCTGCTGCTGAATGAGCTGCCGGCCTTCGCCCAGCAACAACCGCTTCTCATGCGTTCCATCCCCTCCTCAGGAGAGGAGATCCCCGCGGTGGGTCTCGGTAGTGCACGCACCTTCAGTGTGGGCCCGCCGAACCTGCAGTGGGTGCGCTTGAGTGACGTGCTGAAACTCTTCCATGGAATGGGGGGTCGCTTCTTCGATACGGCTCCCTCCTACGGGACCTCGGAGAAGGTGGCCGGCCAGCTGGTTCAGGAGCTCGGAATCCAGAACGACCTCTTCTTCGCTACCAAGATCTCGACGGGTGGAGGGCGGGAGGCCGGGATCGATCAGGAGGAGGGGTCGCACCAGAGCTGGGGGCGCGACACCATCGACCTGAACCAGGTGCACAACTTGCGGGATGCCGACATCCACCTGAGGACGATCCGACAGGCGAAGGAGGAGGGTCGAACGCGGTACGTGGGCGTGACCACCTCTTTCGCACGGCAGTACCAGCAGATGGAGCAGGTGCTCCGGACCGAGGAGCTCGATTTCGTCCAGGTCAACTACTCGCTTGGGGAGCGCGAGGCCGCCGAGCGTCTCCTTCCCCTGGCGCAGGATCGAGGGATCGCGGTAATTGTGAACGAGCCGTACAACGTCGGCCGACTTTTTCGCGCGGCGAGTGGCCACGAGCTTCCGGAGTGGGCGGCCGAGTTCGATGGCCAAAGCTGGGGGCAGTTCTTCCTCAAGTACATCCTGGCGCATCCGGCGGTGACGGTCGTCATTCCGGCAACCTCAGATCCGGAGCACCTCGTCGACAACATGGGCGCCGGCGTGGGGCGGTTGCCCGACGAGCGGACCCGGAGGCGCATGGAAGAGCTGTTCGATGAGTTATAGTTCCCCTTCCAAGACCCTCCACGGCTGACGCGTCACGGGGGCCGGTCATGCCATCAGTGAAGAACGCAAACGCACCCTCGTCGTACGGATCGCGCACACGGATTCACACGGGAGAGGGGAGCAGGGGCACCCGTGCCGGGATGTGGGTGCGAGGACTGTTCGGGTAGCCCTGTCGATCATCCGGCTCGCGCTCCACGACGGATCTCAGCAGAGTGGCAGAGGGCGTTGGCCAAGGCACGAAGCACGGGTCTTCTTCAGGTCGTGCGCAACCTCCGTATCGAAGCCCTGAGGCGGGGCAGGGGTTGGTATTGCTCGTGCCCCCTACACAAAGATCAAGACCCTTCTGTTCACCTCTCTCCCCGTGAAGGGAGATCCGGCCTGTGGTATTGCCACTCGTGCGGAGAGGGTGGCGATCCGATCTCTCCTTGGATGAAGACGAGAGATGCAACCTTCTCAGAAGCGGTCCGAGCTATCGGAGGGTTCATCACATGACGGGCAGAAAAATTCAACGGAAGCGATTCAAGCGACTCGACTCTTTGGGCTTCTCCGAAATCAGCAGGATCTACATCGAGGAGTGCCAAAACGTGCGAGAGCTTTGCGACAAAATCTTTGACCGCCTTCCCGATGGCAGACGAGTGGGGTGCTCCCTATCCTACGATTGGGTCGACGCTCGTGGGCACCGAAAAGATTGGGGTGAAACGATTGCTTTCCGGCGACAGTTACTGATGGAATCAATCCGTGAGATTGAGTTGAATCCGAAAGATGAAGACTTCGATTGGCGAATGTTTCAGATGCAAACCCGCATGACCCAGAGTGCCGTGCCCTGGAGCTTCTTCAGCGCGTCCGGCCCCCTAGGAAACGTCCCCCACGCGGACTAGACATCGTTTACGATGCCCAGGACCGCTCCACCGTCTCCACCAGCGCCGGAATTGTTCTTCACTGAGTCGCCTCATCCGCGACGACGTCGTTGCGGGGAAACGACTGGATCACCCTATCTTCACTCAGTCACCCCTTCACGGGAAAAAGTTCGTCGGTCTTGGCAGCCATCACAAAATCGTTCCGGTGTAGTCCCCGGATCTTGTGGGTCCACCAGGCTACCCTGACGCTGCCCCATTCGGTAAGAAGCGCCGGATGATGACCTTCTTCTTCGGCCAAGACACCCACATCGTTCGTGAACTGAAGGGCGTCGACAAAGTTCGGGAACGGAAAGTCCCGTTCGAGGCGCTGGATCTCATCTCGAGTGATAAGCGCCCACTCAGGCACCTGGGTATGGAGCTCACGGCTTTCCTCGGCCGTGACAGTGGGGGCTCCTCGCTGGCAGGCCTCACACTTCATTTCCACTAGCTGATCCATCAGTGAAGATCTCCCGGGTGGCAGGAGCCTCAGACATGGATTCGAAATCCAATTGAATCTAAACCCCTGCCGGTGTCATTCGGTTCTTCTCTGCCGCTTGTGCATGTTCTTACGTGCAGAAATCTAGCTCAAGTAGGTAGGCAGACAGATTCAATCCTTGAGTTCCGGAGAACTCAGGATTCCGAGTCGTAATTGGACGCCCAAGTCGAGACTCAATGAAACAGCGTGATCCTTCCTGATCGCCGTGTCCGCGTCGTGTCGTCGGTAGGCCAACCCCGGAGAGAATCGGAGTTTGCCGAGCGAGAAAGCTAGGCCGAGACTAGTTTCGAAACCTAGGCCTCCATTGGGCTCGTCGGTTGCGGCACCGGTCCCCCCGTAAAGAAGCCCGAATTGTAACCAAGGCCTTCCCCGACTTAAGGAAAGCCCCAAGCGTATGTCGTTGCCAGTGATCGTGATGTCGCGGTCGGTGCAAAAGCCATTGATACACCCGAATTCCGTTCGAACAAAGCCTGCGTATATTCCGACGACTCCTGATGTTTGTATTAAAAGCAATCCAGCAACCGATAACCCTGGTTCAAGCTCCATTGCCGCTGCAGTCGCGGTGTGGCTACCGACTGCGGTACCTCCTCGTAACTCAGCATATATCTGTGCCTCGACAGGTGCATGGAGGTAGCCTAGCATCGCTAATAGAAGAGGACAGAGAGTTCCCGTCCTACTTTCGAAAAAGGCCCTCATCACATATCGCCAATGATTTTGCGTGTGTGAACACCGTCTGTGATCAGTACATCCACTCCCGGGGAGACCAGGTCCGTCTCATCCCAATTCCGAAGTATGGACTGGATACGACCCGTCTGCTTGTCGGTTATGACAGCGAGGCCAGGTGTGGATACACCTTCTCCGAGTTCTATCTGACCTTCAGGCCCCAGTAACTGGATTCTGTCGAGTTCATCCGCAACTCCGGTATCGAACGGTAGAGCGAAAAAGAAATGACCGCCATCGACGTCCTCGGTCTCCGTGAGTGAGAAGTCGAACGAGAATACTGTCCCACCATTTGCGTCGAAGCCCTCTATCCGATACGGACCACCTCGCTCCGGGAGAACCACCGGTGCGTTCATGTAAATGGCGGGCTCCAGCGTTAGCACTCCACCGTCGGCCCCCCCCCACAGGATCAACACATCTTCCGTCTGTTGCGACCTGTCAGATCGTTGTGCTGCGGACCCCTGAGCCGTTCGAAACGCCAGGGATTTTCTATAGTGATAGTCGCTGATCCACTCAGGATTACAGTACGACATAAGGTCCTTAGTAAACCCTGGATCCCTGAGTTCCCCCGCACCGAAATTAGCCCGTAGATCGTAGCCCCATTTGCCGATCGAACCGTCGTCATAGGGATAACTCTGGTCTGGGTTAGAGACTTCGCCGCAAGGGGCGTGACGAAGACCCATATTGTGACCCAGTTCGTGAGCGAGTGTGAACTCTGAGGCCCGCCCAACACTTGTCGTCTTACCTATGTATCCAAGTCCACCTCTTGCCGAACCGCGAGGCAGGGTGACTGCACCATAGTAGTAGCGACCCGCTCCATCCGGATCCGTTCTCCGGAGAAGGTCAATTTCCCTCAGAAAGATGCTCCAGCCAGCCTTCGTGGTGAGATCGGTGTGGGTCACGTACAACTCCCTGACATCGACCTCGAACTCAGAGATCGGGAATACAAATCGAGTGTATTGTACCTGATCGCTGTCTTCGGAAAGATTGGCAGTCCAATCGAAGACCTGACCGGAAGCCGCAGGGGCTGGCGATCCCGGTGCTAGCACAGGGATGACGCGCAAGCGAAAAGGCTCTAGTTCTCGGATATTGAGAGCCATGCGGCCCGTTTCAGGTACACGCACAGAACTCCGCGGAGCCAGTGGGACGACCTGCTCCGGGTCTAACTCGATCACCAGTTCCACGCCGGGCTGCATTACATCAGCTGGGACAATGGTATTGTAGGATCTGTTCAGCTCGCTCTCATCTACCGACGAAGGCAGAAAGTAAAGCGGAGACGGCATCTGAACTGAGTGAAGGATCTCGTCTCCCGAATAAAAAAACGCTTTAACCGTAGGCTCGAAGAAGCTTACTTGGTCGCCGATCATAAAAACCCGCAGGAGTGCATCTTTCCCTGCGATGACAGGAATGTTTCCTTCGAGTGTTTGGACACTCTGTATCAACTGAATAACGGGTGCTGACAACTGGACATCCAGTGGAATCACCCGGACCCGGGTCTCAGCCTTCAGGCCTGCGACTTCTCCAACCACCGTCACCTCCCCACCCGCGAGCCCCTCCATGGAGCCATCACCTGATACGCTCAGGATGCTCGGATTCGAGATCGACCAATTCGGTAGAGCCCATGTCGGCAGTGAGGCGAAGGTTTGTTGATTTTGATCGGTGACGACAAATCTCAACACTGCGGTTTGTCCTTCCAGCAACATCGTGTCGACCGGCAGTAGGGATAGGGCCGTCGGATGCTGATCCGGTTCAAGCGCCAAATCAGAACAACCCGTTGTCATTCCGAGCACAGCGGCAGTCGTCAATGTCGTAACTAGAGTACGTATCTCACCCGCTCCTCTAAGGTCGATCGATGAGTCGTTTCCGGCGCCTGATCGCGGGAGAAATGCTTTCAATCCAGTTCGTAGTCCGAATCTTACCTCACTCGGATGGACCTCTGAAAGTGAAAAAACTTTCGCCGGAATCGTCTTATCTCGATGTGGGGCCTACAATTGGCGCCATCCGGTATCTACGGAGAATCAGTTCATTGGCAGACGCTACCAACAGCAACTGGACTCGACGTTAGGATTCGGCATCTTCGTTAAAGTCATCTGAATCAGTGACAATCTGCTGAACCTGCCAAACTACTCTCCTCGTGCCAAGAACACGACCGACGACGCGGTTAACGAAGGCAGTCAACCCCATGATACCAACGACGAATCCCGCAAGATGGTTGAACGCGAATAACAACACGACAGCGACGATCAACCACCGCCACCGAGCCCCTACCCAATCCACTAGGGTTTCCTTCCAGTCTTGTGATTCCTCCCCTGAGATTGTCATGATCTTGGGTTCACGTCCGTGGCAGAGACGACGACCAGCGGCCTCATCGAGTCCAGGTGAGGACCACGCCGCAGGAACTAAGAAGGCCATATTCGACAGAGGTTGCAAGTCCGCGGTAGACCTCCACCGGGTACGCAAAACAGTGTTGGATAGCTGGGTGTGGCTGGGTGCCACGGAGGGGCTAGTGGCCGCTGGGATGCGCCTCTAGCCACTCTAGTACCGACAATCCTTCAGTGTGGGCTAACCTTGAACCCATGACCCCCACCAACGGTAGACTCCGGCAACACTCCTAGATATCAGGCTATCCCGTCCTGTCCAGTTCGTATGAGCTACCGCAGCCTGAATCCCTGCGATCGCAAGGCCCAGAATGACATAAGCCCACACTGTAATCACTTCGATAAAGTTTGGTTCGCGGTCCTCTAGTAAACCCAATGCTTGTCGGTAGGCGGTCCCACCGACAATGGCCACAATAATCACGACCAATAGGAACACCCCCCAGATAGCTGCCCTCTTTCCTACCCGATTAATGGCGGCCCTACCGAGAGGGTTGAGTTCATCTTCGGGCTTCTCCAACTGGCTCATCGTCGAATAGCAGTCCAGAAATTTTGCCCCGATGAGACAAGCTGAGGTAGTAAGGACCAAGACACGGAGGGGCATCATCTCACTGTCCTGTCACCTTGAGGGGCACCTAGTGGCCGATCTCTGGTAAGGCATTCCCTGATTCTGCCCGGCCCCACTCAGACCCGCAACTCAGGACGAGCAAAACACTGCCGGATAGCTAGGTGTGAAACGCGTGGCCTCAGGCGTCGCGCACGGCCCTCTTCACGAGGTTCTCCATGAGCGGCACCTTGAAGTGGTTGTAACGTAAGGGCTCCGCTCCCTCTACCGCGGCCGCGCCCGCCATGGCGGCGGTCTCCGCGTTCTGGACGCGGCCTCTCACGAGGTTTTCCACGTCCGTAAGGCGCCGCGGGACACACTGTACGGCGCCCACTACGATACTTGCGTCGGCGATTCGGCCTCCCTCGAGCCGGAGTGCGGCGGCTACATTCACGAGCGGGAAGTCCCAGGCACCCCGGTCCGCCACCTTCTCGAAGTAGAAGTTGGCTCCAGCCCACGTGTCCGGAATACGGATCGTCGTAAGCAGGTCTTCGGGCTCGAGGACCGTCATGCGCTGGATGTCGACGGCGGGTGTCATGAAGAAGTCTTCCGCAGACACCACCCGCTCACCGCGGGAGTTGCGAATCACCATCTCCGCTTCGAGCGCCACCAGGGCGGGTCCGGGATCGGACGGAGTAACGGCCACGCACCGGTTGGCTCCGAAGATGGCATGCTCCCGATTCATGGCCTCCGGGGCGCTGGCGTAGCACGTGTTTCCACCGGCCCTGTAACATGCGAGCCCGAAGCGGTAATACCAGCATCGGGTGTCCTGTACCACGTTGCCGCCCAGGGTGCCTGAGTTACGGATCTGGGGGCTCGCAACCATGAGAGCCGCCTCAGC
>Ga0310120_10001435_pt1 | contig 17808 bp, 17 predicted proteins | sample CB27_AW_983_MG_FD_203506 | JGI IMG/M metagenome (GOLD analysis project Ga0310120, IMG submission 203506) | Marine microbial communities from Western Arctic Ocean, Canada - CB27_AW_983 | ecosystem: Environmental > Aquatic > Marine > Oceanic | place: Canada: Western Arctic Ocean | collected...
GTAGTATCGAGTGCAGAGGTGGCAAACGATGCACCATTTGCGTTGGGGACGGGACTGGATGTGTCACCTGCGGTTCCCCGATACCATTGAAACGAGAGCGATGGACCGGATGCCATCACCCTGAGGGTCGTAGTCGAACCCGCATTGATGCGAACCGAGTCAGGCTGGGTTGTGATCGCTGGCGGGACATTTCCAGGGGCGACCTGGATCACGAATGCCTTGCTCTGGTTCTCACCGCGATGATCGGGTTTCTCGTAAGCCCGCACCGTGATGAAAAATTCCCCTGCCTCCGTGGGGGTTCCCGTGATGGCATCGACGTTGCTGTTGGTTGAATTCAGGTGGACAAGGCCGGCAGGGAGTTCGCCTTCCACCTCCCAGCTGTCAGCTTCAACGTCTCTGCCGGTTACCTGGTAGATGAAGTTGAGTAACTCGCCCGCCTCGGCCGGCACCGTGGACGAACCGACGGAGGGCGCAAGCTGCGTGATCACGGTGGCCCCAGAAACGGCGTCGTAAGCGCCGAGGCCGGCAACGGTGGCAACACTCCACTTTACGACCTGGCTCAACCCGATCGTGCCCGCGAGGCGGGCTTCGTGCACAATGAAATGAGTCACCGGCACCTTGTTGAAGACCAGAGTCGCCAGTCCTGCCTTGGTAACTGTGCGGCGGCATTTCTTTGCCACCAAAGAGAGTCCCTGCTTCATGACGGGATCACCGAACTAGTTGCAGCCACACCCGCCGCCGCCGACACCGCCGCCTCCGAAACTGCCTTCCCGGGAGAAGTATGCGTGCTCGGTCATGGCAGTGTAGAGGGCGTTAAGATCCTTGGACATGCCCAAACGGGACAGGTTCCCGCGTTCATATGGCTTCACTCTCACCAGTTGTTGAGAGCAACTGCTCAGGCACAGCCCGACAAGGATGAACGGAATGACAAGGAAGGAGCGTCGCATGATCAGGAAGGGGGTTCTGGGTTAACGTTCTTTGGTAAGAAGGGTTTCGATCTCGGCGATGTATTTCGCCCTCGTCCTGGCGCCGCTGAACCCCTTGTGGATGTACCGGACGATTCCCTTGCTATCAACGATGTAGCTCATTGGCATCGCTGAGGGATTAAAGGCGGCAGCGGCCTTATGCGCTGAGTCATGGACCAGCGGAAAGGCTGCCTTCATCTTGCTGGCAAATTTGCGGTAATCAGCTTCCTTCTCGTCGACACTGATTCCAATGATGACCAGTCCCTTTGGGCCGTATTTCCGGTGAAGTTCGTTGAGGATTGGAAACGACTTCCTGCACGGACTGCACCACGACGCCCAGAAGTCGACCAGTATGATCTTGCCGGAAGTATTCGGAACCTTGGCCCCCGGAACGAGGTTGGAAAGCTTGGGCATTGGACGGCCCACTTCAACCGGGGCAGCGGTGGAGAGGGCCCCGCCGGTGCACATGAGGAAGAGCAAGGAGGATGCGAATTTCTTCATTGGATGCCGACTGTGGGCAGTGACACATGAATCCGCCCTGTTCAGGGCTGATATTCTGGTAATATCTGCCCCAAAGCCACATTCGTGGCAATCTCAATTTAATTCAAAACCACCCTTTATTGGTCACACATACGCGATAGGCCAATGATACCCGCGCATGGTCGCCTGCACCGACTACGGCAGCTCGTTCCGAACGAGCCACCGGCCGAAGTCCCGGTTCCCGTCGATGCCCTGGTCTGACTGGATACATATGTCCACTCCATGGGCGCGGGAAGCGAATTGCAGCCCCGCGCTGGGGCCGAGAACGTAGGCGGTAGTGCTTTGGATTCCCGCTTCGAGACAGCTGCGCCCGACCACCGTGACGGCGTGCGTGCCGTTACTGACCGGCCACCCGGTGCGGGGATCCAGGATGTGTCCATAACGCACACCGTTGTGGGTGAAATGCCGGGCGTAGGAGCCCGATGCGGAAACCGCGCGGTCGCTGATGGCGAGACCGCCCCAGCACACTCCTGGTTGATTACCGTTCTCGACCCCGATGTGCCAAAACGGATGTGCCCCGTTCCCGCCCAGAGCGAAGACGTCGCGTCCGAGATCAATCAGCACGTCCTTGATTTCGCGGCGCCTGGCCAGCTCGATCAGTGCATCAACAGCAAGCTCTTTTCCGAAGCCACCAAAGTCCAATCCCATTCCCTCCCCGGGAAGACGAACCTTGCCTGGGCGACGCTCCACCTTGTCCCAGCCGGTAAGTGCCAGCGCCTTCTCAACCTCAGCCTTCCCGGGCAATCGCTCATGGACGACCTTCCAGTCCCAGACACGCAGCAGAGACAGCATGGCCGCGTCGAGAATCCCGTCAGTGACGGTGAAGAGTTCGGCCGCGATGTCGAGGAGTTGCTCCGTTTCGGCATCAATCTTCACCCAGCTCCTTCCGGCGGCCGCGTTGATTTTTGAAACGATAGAATCAGGAAGAAACCGCGAGAATTTCGCCTCGAATTTCCCGAGCCATTCCAGCGCCTCGGCCGCGAACTCCAGGGCCTCACGGTCGGCGGGATGCCTGAATCTGATGTGGCACTCGGTTCCCAGGGCCCGAAATGAAAGGTGACGGACCCCGTGGCAATCGGGGTGCAGGGAAGCCTTCTTGTCGAGAACAGTCATCCCCTGCAGAGCTAGAACTTGAGATGGGCACCGATGGTGAAAATATTCACGTCGGGATAGGCACCCGATGGGGCTGAGTCGCCACCGGTCCCATTCATGAGGTAGCGCTCATATGCCGCCGAGAGCGTGAAGCTCTCAGAGGCCTGGTAGCGCAGACGGAGACCGAAACTATGTGCGTCGAAGGAAGAGAGCCGATAGTCGGCTGAATAGTTTGGACCTGAACCCGTGGGGTCACTCGAGGGGGTCGTGATCGGCAGATCATTGAGGGTGTTCACAAAGAAATCGGCGGCGCTCTGGTGATAGTAACGGCAGAAGGGGATCAGCAGGAGCGTGTCACCTATCTCCTGTCGCCATTCGAGGTGTACCGTTTGAGCGAAAATCCCGAAATCATCGTGAGAGAGCCGCAGGGTGGCATCCAAGGTGCCTTGGGCAGATTCAAAGTAGTGCTTAATTTCCTGAAGCAGGACCAGTCTGAAGCGGCTATCAGGCCTGTTTTCCCTGTAAATATTGACGACCGGAAAGCTCAGGCCCGGCCCGATGCTGAAAAGTTCGTCCCGCTGCACCACCTTGTAGGGGTCGTTGAGGTAGCCGTTCATGAAACCAAGGGTGAGGTTGGCCGAAGCTACGGTGTTCTTGCTCAGGATCTGGGTGACTCCGGTGAAGATGTCGAGACTCTCCTTCCGTCGATCGCCGAGGCCGGGCACCTTCACAACGTCATCGAGGTAGCTTGCGCCAAGGGCCAGGGTGGTATTCTTCTGATTGAACTCCATCTCGTGGCTGAACGCGATTCCCCTGGAGAGGTAATCGTTCTCCTCACTTTTAGAGAGCTCCAGATCGATCTTGTGATCACCGAACCTGTGAGACAAAGCGCCCAGGATGCCCTCCCGCACATCCTCAAGGTTGGAGGTGAAGGGTTGAACTCCTCCCGGGAGCACTCCCGTTGGGGAAGATCCGCTAATTGCATCATGCAGCAACTGGAAGTTGAAAGTGGTTGCGTCGGTGATGTCAAGTTGCCCGCGGAGATAGTGGGCCTCTACACGGATGCGGCCATTGTCTTCCTGGTAGAGTTGAAAGCTGTAGTCGTATTGCTGGGAAAGCACGTCCCCTCTCGATTGATCGCCAGGCGCGAGGCAACCCAGAAGAAGGGGGTAAGGATATCGCAGTCTCAAAATATCAGATTCACACCTTGTGTATATCTAATGTGATTATCAAGGAATTTGACGATAGGTAGTCCGCTCAAGTTGATCAGCGAGAAGATCTGATCCCCTCCCCTCAGCCCCGCCTGCCGGCCCGTTCCGGCGCCTTGAGAAAAACCAATTTCCTCTCAGGGAGGACTGGTCTACTTCGTCTTCGACAAAGGCCCGACGACAGTTGTTGGCCCGGGCTCAAAATTCGAGGAGTTTCGAAAAAACGAGCTCGGTGAACGCTGCCCCTCCTCCCCGACCATCAGCTCCGGAACGATCTGCATCCGCGGGCACAGGAATCTCTTCGCCATCAGAACAGCCGGAAAATGAACCCGCCTTCGACGAAACCGCAGAGCTGGACATGTTGACATCAGGGGAAGCAGGGTTGAAGATGATGTGCGTCACGAACACCTCAAAACGAGGTCCTCGATGCCCAGGTACATTCCCACAGCCGCCGTCCTTCTCGTCCTTGCGCTTACCTCCGGAGCGATTTCCGCCCAGCAAAAGAGCAAGCAGCACACCTGGACCGGCATCGAGCGCATCGTGGCGGTCGGCGATGTTCACGGCGACCACGGCCAGTTCCTGAAAACACTCCTCGCGGCGCAGGTTATCGACAAGGACGCCCACTGGATCGGCGGAAAAACCCACCTCGTACAGACCGGAGATCTCTTCGACCGAGGACCTGATTCGCGCAAGGCCATGGATCTCCTGATGAAGCTTGAGGTCGAGGCAAAAAAGTCCGGCGGCCACGTGCACTGCCTCGCCGGCAACCACGAGGAGATGATCCTGCGGGGCGACTGGCGCTACGTCCACCCGGGTGAGGTGCAGGCCTTCGGCGACAACGCGAAATACAGTGCCGCAATCGGACCCGAAGGTGTCTACGGAAAGTGGATCCGAAAGCACAACGGCGTCATCAAGATCAACAATGTGCTCTTCCTTCACGGCGGCCTCGGCGGTCCCTACGCCACCATGTCGCTCGACCAGCTCAACGAAGGAATCCGCAAGGGTCTCAATACCGGAACCGGCATGGCCCGCGACTCGAACGGACCTCTCTGGCACCGAGCCCTCGCCAAGGGAGATGACGCGAGCGTCGCCGAACAGGTCAAGCCGATCTTCAAGACCCACTCGGTCAACCATATCGTCCTCGGCCACACCCCCTCCGGGCGCATTCTTCCAAAGGCCGGAGGCAAGGTCATCCTCATCGATGTCGGCATGTCGAAGGCCTACGGCGGTCCCGCCGGCTGCCTGGTTATCGAAAAGGGCGCCTTCTATGCCAACTACGCTGGCCATCCCCAGCAGAAGCTCCCCATTGAGACAGGCGTCCCGGCCGGGACTAAGAAATAGGGATCATGGACTACTGGCCGCCGCCAATTAACTTTCCAGGGTCAGGCCACAGGCCTGTCCACAGAGGCACACCAGCGAGCATCAGAAGCAGAAATCCTATCAAGAACATCAACCACACAAGCGCGGCAACCCGCTCGCGCAACAATCCGGGTTGCGGACCTGCTACGCTTTCACCTTCAGCAACTGACATGCCTCCTCGTATCCGGCGGCAGTCCGGCCGGCTTCACTCGCCGTTACACGAGCGAGAGCAACGAGGTGGCGCCAGCGGAAGGCCGGACGGGTCGTTGCGAAGTCGCTGGTTGTGGTGAGAAAATATTTCTCGGCGTGCAGGGCGCCATCTTCACTGGTGGCGTAGCGGAGCAGGACGTCCATGACCTGGCGCGGTTTGCCGCCTCCCGCCCCGAAGCGATGGACGAGGGCGCAGGCACCCGCCTGGTCCTGTTCGCGAATGGCGCCCTCAAGTTCGCGGAGGAGGGATTCCCCATCCTTCGCCGTGATCTTGGCGAGATGATCGTCGTAGGGCCGCGGCTTCCAGTCGAGAAAATCCCCCCCCCGGCGGCTGCGATCCAACGCCGCCTGGTAACCGGCCAGAATGAGGCAGGCCATCGAATTGCGGTGGTTACTCACCCTCGCAATTCCGCGCCACGCGTGGGCCGAATCACTGGCGTGCACTCCGATCGAATCGCCGTGCACACTTCCCTCCGGCTTACCGGCCCGGGTTTGATTGGCGGGGCGGCCCGCGTCCCGGAGGACCAGTTGATTGGTGGCAAGCGAGATGGCCTCCCCGATCTCTCGCGGTGCGATTCCGTCCGCAAGAGCCTCCGCAACGGCCTCCCCAGCTTCTTCCGCCTTCCCGTTGAAAATAGTCTGGCTGAACTTCTCCACCCAGGCGTCGTCGGTGCGCCGCGTCCCGGGCTTTTTCTCCAGCAACTTGTACTGATCGAACAACTTCGGTAAGAGCGTGCGCGGAATGGGACGATTCGCAGCCGCCGGATTCTCGCGATTCAGACAGAAGCGCAAGGACTGCCGTAACATGGCTTCCGCATTCTCCATCCCTGCGAGGTCGAGCACCTCCCACGAGCGGTGCGCAAAGACGACTCGGTGCACTCCGGTGTCGTCCGCCACGACGTGTATGAGATCGTTGAAAGCGTCCTGGGGAGAGCGTTCCGCAATGGCGGCAAGAATCCCTTCGGCCTTCCCCTGGTCTTTCCTGCGGACCGCTTCGCGCAGTGCATCCCCACCCAACTTGCCATCCGGCAACTCGACTGGCTCAACATCGTGCAGAAGGTGCTTGGTCCCCCTCTCGTGAATCTGGGCTGTGTTGCGATAGAGAATCTTCAGGACGATGAGAGCCTTGCGATCCGAAGGCAGCTGCCGCGCCATCAGATAAGCCGGCTTCATTGCCATCAGGGTGTGCATCCCGATATAGTCCGCCCCGCCGAAGGATCGCGCATTAGCCAGCGCCGCAGCCTGCATCAATTGCTTCAGGGTAACTTCACGCTTGTTGAGCTTCCCAACCACCAGGGGCTGGAGTTTGTCGAGGGGCGTGTCCTGCATGAAGGCCACGAGCGGTTCGAGGCCCCCAAAGTTCAGCTTCCGGTTGCCGCCGGCCTGTTCGGCGAAGGAGGTGGAGAGTCCTAATTCGGCCGCGAGCGATGTCCCAAGACCGGCCCACAACATCCCCTCCCCGACCTTGCGATGAAATTGGCGCCGCGAGAGATTCTTGTTCGTTTTCACTATTCTGCCTTCCCCCCCCGAAGCCGCGAACGTCCGTTCCCGAATTCACGGGGCATTTCTTTTTTTGATCTATTGTTGTCGCATTCCTACCACCCACCAAACGCAGGGGCAAGGCCCCTTCTTCCGGTTCAGCGTGCAGTAGGCCCCCGCCCCCTCACCCTTTTTCCTGCACTCTGATACAGGGGTGTGGGTGGTGGTGGGTGCCTGCTACGTGGTGGGTGGTCAGCGACCGGTTCCCTGGTCCTTCGTGCAGACTCTGGTCACTCCCCTTGAGAACCAGATCGTTGAACTCTCCCAGCGTCCGACTCAAGAGGGCTACGATGCGGTGGTTGCCGAACGCGACGCCCGCATTACTGAGGCCCAGATCCGCGCCATGTCAGCGGATCACACCATCGGGTTGAATGCTGCAGGAAACGCGCAAATGAAGATCAACTTCTTCGAGTCCAAGGACCTCAATTCTTTCGCGCCCTTCACCGTGAACCCTGAATCGGTGTCGGTGGTCGACGGCAAGATCTGCCTGGAGTTCGCGCCGTCAGACAACGCTGCCTTCTTCCGTTTCAGCGTGCAGCAGACCCCCACTCACCCCCGCCTGCCGGCCCGTGAAGCGCCAGGAAATCAGGGCTGGAGATGCAATTTCCTAGCAATAAACGAAATTGTGCCGCTTCTTCAAACAAAACGGGCATTGAGCCACCCTTTTAAGAAAATGTTCCACTCTGGTCTGCTCTGTTTATCATTTTAGTTCTTGGAACTCACAACGCCATGAAATTTCATCTCATCCTAGCCCTCTCTCTCGGCGGCGCCCATCTCGCGAACGGTGCTTCCATCGCTTACAACAGCCTCGTCCAATCCGACGGTGCGATTACCCACTACGGCTTCGATGAGGCTGGCGGAACCACCGCAGTCGACGCGATCGCCGGCGCTGACGGGACCTACACCGGCGCCGTCAATCTATCAGCCGCCTCCCTTCCCGGTCTTGGAACGGCGGCCGATCTGGCGGGTGGCTTTGTGGCAGTTCCCAACCTCGGCAGCTTTTCTACCACCTCCGCTGAAGTATGGCTCCAAGTGGATGCCCTCGCCGCGGGATGTTGCACCTCGATTGCCTCTGCCGGTTCCTGGTCCTCTCAGGCGCTCCACTGGAACCTCAAAAGCGATTTCGCCTTTGAACACGCCGTCAATGGCCAGGGCAATTCCAATACCAATCCTAGGACTCTCGTGGCGGACGGAACGACCTGGTTTCACCTCGTCGTGACTCAGGATGCCGGTGACACCATCACCTACGTGAACGGCGTGGCCGTCCCGGACAACGGCGTCAATCACGCCGGCACCCTCGACTACGGCAACAGCAACTTCCAAATCGGCGCTTGGAATGGCGGCCGCCTCCTCAACGGACGCATTGATGAATTTGCAATCTACGACTCTGCACTGACCCCGGAGCAAGTCATGTCTCACTATACCGTGGGCACAACTGGCATTCCGGAGCCTTCGAGTTCCCTGCTCGTCCTTCTTGGCGGGGTCCTGGCACTCCGTCGGCGTAGATAGACCGCGCTCGAATTCTTCTTGAAGGGCGTCTCGCGATTCTGTCACAGACGCCCTTTTTAATCTCTCAGTTCGAACCAACCTCTCAACGATGAACACATCCATCTTCAGCAAAAGCTCGGGTCGCCCCATCCTCTCTGCCGCCCTCCTCGCCTCCCTCGGCGCCACCTCGTCCCTGATCGCAGGCAATCCCGTCTACACCAGCGAGGTTCTCGCCGACAATCCCGTGGCTTACTATCAGTTCGATGAGAGCGCCGGGACCATTGCGGCCGACTCGGCTGCCCACCCTTCCGGCCCATTCGACGGCACCTACACCGGAGCGGTCACTCTCAGCGCCGTGGGCGCCCACCCCAATCTTGGGACCGCTGCCGATCTGACGGGTGGATTTATCGATGTGCCGGTCATCGGAACCTTTCAGGACAGCACAATCGAAGCCTGGCTTCAGATGGATGCCCTCGCGGCAGGGTGCTGCACTTCGATTGCCTCTGCCGGCAGCTGGTCCTCCCAGGCGCTGCACTGGAATATCAAGAGCGGCGGTGACGTCGAGTACGCGGTCAATGGCCAGGGTAATTTCAATACCACTCCTGGCGCCGTCGTAGCAGACGGATTGACCTGGTATCACATCGTGGTGACCCAGGACGCTGGCGACACCACAACTTACATCGATGGAGTCGCAGTCGCAGACAACGGAATCAACCACGCGGGTCCCGTCGCATTCGGTAATTCCAACTTCCAGATCGGCGCCTGGAATGGCGCGCGGCTCCTCGACGGTCGTATCGACGAGTTTGCCATCTACGACAGTGCACTCAGTGCCGGGCGGGTCCAGGCTCACTTCAACGCCTCCATCGCGGTGGGCGGTGCTGATGACGATGGCGACGGATTGCCCAACGATTGGGAGACCGCCAACAATCTCGATCCCGACGACGACGGAACAACCGGCGAAACCGCTCCCGGCAGGAAGGACGGACCCCACGGCGCCGATGGCGATCCAGATGACGACGGGCTGAGCAATCGCGACGAGCTCGTGCGCAACACCGATCCTCAGGATGATGACTCCGACGATGATACGCTGAATGACGGCGACGAGATCAACATCCACGGATCCAATCCCAACAGCGACGACACCGATGGGGACGACCTGAAAGACGGAGATGAAATCAACATCCACAACACTGATCCAGCCCGGGCAGACTCCGACGGCGATGGCTTGAACGATGGTGATGAGGTCAACACCCACAACACCCAACCCGACAATCCCGATAGTGATGGCGACGGGTTCAGCGACGGGCAGGAAGTCAACACCCTGCTCTCAGACCCCAACAACGGCGACGACCCACCCATCGCGTCAGCCGGTGGCACTCCCTATAGCAAGGCCGTTCTCGGCGACGATCCCGTTGCCTACTACCGCTTCGAAGAACAGAATGGCACTATCGCCTCCGACTCCTCGATCTCCGGCAAACACGGCACCTACACCGGGAGCATCGGATTGGGGGCTGCCAGCTTCCACCCCAACCTGGGATCAGCCGCCGATTTCACAGGAGGCCACATCGACGTCCCGAACACCGGGAGTTTTACCGATAGCACGATCGAGGTCTGGCTCCAGATAGACATCCTCGCAGGCGGCTGTTGCACCTCCATCGCTTCTGCCGGCCAGTGGTCCGCCCGCGGTCTCCACTGGAACCTCAAAAGCGATTTCGCCTTTGAACACGCCGTCAATGGCCAGGGCAATTCCAACTCGACCTCCAACGCATTTGTGGCCGACAGCACTACCTGGTACCACCTCGTGGTCACTCAAAATGCCGGTGACACCACCACTTTTGTCAACGGAGTCGCCGTGCCCGACAATGGCGTAAATCATGCCGGCCCCATCGACTTCGGAAATAGTAATTTTCAGATCGGCGCCTGGAACGGCGGTCGCTTGCTGGACGGACGTATGGATGAGTTCGCAGTCTACGGCCATGCTCTCACCCCGGAACAGGTGCTTGCCCACTACGAGGCCGCCTCGGTTGACGGGGTGGATCCCCTTGGACTGGCGGTGCGGCCTGCTCCCGGCGGGGAGCTGGAGCTGTCCTGGGAGAGCACCCTGGGTAAACTCTATGATATCCTGGTCAGTCCCGACCTCTCTTCACCGAGAACGTCGTGGGCCGGGCCCGTCGACGCGCAGGACATTGCGGCCGATCCCTCCGGGACCAATACCCAGCTAATTCCCCTGCCCTTCCCGGGGGAGGGCTTCGTGGCGGTTCGTGAGAAGAATCCTCCGCCCCTTTTCTCGGATGACCTCGAAACCGGGGCAGCGGGTTGGACCACCCTCGTCAATGACGCCTTCGGGAACACGGAGTGGGAGCTGGGTTCCCCCAATGGCAGTACCGGACCGCTCTCCGGGGCCGACGATTCGGGCAACGCCTGGTGCACCAGCTTGGGCAACTATGGAGCCGATTCCGACATCTCCCTGCGCACGCCGGTCATCAATCTCACCGGGATCGCCGCCGCCCTGCTCAGCTTCGACGCCTACCGCGATGCCGATGGGTTTGGCGACACCGCCTTCGTGCGCTTTCTGCGCTCCGGCGACCAGACCCAGCTAGGGGTGGACGTGCCTATCGACATGACGGTTTTCGATCTCGATTACGTCACAATCGAGGTGCCCGTTCCCGTGGCCGCGATCGGGGAGGCTGTCCTCATCGAATTCAATTTTGTCAGTGATGGCAGTGTTGATGCCTTCAGCGGACTCTGCCTCGACAACGTGAACGTGCAGATTCCCTAGATGGCAGAGCATCCGGAATGTTCGGTCGCCGGGTGGTGGCGATTACCTGTATTTCAGGCAGATGCACGCAGCCCGGGGTGCTGCCGACGGTTCAGGGAGTAACCCGGTCTCAGTTCTTCTCACCGGCCAACCGGAGGAAGAGCTCCTTCGCGATCGAGTTCCAGGAAATGCAGGATCGGCCCTCGGCCCATGAATAAAGGGCGTCTTCACCTCGGCTCCCGCCAGCGAGGCCGTAAACCCGCTGCACGCCGCCCAGATCTGCGCGTGTTGCGGCAGGGTGGAGGCAATGGGTGAATTCTTCCCCTGAGTCAGGTGGCGCACTGGCCATTTAACCGCAACGCGAGGGAACGATTTCCAATTTCCTGAAAAATGTCAGGTCGATCGATGGCCTGCGGGTGCTGAGAAAGGTGCTGGTTAACCAGGTGCCGCCATCAACGAGTCGCTGCCTCCTGCCATTATTCCTTCACGGTACATCATCACTGTCGGCAACACTTATTTCGACGAAGCTAATCCAAAGAAACGGTCGCCTTCTGTCCAGAGTTGCACCTTAACTCCCTTCACACTATGCTTGGTTTCCTTCAATGCACTGAAATCATCGGTTAACGGTATGATATATAATGTATGCATTTTTCCCGTGGCATTTTCCCGGACTCGCAATTGAGCCGCCAACTCGGTCTGGATCGAGCAGTAGCGCCCGCCGATGAGGGTGAATTGTCGGCTGAATACCCCGCCCGGTGGAGTCAGTGAGAAATCAATCTGATCCAGTTGCGCCGCCACTTCCTGATAATCGCTGGAGCTGATTTCCATCGCTAGCTGCGCGGTATGATTTTTCGCAATCTCGGCCGCCACGGCTTGGGACAGGCTGAAGGATTTTCCAAGGAAAATTGCCAGCAGTGCGATCATCGCCGCGGCAAGGGGCAGTAGCCAAGGCCATTGACTTGGCTGGGGCGTATCCTCCGGTGGTTGCATTGCCTGGAGGTTCTCCTCAGGCAGCGTTTGCTTCTGATAATATTCCCTGATTTGAGTATCTATTGGATTCATGGGCGTGCGTTTTCCTTTGCGGGCCGACTGGGGGGCGATTCCTGTTTGGCGGCCAGTTCCCTGAGCTTTGCCTTGGCCCGGTTGATGGCGCTGAGAATGGTTCCCCGAGGTCGCCCGATCAAATCCGATATTTCCTGGGCGGTATAACCCTCGACGCAGTGGAGATACAGCAACTCGCGGTCACCGGTTTTCAGTTGCCCCAGAAAATATTCCAAGTCGCCCGTCACGCCGGGTTCGCTGGTGGACTCCTCCGCGACAAGCGTTTCCTCCGGGAGTGATTCAAACTCAATGATTCCCTTGCGTCGAAGTGAGTCGATGAACAGGTTCCGAATTGTTTTAAACAACGGGCCGCGCACAATCGGGCCGGAGCCGTTTCTCTGCAACTTCAGCCAGGCCTGCTGGGTCAGATCTTCGGCATCGTGATGATGATGGGCCAGGGAAAGGGCGTAACGAAAGCCTGACTGCGCCAATTCCCTGAATTGGGCCGTTTCCCGAATCCCGGATTTATTAAACCAATTCACAGGCCATGCTTGTGCCGTGCATTCAGACACATCGACTGGGGCACAGCCTGTTTAAGGAGGATAATGATTTCCTCCAGCGTCCGCGGATTTTCCATGCGGGCGATCTCGTGGCCATCGGGCTTGATCACCAGCGCATAGGTCTGATTGCGTCCCACCCTGAGTTGCTTCACAAACGCGGCCCGGCCATTCCTCGTGTCCAGATGCACGACGATGAACCGCTTGGCCAGCTTCGCGAACACCCGGTTCGCGTTCGGGTTCTGCTCAAGAACCCGACAATGTTGGCCTCATAGTGAGTCAAACACATAGATGAACAAGGGCTTGCCCTGCACCTTCGCCGCCGCCAGCGCCTTCGGCAAATCCGGGATAGGCTCAGCCGCCGAGGCAACGCCGACGAATAATATCAGACCGCAGGCAACCAGCGTTTGAAACTGTGCTACAATGAATTTCATCCTGTTGCTTTCCTTTTATAGCCGATGCGGGAACGCCGCACAAGATTGCGCATCAACCGGCAGCCTCACTCGCAATGCGTGCAAATTGCTGCGGCGATCTCCTTCAGGGTCTGGCGGGACGTATGTTTCCCTGTGACTTGGCGCTTTTTGTCAAACAGCAAAATGAACCCCGTCCCAGGGTTTTCCTTCAGTGCCTGACTGATGCCCAGTGCCGAGGCCAGCAGCATCGCCTGATGGCGGGTGGTCGCATTGGTGAAATCCAGCTCCACGAACAACACCGGTTTACCATCCAGCTTGTTCTGCAGATCGGTGAACACCGGCCCCATGGATTTGCATGCACCGCACCAGTCCGCATGGAATTTCACGGCGATGATCTCCGGCTGGGAACTGGCTTCCGCTCCATTGACTCTCTGGACCGGAGCCCCGGCCAAAACCAGCAGGCCCAACAATGTGAATATACCTGATTTTAATGTCTTCATGTTTTCCTCTCTCGTTTCAGGGGCTTGGCTTTCGCAACCCTCTTCAACCAGTAGAACGATTGGGCCGATTATTTGATTGCAAAAAAATTGCTCCCATCATTCGACAGTTAACCGGAGTCCACTGATCTGGTCCCCTTCCACTGGCCCAGTGTGAATGCGAGGTTCTGAGGATTACTCAGAACCAGGAATGAAGAAAAAGAAATACCCGACGGACAAAATCATCCGAATTCTATGCAAGGCGGATGAAGGCCAACCGGTGGAGGAGGAAGTATGGACGGATTGAAATGGCACGGGCAAAGGGATTCGGGGGGTGTGCTCCGTGAACCGGGGTGGTAAGGTCAGGGCTCTGTGAAGTCGCTTTAAGTTGGGAGAACCATGCGGTATTGCTTTCCGGGAGAATTGTGGTGCTTAATGCAAGTGCCTGTTTTACGATAAACCAACTGCGATATCATGGATCTTTGGAGTGCGGTCGTTGCATTCAGTCTGGGCCTGGGCTTATCCGCTGCCTGTGGCTTTCGAGTGTTTATTCCTCTCCTGGCAATGGGCGTTGGGGCACGAGCTGGTTTGATCGAACTCGGAGAGTCCTGGGCCTGGATGTCAGAAACCTGGGTGATTGCGGCTTTTGCCGCAGCGACCCTTTTTGAGGTCGGTGGCTACTACATCCCCTGGGTCGATAACCTGCTGGATACCATCACAACTCCTTCAGCAATCGTGGCAGGCGTTATTGTGACATCTGCCAGTCTTGATGGGATCGATCCTGCGATGCAGTGGATCCTCTCCATTGTCGCCGGGGGAGGGATTGCAGGAACTATTCAACTCGGGACAGCGGTCACCCGGGCTGCTTCCAGTGCAACAACTGGCGGGGTCGGCAATCCGGTAGTAAGCACAGTTGAAGCGGGTGCCTCTGTTTTATTTGCGCTGCTCGCAATCTTGGTGCCCATTGTCGCAGCAATTCTCGTAGTTGGGTTGATGATCCTTGCGATTCAAAGAATCGTGCATCGCAGGAGGGCTCTGGGCCGAAACTGACGAAGGGAAGTCGCTAAATGGGGAAACCAGTAAAGGTTTTCGGGGTGTCTGGGGTGTCCTCGGATGCCCCCCCCCCCCCCCTGACAGACCCCCCCTCACTCCAGCCCGCCGGCCCGTTCCGGCGCTTTGACGAAAACCCAGTTTCCTTTCAGTAACCTCAAGCGGCCACCGGTTTCGCCTTCTTCACGTAGTCAGGATCAATCTCTACCCCCATGCCCGGGTCTTTGGGGCAAACAACGATTCCGTTCTTGGCCTTGAGCGATGAACTTTTGCTTTGGCAGGGAATGTCGCTTTCTCCCTTGAACTCCTGATGGGGGGTGATGTTCGGCACAAAGCTGGCGAAGTGAAGAACGTTCACGTAACCGAGCCCGGATCCGGACATGTGAGGCGTGCACATCATTCCTGCGGCTTCGGCCATCTTCGCCACCCGGATCCCTCGGATAAAGCCCCCATTGTAGTGAAGATCGGGCTGCACGACATCCATCGCGCGATTCGCGATTGCCCAGCGGAATCGACGCATGCTGTATTCCTGTTCGCCCCCGGCAACTGGTATCTTCAAGGCTTCGGTGACCTGTTTGGTTTCCCAAAGGTGATCGAAGGGCACGGGCTCTTCGTAAAAGGCGTAATTGTTTTCCTCGAGGAGTCGTCCCACGCGGATCGCATCTTTCACTTCGTAGGAACTGTTGGAATCCGCGTAGAGCGTAACCTTGTCCCCCAGTGCCTTGCGGATATGAGGGATGAGCTTTTCGGTGCGACCGGGAATCTTGTCCTCGATACGCTTCATGCGGCCGCCAATACGGATCTTGACCGCTTTGGCGCCAGTCTGTGCGATGAATCGGCCAAGGATATTGGCTTCCTGTTCCGGTGTATTTCGCCGGTTGCCACTCGCCCGATAGATGGCGATCTCGCGCTGGCGAACCTTCCCAAAGAGTTCGCCTAAGGGAACGCCGCGGACCTTTCCGATCAGATCAAGTACACCCATCTCCAATGCGGCCTGGCAGACCCAAAACGCAAGCCCCTGCCACTTGTAATTGCTATTGAAGCGGTAAAGTTCCTCGAGCAGGGACTCGATCCTGCAAGCGTCTTTTCCAATGAAGAATCTTCCAACACGGCTGCCAAAGATCGGGTGGCAATCCTGGAGTCTCAGCGAGTTGGGCGCAGTGACGCTTTGGGCGCCGTCCTCTGAACGGATCCGGACAAGGAAGTTACGCTTGTTGCGGAGCAATTCCACGGACTTAATGATGATCGGATCGCGTAGGAGCTCCGGTTTTAGAGTGGCCGCTTCGTCGATCCGCCTCAGTTGCTCCGAGTCAATGGTTTGTGCGTGCGCTCTTCTTGGACACGATGCCACCGCGCCCGCCGTAGCAAGACTGGTTGTCTGTAGAAACCCGCGCCGGTTCATGGTTGAATTTCCGTCTTTCATCTGGGATTTTTGAAATTGGCTATCGAGGCAGGACTCGGCGGTAATTGCTGCCAATCTGCCGTTAAGATAACCCGTGAATTCCGAGGATTCAAGTGAGCTTGCCCACTGCTCCTTTCCTAACTCCACCCTACCCTTTGCTGGCAATTCCGCTGACATCAAAACAGCCTTATCATTCTCCATTTAGTTGCCGTGGGTGGCGATTAGTTAATGGAAAATAGGAGGGATTATTTCAGTGTTTGATCTTCAGCTTCGGTAGTGATGAGGACTTGGGCGGTGTGTGGGGGCGCTATCGCCGCATCCGGTTCCTGTGAGCGCGGGCAAAGGGATTTCGCGGGGACTAAGTGTATTAAGTTCACGACTCCAGAATGGGGAAATTACTCCAGTTCTCCACTTTTGGATGAGAGTGATAGAGAATGAACGACGGGGTCGGACAAATCGTCGTCTCCAATTTTCTGTGGCTCCAAGAGTGGAACTTCTCTAACTGGCCTATAGTGTTTTGGATTGCAATACCGCCAATCGCTGTGTTCTGGGGCGGGTGCCTAGTTGGCACTCACGCTGACGTTGTCAATGGTGAGACCGCTGAAGCCGTCTGCACTGCCGTCACTGACGAAGTTGAACTCGATGATGACGGTTTCCCCGATGGCTGCGGCGTCGACGGGAATCTCGATCGTTTCAAAGTCGGCGTCGAAGGCGGTCATGTCGAGGCCAACGGACGCCCCGAGCGGCACCTGGTCGGCGGCGCGCAGGAAGCGCATCTCGGCCGTGTCGCCGAATCCATCCGCATCGCGGATGACCCAGACCTGGAGGTCATTCGCTAGTCCCGCACCCTGTTTCCTGCACCCTGATACGGGGATGCGGGAATTACTCCTCAGCCTTCTCGGGCGCGCTCTTCAAAGCCGCGCTCCCTTTCTTCACGATCACCCTGTGGGCGTATTTCAGGCCCCCGTTGGATTTGTCAACATACGCGATGCCAGGTTGACCGGAGGGACTGAAGGCCAGCGAGGTATACCCGCCGATCCGCCCTTCCCTGTCGATTGCCTTGGTCGTCCACTTCCGCCCGTCATACCTCGCGTATTTCAGGTCCCTGAAGTCACAATAAGAGATGGCTGGTTGACCGGAGGGACTGAAGGCCAGCGAGGTAAAGCTGCTGACCCGCCCTTCCCTGTCGATTGTCTGGGCCGTCCACTTCCGTCCGTCATAAGATGCGTATTTCAGGCCCTTGTTGGTGTCGTCAGAATACGAGATCGCTGGATGACCATCAGGGCCATGACTTAGGGAGGTGTCTGTACCGAGGCTTCCGCCTTCGCTGTCGATTGCTTCAGTGGTCCAGTTAACCCCGTCAAACGAAGCGTATTTCAGGTAATTTGGGTATTTATGATACGAGATGGCAGGGTGACCTGAGGGACTAAAGCTCAGGGAGTTGAACCAGCCGACCCGCCCTTCCCTGTCGATTGTCTGGGTCGTCCACTTCCGCCCGTCAAACGACGCGTATTTCAGGTCCCCGTTGGTTAAGTCATAATATGAAATCGCTGGTTGACCGGAGGGACTGAAGGCCAGCGAGGTGTACTTGCCGACATCCCCTTCCCTGTCGATTGTCTGGGTCGTCCACTTCCGCCCGTCATACCTCGCGTATTTCACGTCCGTGTTGGTTAAGTCATAATACGAGATCGCTGGTTGACCGGAGGGACT
>Ga0310120_10001436_pt1 | contig 17799 bp, 13 predicted proteins | sample CB27_AW_983_MG_FD_203506 | JGI IMG/M metagenome (GOLD analysis project Ga0310120, IMG submission 203506) | Marine microbial communities from Western Arctic Ocean, Canada - CB27_AW_983 | ecosystem: Environmental > Aquatic > Marine > Oceanic | place: Canada: Western Arctic Ocean | collected...
TCGGGCACAAGAAGTCGGGCTCAGCCGTCCGGACATACAATGCGGCTTTGCTGGAAGCGCCAGACGCGCCGACTTGTTCGCGGTCCTCTCTCTCAGATTGGAACCGGTCATTCATACCACGTTGCTTGAGGAGCTCGCCATGATACCGATCAAGGTTTCGCGCCGGACGTCTTTACCGCTACGACTCGCGCTCGCTACGACGGTGACTGCTGTCGCGATGTCCGTTGCGTCGGCTGCCGCCGAGACGACAGCCGAAGCGGACGTGACATATACAAAAGACATCGCTCCGATTTTGGAACGGAGCTGTCAGCACTGCCACCGCCCTGAATCGGTCGCACCGATGTCGCTCCTCACGTATGAAGACACACGCCCTTGGGCGCGAGCGATCAAGTACCGGACAGACCGCGTAGGCAAACCAGACGTGATGCCACCTTGGTATATCGAAAAAGACATCGGCATCCAGCAGTTCAAAGGTGACATCTCGCTGACCCAAGAGGAAATCGCCAGAATCGCGACGTGGGCGGACAACGGGGCGCCACGGGGCGAACCGACCAACCGGCCCGCACCAGTGGTAGCCAGAGACGCCTCGGGCTGGGAGATTGGAGCACCCGACCTCGTGCTGAAGTCGCCAGAGGTAGAGGTCGGGGCGACATCATCGGACTGGTGGGGACCGATGGGAGAAGTGCCGACCGGGTTGACCGAAGACCGGTATGTCTCCTCGATCGAGATGCGGGAAGTGAACACGATTGAAGGCACCGTAGACCGCGACACAATCGGGGGGCTCTACGTCGTGCACCATTTGGTTGTCGTCCCTGTCGGTCCCGAGGGACGACCGATCGCCGAAGCGGGTTTTTGGCCAGTCCACGAGGTCGGCCGGAATGCCGACGTCTTTCATCCGGATTCCGGAAAGCTCCTGAAGGCGGGCTCGAAGCTCCTCTTCCCGTCAGCGCATCTTCACTCGAATGGCCGACACACGCGTGCCCATCTCGAGGTTGGCTTGAAGTTCCATCCCAAGGGCTACGAGCCCACACAACGGGTGCACATCATCGGCCCCGCGACGCTCGACCTGGATATCAGACCCATGGAGTCGGACCAAAAATTCGAGGCGTTCAGCACCCTGATGGAACATACGAAGATGACCGTCTTCGAACCCCACATGCACGCGGCCGGTGTGAGGATGTGTCTGGACGCAATCTGGGACAACAACGTCGAAACCCTCAGCTGTGCCGGATACAACCACAACTGGGTGCGTGTGTACACGTTTGAGGACGATGTGGCGCCCCTCCTGCCAAAGGGCACCATCCTGAGGATCACGGGCTACTTCGACAATACGCCGGCCAACCCCAACGTATCCGACCCGCGAAACTGGTCGGGGTTGGGTCACCGTTCGATCGACAACATGATGATCAACATCGGTCAGGCCGTCTCGCTCAGCGACGCAGAGTTCGCGGCAGAAATCGCCTCGCGTCGAGAGCGACTAGGGTTGAGTCCCGGCCAAACGACGCCGGGGTGCCCACTGTGCGGCTATAGCGAGCTCCCGATGTTCGCGACGGCCACCGATGATGGCGATGCTGATGCCGACGAGGGTCAGTGATGAGGCGCTCGATCGCCACAGTTGCCGCCGCAGGGATCATCACCGTCGTCGTGACCGCGCCGCCAGTTGCGGCGCAGGTCGCACCGGCGACGGGTCAGAGCATCGCGATCGCCTATGAAGGGTGGGAGCAGAACGACGATGGCTCCTTCAACCTCCTGTTCGGGTATATGAACCGAAACTGGGATGAAGAGATCGACGTTCAGATTGGTCCTGATAACCGCGTGGCGCCAGGCGGGCCGGACCAGGGACAGCCCACTCACTTCTTGCCACGGCGCAACCGACACGTTTTCAGCGTCCACGTGCCCGCCGATTTCGGCAACAAGGAAGTGGTGTGGACGGTAAAGAGCCACGGAAAAACCGAGAGTGCCTACGCGACCCTCCATTCCGATTACTTCCTCGACGACGTTGCCATCATGAACAACAACGGGGCCGGCGGGCCGGCGGGGGGGATGTACAACATCTTCGGGAATGAGCCGCCGGCACTCGACCTCGAGGGTGACCTGGAGCGCCGTGTTCAGACGGGTCAGTCCGTCACGTTGCTCGCACGAGCCAGCGACGACGGCGTCCCAAGGAGGCGGGCCATGCCAGCGCTACGGCGCGGCACTAGTGGCGCTGGCGGTGGCACTCCCAACAGCGCGAGTGGTCTGCGGGTAGCGTGGTTCGTCTACCGAGGTGCCGGCGAGGTCACCTTCGACGTCCCCCAGTTCGAAGTCTGGGAAGACCACCGGGGTGGCGCAAACTCGCCGTGGGCAGCCGGCTGGGAGACACCGGAGTCCCCCCCGGATGGAGAGTGGGTCGTCCGCGCTAATTTTCACGACCCCGGCACATACGTGCTTCGGTGCTTGGCCCACGATGGAGGCCTCGCGACGTACAAAGACGTGACCGTTGTCGTGAGTGAATAGCGGCCTCCGTGTCGGCACTCTCCCCACGAGACCGAGGGAGAGTGCCGAACCTCCCCGGCTCTCGTCCGACGCAGAACGCTAAACTCCGGCGTATCCCCCGCCTGAGACACCGAGCCACAACAGCCTACCCTGCGTTGCCCAGTCAGCAACGTCCGGACCCCGTGCGGGCCGCGAACCGCAAGAGCGTAGAGACGTAGTACCGTCCTTGGGTGGTCAAGACATATTGTCGAATCTGCGAAGCCGCGTGTGGGCTTGAAGCAGAGATCGACGGCGGCCGTGTAGGGTCGCTACGTCCCGACCATTCTCACCCCGTGAGTAAAGGATTCGTGTGTGCTAAAGGCACCCGCTTCGCCGAGGTCGCCGCGCATCCGTCGCGCGTGATCTATCCGATGCGACGCACACGAGACGACGGCGACCGGACAGGACTCACACGCATCTCCTGGACGGCCGCGATCGACGAGATCGGCGCCCGTATTCGCGCCATCGTCGAGCGTCACGGGCCTGACGCTCTGGGCGTATATTTTGGCAATCCGATCGCGTTCAACTCCCTCGGCAGTGTTGCGCTCATGGCACTGCTCGATAGTCTCCGCACTCGAAACGTGTTCTCCGCCGGCAGCCAGGACTGCAGTAACAAGTTCGCCGGCGCGCGCATTCTTTACGGCAGCCCGATCATCCAGCCTTTACCGGACTTCGCTCGGTGCGATCTCGCGGTCGTGTTCGGGTCCAACCCACTCGTCAGTCAGTCGAGCTTTGTGCGGCTTGAGGGCGGCTCGCGTGTGTTCCAGGCGATTGTCGACCGCGGCGGGCACGTCGTCTGGGTGGACCCCCGGCGCACGGAAAGCGCCACGCGTTGGGGTGACCACCTTGCGATACGCCCCGGCACAGATGTGTGGCTCATCCTCGTCTTGCTGGGGCTGTTCGCCGATGACACGCAACCATACGCCCGTGTCGAGGGCCTGCCAAACATCCTCGCGCTCGCCAGATCAGTATCGATAGTTGAAGCGGCCACACGCACGGGCATCGCCGCAGAGGACATCCTGGCGCTCGCGGATCGGATACGCACGGCTCGTCGCACCGCGCTGCATATGTCGGTCGGAGTGAATCAGGGCGGCTTCGGTACGCTGGCCTATGTCGCGCTGCACGCGCTGGCATATGCGACCGGAAACTTTGACCGCGCCGGCGGAATGCTCGTGCACCCGGCGGCTCACGCTTTTGCGGCTGGCTACGCGAAGCTCCGCCTCGGCCGATCGCGATCCTCGCGTATTGGCGACTTCCCGAGCGTGATGGGCGCGCTGCCGGCCAGCATCCTCGCCGATGAGATCCTCGCGCCTGGCGACGGACAAATTCGGGCGATGCTGGTGATCGCGGGCGACCCCCTGCAGTCCGTCCCCGGCGGCGAACGGCTGCGCAAGGCGTTCTCGCGGCTCGAGTTTCTCGGATGCGTCGACATGTTCGAAAACGATACGGGCGCGGGGGCGGATATCATCCTGCCCTCGGCAAGCTGGCTCGAACGCTGGGATGTCGCCCTGACGACCATCCCGTTCCAAACCGATTCGCTAGTGCAGATGACGGGGGCCGTGGCGCCAGCCCCGGGCGAGGCACGAAACGACGCAAGAATCCTCGCGGACCTGGCCATCGCGCTTGGGTCGCGTCGCAAAATGTGGACACTGCTGCGCGGAACGCTGGGCCAGAAGATTGGGCGTTGGTTGCCAGCGCCGACCTACGGTATTCGCGGCATGACGCCACACCCGGGCCGCTACTTTCTGCGCCATCGACTACGACTGTGGGATGGGGACCTGACGGCCGACGCAGAACGGCTACGCGCCACACCCCTCCCCAACGATGAAGCGTGGCCGGGAAGATGGCGCTTGTTGAGTCGACGGCGCCGTCTCGGTCACAACGGCTGGCTCCACGGCGCCCGCCGGGACGGCGACGCCGAACCACATGCGTTGATCGGCGCGGACGACCTCGCGGGGCTGGGTCTCCCCAAAGGCGGCGGCGTGGTTATCAGCAGCGCTGCCGGCTCTCTGTCGATTCTCGCGAAGCCCAGACAGGGATTGTCGCCGCGCACCGTCGTCGTCCCTCACGGCGTCCCAGGGGTGAATGTCAATGCGCTCATTCCGGCGGGCCCCGATACCATCGAGCGGCTCAGCGGCATGGCAATGATGACGGGTATTCCGGTGCATGTGACCCGCGCTGAGCCCACCGAGCCCGTCTCAAAGCATGCGCTTCGACCGCGGTCTCGATCGGCGTAAGTTTGTGACCGCATCCGCCGCGAAACCGCCGCAGGAGTGCTCGCGTCAGTTGCTCAGATGACTCTGCCGGGCCAACGCGACGACATCATCCGCGTCCTGCCGGAGCAGCAGTCGTTCTCCCACCAGCGCGTCGGCCGCCGCCACCACGGCATCGACATAGGCCTGATGGTCGAGGTATCGCTCCGCCAACGACAACCGTGGGTCACCGGAGACCTCGCGCGCAGCCCGGTCGACAGCGAACGGGATAAACGACCCCGCCCCAGCACACTGCTCACCTGGCGCGAACCCTTCACGTCTGAGATTCCAACCGGTGTATGTGCCGATCGGAGCGACGAGGTTCGGATGCCGGATGCCCTTGGTCATGTTGCCGTCAGCGTCGACTCTCCCCACCAACACCGGATAGGGGTCTCCGGTCGTGGGAGGAATCGTCGAGTGATCCTGAAGGTGCAAGAGATTGTAGGACCCCTGATAGGTCACGCCCGGTATGTGTGGGAAGCCTGTGTTTGTCGCCGAGACCAGTCCACCGTTGGCGACCGTGGGGAATCGGCTGGCCGGGGGCTCCATCCCATCGACGACCCACTCGAACAGAGCGAGACTCAAGGCTACGCGAATCTGTTGCTGTGCAAGCGGGTTTGTCAGGTTCTGACACACTCCGAAAGAGGGCGGCGCGGTGTGGACCCCGGGGCCACCGCCATGCTGTGTACCCGCTATGAGATACACCCGCACGTTGTCCGGCAACTCGATGTGCTTCCCTTGCGGGTCCGTGACCACAAGCGATGACCGCGCCTGCCAAAGCTCCGCCTCGCCGTCGGTGTGGACGATCTTCGGACACGTCCGCGATGCCGCGCAACGCCGCAGTAACCCATCCGTGTGTCCACTAATCGGATCGGTGAGCGTGGCGTAGGTGAATGGAAACTGATCGCCCGGATAATCGTGGTCTTCGTGTTGTTTCTGCCAGCGACCCGGCTGCCCGAACAGATAGTTCGTAAAGGTTTTTCTCGATCCGGCGATATGGGGATGCAGTCCGTCGAACACTATTCGACCCGAGGTATCCTCATTGAAGCCTTGATAGAGGAAGTCCCGAAGAAACCGTCCGCTCTGCGAACGACCCACCGAGAGGACGTCCTCGGGCAAACCGCGAGAATCGAGCGGGTTCGGGTTGCCAAGGTGATCGGCCGTGTCATACCGCAGGAACGAGATAGCGTCGCGCATCGCCACGAATCCGAGCCCCATCACGATCGGGTCCGAGGCCGGATAGACAAACTCATAGATCGCGCCACCATCGAAACCCACTGGACGCTGAATCTCTATCTCTTGTCGGTTCACATAGCTCCACCCGAGTCCCGACGGAGATTCCCGGGGGTCGCGCTGATTCTGTCGAACCGTCAGTGTGGCCACCGACTGATCGCGCGAGGCGGCCGGGTAGCTCAACCGCCCCCGCGAAGAACGCTCAGCGTCATTAAAGATGAACTCGGCGACGGCCGACGCCGTAATAGGCGAGCCATCAAGATGGGTTGCAACTGGGAGCTCCGCGACGACGTTCGTCTCAGTGGGCGCGATATCTCCCTGCCACCCGACGCGAACCATCGCAAAGCCCCTCTCGAGCAGCGCCACTTCAACATCGCCACTCCGGCCACGATTCGGGACGTTGTGAAAGATGGCCCGGTTCCAGCGCGTCATGTCGACCGGTCGATAGATCTCGACTGTGGTGCGGTATTCCACAAGACCAGCGTCGTTCTTCGGTGCTCGGTCGATATTGACGATGTCACGATGGCGGGGATCCTGGGGGTCGACCTCCCCGTACGCCAAGCCGCGTAAGAGCTCGTAGGACCCGACGGCGCCAAAGCGATGTCCGTCGAGAGCCGGCGATTCGACGACGTCCAGGTCGATCCGTGTGATCTGCGCGACCGCTTCCGGCACCGCGAGTACCGACAATACGACGGTCAGACCGAGCCCTACGATAAGTCGCTGCTGCACAAAACCCTCCGATCATGGCGAATACGTCTCCAAACGACTCGAGGCCGTCGAGAGCGAGGAAGAGGTCGCGGGCATCACGCGTATCATCCGACCGTCCGCAGAAACAGTCTAGCCTAGTCTCTATCTTGCCTGAACCGCCCCCAGCATCGCTTCAAGACCGACGCGAGCCGGCGGAGAATCTCCTCTCTCGACCGCCGGTCAGAGGCCGCTCGCATCGACCGCGTCGAGCCGTCGCGCCGCTTGCGTTAATCTTGAAGGGCGTATTCCGCACATCACATCCTCTGAGGGAGAGCCGTTCCATGAACCCGACCGCCGAAGCCGCTGCCACCGTGACGCCCCGCAAATGGGGCAAATTCAACTGGGAGGACCCGCTGCTGCTCGACAGTCAGCTCAGTGAGGACGAGCGGCTCGTGCGCGATACGGCGAGGCAATACGCCCAAGAAAAGCTGATGCCACGGATCGTCGAGGCCTACAACAAGGAAGAGGCCGACCGCACCATCATCGACGAGATGGGTGCGCTCGGCTTCCTCGGCTCGACCATCCACGGTTATGGCTGTGCCGGTGTGAACTATGTCTGCTACGGGCTGATCGCGCGAGAAATCGAGGCGGTTGATTCGTCCTACCGCTCGACACTATCGGTCCAGTCCAGTCTCGTGATGTGGCCAATCTACAACTTCGGGACCGAAGAACAGCGAAAGACGTATCTGCCAAAACTCGCTACCGGTGAGTCGGTCGGCTGCTTCGCTCTCACCGAGCCCGACTATGGCTCGGACCCGGGCGGCATGAAGACCCGCGCCCAATCGGTGGATGGTGGCTATCTCCTGACGGGCTCGAAGATGTGGATCTCGAATGCGCCGATCGCTGATGTTTTTGTGGTCTGGGCCAAGGACGACGACGGCGCGATCCGCGGCTTTATTCTCGAGAAAGGCGCCAAGGGGCTGTCAACGCCAAAGATGAAGGGCAAGCTGAGCCTTCGGGCGTCGATTACCGGTGAGGTCGTCTTGGACGACGTGTTCGTCCCTGAGACGAACATGCTTCCCCACGCTCGCGGGCTGGGCGGACCGTTCGGCTGCCTCAACAACGCGCGTTTTGGTATCGCGTGGGGCGCCCTCGGGTCAGCCGAGGCATGCTGGCACGCCGCGCGGAAGTATACGCTGGAGCGCACGCAGTTCGGCCGGCCGCTCGCCGCCAATCAGCTGATTCAAAAGAAGCTCGCTGACATGCAGACCGAAATTGCGATCGGCCTGCAGTCCTGTCTCCAGCTCGGTCGACTGATGGACGATGGCCGATGCGCGCCGGAGATGATCTCGATGCTCAAACGCAACTCGACACTAAAGGCGCGCGACATCATCCGGGACGCGCGCGACATGCACGGCGGCAACGGCATCATGGACGAATATCACGTGATGCGGCACCTCATGAATATAGAGACCGTGACCACCTATGAGGGAACGCACGATATCCATGCGTTGATACTGGGTCGCGCGCAAACCGGATTGCAAGCGTTCACGTAAACGATACGACACGAGTCATGACACCTGGACACGTCTGTCAGAGGCGTCACGCCTCGTCCAGAGCGCGACCGCGCGTGATGGTTACTCCGCACGAATCCGAACCTGGTGGTCACGACCGTCCGCATCAACTTCTAGGTCGGCCAGCGAGGCGATCAATTCGTCGATCGCCGCATCGTCGAGATTCTTCCAGTCGAAGTTGATGCCGTGCTGCGTCATCTCCTCGTTAGAAGGCACGCTCGAAACCGATATCGCGTCACTCATCGTCGCCATGAACCGCTCCATTGAAGAGGCGGACCTGTTTACCGAACAGATGCAGGCATAGCCGCCAAGCACCGGTCTGCGGCGGGGTGACTGTGGCCGGCCGTCTGCGGGTGAGAGAAGAAGCGCGTGAGTCGCTCCTTCTCTCACCCGCAGCCGTGCGGAGCGCTACTCCGGCAACGCGAAAACGTAAAGCGCGTTGCCACCTTCCGGCTGGTAAATCTCCGGGCTGAGCTGGGCAGTGAGGGTCCGAAAGGGGCCACCGAGCGAAGACGGAACGGCGATGAATTGCCGGCCATTCGCCTCGTAGGTGATGGGATATCCGTGCGCGGCGGCACCGAGGCGGGTCTCCCACAGGACATCCCCCGTCCGCACGTCGAATGCCCGATAGTAGCGGTCGGCGTCGCCGGCGAAGACGAGGCCACCCGCCGTCGTGAGTATCGATGTCAGAAAGGCGGCCCGCTGCTCCCGACTCCAGACCTCCTCCATCGTCCGGACATCGTAGGCGGCCAGCTTTCCCACGTTCCCATTGCTCCCGGGCATTTCGCGCAACTCGGACCGGCCCGCCGTGCCGCCACCGCCGTCGACAAAGTCGACCTCGCGACCAGTCAGATACATGCACGCCTGGTGGAGCGGAATCACGAGCGCGCCGACACCGGGGTGATACGCCGACGCCTGCCAATTGTGTCCGCCGAGCAGACTGGGACAGGCGGGAACGCGACTGCCAACACTCGCGTTACGAATGTCGGGTCGGTAGGACACGCGTCCGGTCGTCCGGTCGATCGACTCGAAGACATCCTGGTAGACCGTCTCGCGTAACTCGACAAACGCACCGGTCCGTCGGTCGAGCTTCCAGAGAATGCCGTCTTTCCCAATCGTGAACAGCCACTGCTCTCCGTCGGCATCGATCAGGACGCGCTCATACACGATGTCAAGGTCAAGCGTTTCGCCCGGCACATGCTGGAAGTACCACTCCACCTGCCCCGTCCGCGGGTTCAACGCCAGCGTCGAGTTGGTATACAGCGCGTCCTGGCGAGTCGTCATCCCGCGGCTCGCCGCCACCCATGGTTTTGCCTGCGCCGTCCCGATATAGAAGAGATCGAGGTCCACGTCGTAACTGCCCGGGATCCACGTGTCGCCGCCGGCGCGCAAATACGGCGGCGTGTCACCCCACGAGGCGTTGTTCGGGTCGCCCGGGAGCGCAATCGTCGACGTACGCCACAACTCCTCGCCGCTGTCGGGGTTGTGCCCGGTGATGAAGCAGGTCTGTTCCGTGTACTGCTGGCACCCGTTGATGCCGCTGACGACGACACCGTTGGCGATGATTGGGCCACCGCGCTGGTTGAAGCCCTGCGTGTAGTCCGCCTTGACGGTGCGCCACACCTCGGTGCCCGTCGACGCGTCGAGGGCGACGAGCGCGGCATCGTGCGTGGCAAGGAAAACTTTGTCGCCATACAACGCCAGCGTGCGGGTCGCGCCCCGCTGCGGCGCATCCTCCGGCAACGGCGATCGGTATTCCCAGATGACGTCACCGACGCCGGCGTCGATCGCCTGCACTACGTTCCCCGGATGGGTGAGGAACATGACGCCGTCGTGCACCAGGGGCGTCGTCTGATTGTTCCCCTCCCGGATCGACAGTACCCATTCAAGCTGCAATTCGTCGACATTGTCGCGCGTGACCTCGTCCAACGGACTGTAGCCGTGACTGTCGCGTGTCCGCCGCCAACTCAGCCAGTCACCCGGCGGGGGATCCTGCAGCAGGGCATCGGTGACCGCTGTGAGGTCTTGCTCCACTTCTCGGTTGACGAACCTCGTCGCTCGTCGCCGGGGCCTCTCGCCGTCCAGCGCTGCACGCCGCGCCTCAGCCACATCGGCGGCATCGCCAATCAGAACCGCCGCGTCGGCCGTCAGCATCGCCTCGCCTGGTCGGGCGCCATTCGCGTCCAGAATGTACGCGACCAGATTGAGATAGGCCGGATCGCTGAGCGAACCCCCGGCACCGGGCGGCATCTGATCCCGCACATACGCGAAGAGCTCATCCGTCGTCTGCCCGGCCCAGCCGTTCAGAAAGTCCACCCCTCGCAGTGGCGGCCCTTCCAATCCGTCCATCCCTGGCCCATGGCATTCCCCGCACTGGCGCGCATACATCGTCCACCCGGCGTCGACTTGCTCCACCGTGAAGCCTCCGTTCGCCTCCGGTTGCTGCGACGCCTCGACGACAACACTCGGACCAACACCCAGTCCACCGGGGCCACTGATTGCGATGAGCCCAGCGACCACTACCCCCACTGCGGCGGCTGAAGCGAAATGCGTTGGTCTTCGGGGCGGTCGCACTAATTCGACCAAGATACGCGTCGACATGATCTGCACTCCTCGGAGTTGATGGCGCTTGCTCACCGGGTGGCCGCGGACGTCCTCTTATACCACCAAACGTCGGCGACGCCGGAGTCATAACTTCAGCGGTCGCGCCGGCGGGATGACGATTCCCCCGCCAGAGCCCCAGCTCATCATGTCGCCCGCCACCCTCCACCTCGTCACCGCGCTTCCCAGTTAGTCGGCGGATAGCCCGGCGGTGGGCCGTCCCTCCGGCGCAAAAGGGGGTGCCCCACCGCCGCCGATCTAGCGAACACTGACGCTTTTGTAAGAAAGATGCGCCTTCCGAACCGCGTGATACGGCCTGGAGATCCGGGGTAGCGAGCCTCTGGTCCAGGCTATTTTGAGTCTGTCGCGAAACCCTTGTCTCGCCAGGCGAGCGTACCGCCAGTCATGCTCTGGACCTTTCGGTAGCCAAGGGACTTCAAGAACAGCAGACCGGACAATGACGCGTTACCGCGCTGGCACACGCTGAGAATTGGGGCTTCTCGGTCTTGCGGGAGAACAGCCAGATACTCCGGGTGCTCACCGAGGTCAACCAGGGGAATGTTGACCGCCCCTGGAATGTGCGCCTCTTCATACTGGGTCGCAGGACGAACATCCAACACGAATGGCTTGTCATGCTGCCACTGCTCGTGCGCAGAATCGACATCGATCGTCAGATCGGTATTCCTTCGAACGTTCTCGCGCATCTGCTCGAGCAGGGGGTTGGGCGCGGCTTTCGCAGGAGTCCCCGGCGCCGCGAGTGCCGGGATGTGCTTTACGACAGACGACGCGTATTTGAACGCGCTGTCAGGAAAGATCACGACGACGACGTGTCCAGGCTCGTCCGGTATGACTTTGAACGCTCCCGCCAAGGCCATCGCCGAGCTCGGTCCTGCCGTGATGCTCTCTTCTCGGTTCAGTCTGAGGCAGAGGTCGAACGCGTCTTGGTTCGGGATCTCCACTTGATGGTCGTATTCATCGGGCCGATACAGCTGCGTCTGCTGCAGCTGCCGCAAGCTGCGTACGCCGGGAATATCGTGCCCCTCCGTCGGATACACCCCGACCACCTGGACATCCGAGCGCTGCTCTTTCAGGTAGCGGCCGGTTCCGGTAACAGTGCCGCAGGTGCCAAGGCCTGCCACGAAATGCGTCACCGTGCCCTCGGTCTGGCGCCAGATCTCGGGCCCGGTCGTCTTGTAGTGAGCGTCTGGATTCGCCTCGTTGACATACTGGTTCAGCATATGGAAATCAGGACGGTCGCCTATTTCCATGGCTTTGGCGATAGCCCCTTCGGGAGCCCCCGGCGCCGGGCACAACGTGTCTTGGAGCTCTATGACGTCGGCGCCAAAGAAACGCAGCATCGTGCGCTTCTCCAGCGGGATTTCGCTCGACAACGGTGTCGTCAACGAGTAGCCCTTCGCATTGGCGATCATGGCCAAGGCCATGCCTGTATTGCCTGACGTCGGTTCGACCAGTTTCTGGTTCGGACCAACGGTCTGTCGAGCTTCTCCATCCTCGATCAGATTGGCCGCCACCCGATCTTTGACCGCACCGAACGGGTTATACCACTCGAGCTTTGCGTAGACAGTGGTCTGGCGAAAGGGGCTCACTCGATTGAGTCGCACCAACGGAGTAGGATTCTCGGCGTCGCTCTTGAGTCCGAGAATCGATTCGTAGACGCGCAGGTCGTGGCTGTTCATGACTGAGAGCTTCCTCGGCGGACTGACACCGACGCGACCGGCTTCGTTGGCCCGGCCGCCTGACAGATCCAGAGCATTACATGTTATGCAGACTGCTGGCGGAGCATCAAGCCGTCAGCCGTAGCGCGTCGTCGGGTCATAAGGCACAATAGTCTCATGCGATGGTCGGCAAGCGCGCTCGGTCTGGCGTTCATGGCCCTGGCGGGTCTCTCTGCGCCGGCGGAGCAACCCATGGACGACAACGAGGCCGCCCGCGCCGTCATCCGTAAGGCACTCGATCGGGCGGTCTGGAACGAACAACAGAACGTCTCCGCGAAGCTCCGCAGCGCCATGACCCGCGACGTGCGTCACTTCAACGGTGACGGCGAGATCGAAACCGAGGAACTGAGCGAATACGAGGTTATTCCGATCGACGGCGCCCCGTATGAGCGCCGCCTTACGATGAACGGGCGCCCCCTCAACGATGAAGAGCTCGAACAAGAGCGGGAACGCGAGGGGTCATTCCGCGACGGTCTGGCCCAACCAGACGACTCCCAGCCGGAAGAAGACGAGGACCGTATCGCCTTCAGCGAAGAGCTCATCGCGCGGTATGTCTTCACCCTCGAGGGCGAGGAGCCGCTCCGCGGGCGGCCAAGCGACAAGGTATCGTTCCGACCCCGACCCGGCGAGCTCCCGGTACGGCGCCGTATCGACTACGCCCTGAACAAGGCACAGGGCACGGTCTGGATCGACCGCGCCACCCACGAAGCCGCCCGGGTCGAGTTCGAGCTGATCGACAAGGTTCGCCTCTGGTGGGGCGTCCTCGGCACCATCAATCACGCCCGCGGGTCGACCGACCGAGGCCCCGTGCTCGGCGACACCTGGGGTCGCCTCCAGACGGAGAGCTACACCGACGTGCGGGTTGTTTTCACACGCACCCGCCGCGCGGAGCTTCAAACGTGGCGCGACTTTGAATGGGTTGAGTGATCGGTCCCGTCGTCCGCACGGGCCAGCCGACCTTAAAGAGAGGAGTTCGCTGGGTCGTCTCGACCGGATCCGACGCTGGCCCGGCAAACAAAACGCATCCCGACAAGGCCCCCCCCCACGATCATTGGCCGGACAAAAGGCCAAGCGCCGGTCGCCATCAAGACCGTGCCAGCCCAGGTCGGCGACCTCGAGGCGCTCGCCGCGCATGGACTTGACCGGATACCGGACGAGAGTCGACGTGGTCCAAGCAAGCTAACCTGCACAGTGACCGCCCGCTGTTATTGGCTCCATCCCCCCAAGAGCGCGGCCTGACCGCTACTTCGAAGCCGCGTCGGCCATGACGACGGCCGAGTACTTCGCCGAACGAAAGGCCCGCGCGGACTTAGATGGATGCTTCGGTCGCGCTTCGCGCTCGGTCGGCGCCCTCGGCGTCTGGACGCACGGTTCGAGCGGCCCACGGTCGTCCCTCGGTGATCCAGGTGCGGAGTGGTCCTCGTGTCCAGTAACTGACTGACGGATTGGGAGTTTGGCGCGCCCTGCAGGACTCGAACCTGCGACCTCCTGGTTCGTAGCCAAGGCTACATGGCGCCCGTTTCGTGTCCGACCGTGTTTTTATAGGGTGTGGCGTGACGCGAGTTGTCCGATTGTGTCCCTGAATTGCCCTCTGTACCTGTATCCGTTGCAATTCTTTGCAATGATGCGCGGCGCTCCTCGAACTGACGCATCGCATCATGCTGTGTCCGCGCCGTCGTGGCCAGATAGGTCGACGTTTGCGCGACGTTGGCGTGCCCCAGCCAATCGCGCACCACGTGAAGTGGGACACCACCTTCCAACCATCGCGAGCCTGCTTCACGACACAGATCATGAAAGTGTAAGTCGATACGCCGATACGATTTTCGTGACGTCTCATCGAGTTGCCCAGTTGCTGTATACCGTGGTCGGTAACCGTGCGACTTGAGGACGGCTGTCTGCCAGGCGCGCTTGACGTCCTTCACTCTCTCCCCCGCCTCGGAGCCAAACACGCGTGCGTCTGGAGGTAGCGGCAGTCCAGCCGGATCCGTCCGGCGCATGTCGAGCATCGCCCGCAAGCGACCCGAAATCGGCACACGGCGATCACGCCTCGTCTTTGTCTGCCGGGCCTGAAGGGCGATCTCCGGCCCGCGCCCTGATAGTCCCTCGATCTGCCTCCATCGAAGATTGAGTAATTCTCCACGACGCATACCAGTCTCGACAGCCGCAATGATGAGACTCCGCAAATGCGGGTGACTCGTCGAGAGCAAACAATCTTCCTCGTCGTCGCGAAGCCTTCGACTGCGCCCTATCTCTGGTGAAAGCTTGATGACGGTTTCAGGGCCTCGCTTGAATGGTGTCCTATCAAGGTAGCCAACACGGACGGCCCAGTTGAACACGGCGCGTAGCCGGCTGAGGTTGCGATTCACGCCGAACACTCCGCCGCCAGCTTCTCGTCGGACCTCGCGAAACCGTTCCACGGTATCGGTCACGATGTCAGACACTCGCCATGCGCCAAGCGCAGCATCCTCACCCACGGGATTGGAGATGACGGTCCGACAGATGATGTTCAACTCTGACCGATACGCGTGAGCCGTAACCCCCGTCCCCGTTGAATCGCTAGTTGTGCGTCACGGTGCAAAAGTCGGTAGCCACTCCCGCATTGAACCGCCCGTCAGCCAGCGGTAGGATCGGCGTCTACATCTGCATTGTCGTCGTAGTCGGACCGGTCGCCACGAGCCTTGAGCATGAATTGCATCCACTGCGGGGAACAGGTTGTTGAATCGGCAAAGTTCTGCGCTGCATGCGGTGAGAAGATTCAGCGTCCACAGGATCAGGACAAGGGGCAAGTCCTAGAGTCAGCGGCCACGTCCGATATGAAGACGTGCCGTTACTGTAAAGAGGTCGTCAAACCGGATGCAACGTTATGTCCGCATTGCCGAAAAAATATCGGCCCCGGCGCGGCGCTGCAGGAGTTTGGGCTTGGAGCGATGAAGCTTGGCTGCGCACTAACCTTTCTTGGGCCGGTGGTACTGTTCTTATTCGTCCTATTGCTCGCAAGCTGTTAGCTTAGATTGCGTTGGCAAGGATCCCACACCAAACAGTTAACACTTACCCAGCCACGCCGCGGTGGCGATCACGGTCAAAATGCCGTAGTAGCGCAGCGGTGACAGGCGCTCGGTTGCCCCAGTCCTACCGCAGGTGCGGGTGACACCGCGTCTCGACGACACGAGTGTTCCTGACGACATCCAGCATCCCCCCCAGCACCACCAGCCGGTTGTCATCATCCAGGTCCACGATTAGCCCCCGGTCCTCTAACTGCCACGACAGCCGCACAGCATCCATCGAGACGGTGACGCGGCCCTGGTAAGCGACACCCCGGTCAGGGCATCCTGTCGCTGGCTGGTGGCTAGCCTGAAAATACAGCGCCCATGGAACCACCCCAGACCGTCGGAATAACCCAAAACCAGACCGGATAGTGACCGGATAGAAAACGCGCCACGAGAGGCGTAGACTGACCGCTATGACGCTCTCATCACTCCACCGGTTTGGCACTCGCGGGGATGGTCGCGTTCCTGCTGGGGGCCGCTGCGTGCGCTGAGACGCCAGAACCTGCTCAAGACGACAGCATCGAGGCGACCCGAACCCGTGCCAATGCCGGGGGGGGGGGTGCTCTCACGGATGAGACTTTCTTTACGGCTGTGGCCTTATGGTTTTCTGATGAAGGTACCGCGACTTCAACCTATGGACATATCAGTAACTGGGATGTGTCTGCTGTTACCGATATGGAGGACGCATTCGACCGTCAGTCTTCATTCAACGGAGACATCAGTTCGTGGGACGTCAACAGCGTCACGAACATGGCTGGCATGTTCATCGACCCCGACTCGCTCACGGCGTGTACCAGATCGGAGACGAGTAGGCCCGCTCCTGGATCGATGCGGGTCGGTCCGTAGCCTGTTCAGGGTCGAGCCCGAGCGCGACCGCGTCATACGTCGAATACCGCGGCGTTGGGATCTCGAGAACCCGGACGTAGTAGAACGCGCGCTCGTCCGGATCGAAGTCGGGGTCCACCCACACGGTGGAGAGCTCCGCGCTCCCGATCGTGTTCTCGTACGTCGCGCGGGCAACGTCCACCGTGCTGCCGATCGCCGGCACCTTCCCGTTCGTGGCAGTGCGCTGGCCCGCCCACGCCACGTCGTACACGCGTTCGTGGGTTTCGCCGTCGTCGTCGAGCCAGCCCTTGATCACCTGTACACGATCTAGATTCGCACCCACCGGGTCCTTTACGGCGTGAATCAACAACGATATGGGGGCGCCGTTCGGCGCCTGGGCGAGGTCCCCTCCCATCGGAACGCCACCTCCGTACCCCACGGCAGCGATGTCTCGCGCGTCGGCATCCCCCGCTTCGAACTCGAAGCCTCCGAACATCCGCAGCTGCATCCTCGGGCCGCTCGTCGCGTAGACCTCCTTCCGCTTGAACGCCGCTGTCAGAGCCTCACGCGTGTTCGCCGTGCTCCACGCTCCCGTGATCCCCTGGGCCGCAGAGTTCCACCCCACCGCAGCACCGAAGCCCGGCAACGGCGCGAGACCATTCGCTGGACCCGATCGGGCCCCTAGCCAGCCCGCGAACAGGTCCTCATCTGTATCGCTCAGGGTCGTATGGGTGTCGGTCGCGCCCTGGATTCCGAGTTTGTACGGGTTCACACCCACCTCTTCCTCGAACTGGAGCCCCCGGAGAAGAGCCGTACGTACGTAGTCGGCGGGGTCGGGGACCGGGATCACTCCACGGAAGAGGAACGAGAACAGCTCGAAGTCCGCGAACTCGTCCTCCGGCGACAGGAACGGATGGGTCTCGGACGTGCCCTTGATCTGCAGCACCTCTACGAGCGGCTCCCACCTCATGCGGGTCCTCGCATACTCGGCGCTGATGGGACGACCCTCGCTGTCCACCATGTCGAACATCAGTCCGTTGGAGAGGTTCGAGTTGTGGGGAATGGCGACGAAGTCGATCCCGAGGCGATCGCTGGTCTGCTCGAGCCAGCTCCACAAGTCCTCCGGTCCCGAGGCGCCTGCGGAGGAGAGCGGGAGGAACTCCTTCGCCGTCTCGGCGTCGGCTGGAGTGAACACCACGCGATGCAGCATTTGCCCACCCGGCATGAACGTCCACTCCCACCCGATGAGCGCGGTGAACGTACCCGGGTCGTTGTTTCGCTCCGCCGCGTCCACATAAAGCGACCACGCGGCCTCCTGGAACTCACGTGT
>Ga0310120_10001439_pt1 | contig 17779 bp, 12 predicted proteins | sample CB27_AW_983_MG_FD_203506 | JGI IMG/M metagenome (GOLD analysis project Ga0310120, IMG submission 203506) | Marine microbial communities from Western Arctic Ocean, Canada - CB27_AW_983 | ecosystem: Environmental > Aquatic > Marine > Oceanic | place: Canada: Western Arctic Ocean | collected...
AGCTCCCCGCCAAATCGTCCGCAGCGATCGTTGTCCAGGAGGGCGACAAGATTGTCGTTGATGACTTTTCGATCTGGTTGCTCGAAAAAGAATAAGCATACCGCGACCAGGGACGGGACCAGCACAGTTTGCTGCCCCTTCTTCCGAGCGGATACAACCGAGGGGTCGCAATGGAATTGTGTTGAAGCCTCTCCCCCGCCGGCAAGTGCTCTGCCGGTGGTTCTATCAACAACAGGGAGTACCAGATGAACAGAATTCAGTGGTCGATGGTCACGAGTTGCCTGCTGGCAGCCGCGTTTCTTTGTCTTCCCGGGGTAGCTGCCGGTGCTGAGCAGAAGAAGGTGAAGCCGCTCAAGGTACTGATGGTCACTGGTGGCAGCAGCCACGATTATGACAGCCAGAAGCTGATCCTCTCGAAGGGCATTGCCGCCCGCGCCAACGTGGACTGGACTATCGCCCACATGGGGGGAAAGAACCGCAATCGGAAGATCAAGCTGTTTATGAAAACGAACTGGGCCGCCGGCTATGACGTTGTCGTACACAACCAGTGCTTTGGAGGGGTTGTCGATGTGCCCTTCGTGGAGGGGATCGCCCGGGTTCATGCCGAAGGTATGCCGGCAGTAATGATCCACTGCACGCCGCACAGCTACCGCAATGCCAAGACCGATGCCTGGCGGAAGGTAGTCGGGGTGAGTTCATTCAGCCACGAGAAGCATCGCCCACTGGCGGTGCAGAACATGGCCGTCGAACATCCCGTGATGAAGGGGTTTCCCAAGACATGGAATACGCCCAACGGGGAACTCTACAAGATCGACAAGCTCTGGCCGGGAGTGACTCCGCTGGGCAAGGCCTTTGGCAAGGATACCCAGAAAGACCACGTCTGCATCTGGACCAACACGCACGGAAAGATGCGAGTCTTCGGTACCACCATCGGGCACCACAATGAGACGATGCGTAAAAAGACTTACCTGGACCTGGTCACGCGAGGCCTGCTCTGGGCCTGCGGCAAGCTGGACAAGAACGGCAAGCCAGAACCGGGTTATGCCAAGCCACCGACAAGAAACCCGTCAGGAGCTGCCCGACAATTACCGAAAACCACTGGCCTGAAACTCTCTCATTAGGAGTGGTACAAGATCTGGGGGTAGGTCACCCGCAGGAGTGGATTTCACACCACATCAAATTGGTTTCGAGGACGTTAGCAGGACCTCTCTGTGTATTCCGTAAGTATGGTCTCAAGAAGAACGTACAGCTTTTCGACATCCCGTTTGTTGTGATTGAGGAATCTCATCCAACTCCCCTTTTGCCCCTTCGCCAGTGGCTTCCTATCGCCTTTCTTTTCCAAGGCACTAATTACTGTCTTCAACCACTTGGTGGTCTTCTTGCGTCCATGAGATGAAGGCACTTTCTCACCGATTTCCTCTAGATAATCCACCAAGCGAGTGCCGACGTGATCGTAGTGGTCGGCTCTTGCTTGCTTTGAGGTCTTCTTGCGACGGCTGTTGTCTTTCTGCTTCTTCATTGCTTCTTTGTGGGATTTCGGACGGAGTGTCTTGCGCCAGGTTTCGGCGATGGGCAACGCGTCTATGTAGATATCTGCGACTCTCTTACCGCCCAGCACGTCCCGTTCATGCTTCGAGAACGCAATGATCTTTCGGTTCTCGCCAAATGCCATTTCGACCAAATTGTCGAGGTGTTTCTGGCGATCCTCAAAGTGAATCAACCACTCGGGTTCATTTTTCTCCGTGAGTGAGATCGCCGGTGACAAAATCTCGTCGAAGACGACTTGTGTGAAAACACCGTCCTTCAGGACTCCGCACAATGTAGGCGGTTGTTTTTTGAAGCCTTCGAAGTCGATGATCACTGAACGAGATAGGACTCTGTTCTGCAGGTCGGTCCACTTGCTTTTCACGGTTGTCATTGTCCGTAGCCTCCAGTGGGAATGCATTCGAAAGACATGGCTTCCAGAATCCGAATTATTGTTTTCCAGGGTTTCGATCTGTCCATCATCACCATCTCGCCCTCATCAGACACACGTCACATTGAGAGATGAATCGATCCGAAGGATGGATTCAATTCGGCAGAAAGATGATCAGAAGCCACACCCCGACAGAACAAACTGCAAGGCCAGCCAGCGAACTGATGAGCCACAAAACGACATTCGTCGGCGATCACGTCGTCGACGAGCCAATCACATGGAGCACAAGGTCCGGAAAACCAGTCCACCACGGCGATGTCGACGCATTTCCCGTCCTCGATGTACACCAACCCGAATCGGGACATCTCGTCGATAAACCAATCCACCCCGTGGGGGCCCATGAAACTGACCCGAGCGATATAGCGGTCGCAACAAAACACCCTCTCGCCACAACAGGAACGGAACCCCCGGAAGCCCCCCAGGTATTTCTCTTCCAGAACCTGTCGCGGGATGATGACGCTGATGTACTCAAGCATGACCGGCATGGACAAACTCCCTGTTTGTAAGGTGGCGACCAAACGGGTCGAAAATGGCGTTCGGACGTTGCCGACGCCCTCTACCCGTTAATTAACGCGGCCGCGCGCACACGCATGCGCACGCGTACACGCGAGGGAGCAGCAGGCTCTGGGGAGCGATTTGTGGCGGCTGTCGCTTGAGGCTGGTCAAGCCGGCCCCGGGTCGGGGCCTGTCGGTCAACGCCCCTGAGCAGCCTCGACGATGCCCAGAATCGCCGCACGGGTGTCGAGCGGCGGCCGGCAGCTATGACACCTCACTGACGGTCTGGGATGCCCAAACCGGTCAGAAGATGTTCACGCTCAACGGACACTCGGGTATTGTCACCAGCGTGAATTTCAGCCAGGACGGGAAGTGGGAGCGTCAGCAGCAGCGATGACATGACGCTGAAGGTCTGGGACATCTCGTCACTGGACACGTCCAAGTAGCCGTCATCTCCCCTGCCCCCCGCCCGACGCCGGAGGCTGTGGTTCGGATCTGGCGGGTTGAACGCCGGGGCTGGGGTGGGGAGACTGGGGGCGTTCCAGGAGACCGCTGATGGGCGAGAAACGGCTGACCGAGGAGATCGCTGAGCAGTTCCTGGCGGATAAGGATTCCGTGGACTTGGAGGAGTTCACGGACCTCGACGATGACGCGGCCGGAATGTCGCTCTGCCACGTCACCATCACTTCGAAGGCTCCTTTCGCTCGAATCGAAACAGGCCGCGCCCGGTCGCGCTGACGATGGCGAAGTAAACTTCCCCCATTTCGTCTTCGCCAAACGAAATGACCGGCAGTTTATTTCCCGGGATCAAGTGATTGGAGATCACCTTCTTTTTCGATTCGTCGTACCGCAGCGCCCAGATTTTGCCCGTAACGTAATCCGCGTAAAGATACGCGCCGACCAGTTCGGGCAATCGTTTGCCGCGATAAACGTGGCCGCCGGTAATCGACTTGCCGACCACGTGATCGTACTCCCAAATCGGTTCGATCAGGTCGGGACTCGGCCCGCTGCCGTTGTTGCCGAACTTGTGCCTGGCCTCGCGCAGGTTCCAGCCGTAGTTGCCGCCGCGGGTGATCAGGTTGATTTCTTCCCACAAGTCTTGCCCGACGTCGCCCGCCCACAGCGTGCCCGTTTTTCGATCGAACGATATCCGCCAGACGTTGCGCAGCCCGTAGGCCCAGATCTCGCCGCGGGCCTTCGGCTGACCGACAAAGGGGTTGTCGCGGGGAATCGCATAGCTCAGCCCTTCGTCCTTCCGATCCACGTCGATCCGCAAGATCGAACCCAGTAGCGTGGCTTTGTTCTGGCCGTTGCCGTGCGGGTCTTTCGCGCTGCCGCCATCGCCCAGGCCGACGTAAAGATAGCCGTCCGGTCCGAAAGCGATCGTGCCGCCGTTGTGGTTCCAAAATGGCTGCTTGATCCGCATGACCTCTTCTTCAAACGTAGCGTCCGCTCGATTCGGATCGTCCTTCGAAACGCGAAACCGCGAAATGACCGACGTGTGCGACGCGTCTCGCGTGCTGTAATAAACGAAGAAATAGCCGTTTTTCTTGTACTTCGGATGGAACGCCAAACCCAACAAGCCTTCTTCGTTTTGCTTGTCGTTGTAGACAACCTTCGGTTCGAGATTCCAAAAGACCGTTGTCTTTTTCGCCGATTGGCGGTTCTCGAAAACGTGAATCACACCGCGCTGCGTGGCGACATAAATCCGGTTCGACCCGTCGCCGGCATGCGTCAGCACAATCGGGCGCAATGGCTGGGCCTTGCCGCCATCGGAAACGGGCGACCAGCCGGACCATTCCAGGTCGGGAAATGCGACCTTCGCCTTGAGCGGCAACACTCCGTCGGCCGAATTCGAGTTGGGCGAATCTGAGGCAAACGACGGCGCGGCCGCCAACTGCAGCCAGATCAGAAAAATCAGAAGGAAAGCGAAAAGTCGAGAGAATCTGAATTGAATCATGCTGGTGGTTCCCAGGTTCGTAGTTGGTGGAGTTTAGTTTCCTCACGGCCTGATTTCGGTCTCAGGCAATGAACTCGGTCACGATATCGCCATACACGTCCGCGTGTAGGTACCCGCCGGCAGATTGATCGTGTCATCACCGGCCAGGCTGTTGGCCTCCATCACGGCCGCTCGCAGTGACGTGTTGCCGTCGGCATCGGCAGCAATTCCGTCACCGGGGTTGGCATCCATCGTGTCGGCTGTGGTGTTGACAGTGAACGTCGACAGCAACGTCCGGTCTACGAGGGCCTCAACGACAGAAGTGGCGGTCCTGATTCGACGCCTGAGCGGAACCTCGAAGAGCGATCTCAGCCGGTGGTTCAGTCGCACGACACTGCCTCCCCTGGAACAGCGGTTTTGGCGAAAACTTCGCTCGGCACAGCATGCCCAAGTCGAGAGCGTTCAACAAGCGCCGGTGAACGCGGAATAAGTCAGGGAGTCCACACCGAGAGGGGTGGGGGGTCGGTTCAGTTTCTGGGTGACTGGGCCCCCAGAGTGCACGGGCCACCGACCGGCTCACTCAACTGCCCTGAGCATGGCCAGGACCGTCTCGCGGATGGCGCGTGGCAGCGTTGGCCAGGCCTTGATCACCTGGGCCAGATCGGGGTTGATTGGCGGCAAATCGTCACCAACTGCACCGGCTTTCGCACCGCTGGTTCTTGAAACTTGCACACGTCTCGGAGAATCTGCTGATTGTTCGACTCCTGCCCGGGGTACTTGGCCATCCCGCAGGTGGTCGCACCCACTCGCATCCCCCGGCAAAACAGGGGTTTGCGTCCCAGTGGCCGGGCCGACTGGCGACCCCGTGCGAGGCAGAACGGCGGGTTGCTGCAGCGCATTTTGCGAAATGGTCGTCGGTTATCTGCAGGTAGTGCTTCGCCGTGATCAGGACATAGTCTGAGTTAGTCTGAGTTACAGGACTATCAACACTGGGTTCGTGTCAGTCGCGTGAAAGCCAATATGGAATCCAGACAATGATCCCGACGAATACCCATGCCAAAATGAACCCGATGATGTCAATACGCGTCGGCTTGGGGATTTCGATATCTGGGTGATCGATCATTTTCTCCAGCGGCGGCGCGGGATTGTCCGGCAGGGTGCACGGGGCGGCGACGTGCTCGTCGAGTTGAACCGGCGTACGCATGAGCAAGAAAAACGCGTCGAGTTGTTCTTTTGGCGGGCGACGCGTCACCAGGCTGACAACGACGCCGACGAGGAGTCCGGTCGACAAGTAACAGAGCATCATCCAGGCGTCGGCGACCTTGATGTGATCCGCGGTTGGAATCACGATCGGCTCACCAATACCAACTGAGGAGAGCCATTGAGGGAAAAATGCGCACAATGCCCAGATGCTGTACGCGGCGAGGCTCGAGGCCCACACCGCTTTCGGCGTCCAGCCTCGCCAGACGACACCGATCCAGAGACTGATGCCGATCGGTGCAGTCGTTTTCAGGACAAACTTCAACGCTTCAATGACGTCTGTAAACGTCGTTTGAAGAATGAGCGAGAGCACGACAATCACGAGACTCGCGATGCGACCGACCCAAAGATAGTGACGCTCTGACCGATCCGGTTTCAGGAATCGTCTGTAGATGCTCTGCGTGAAAAGCGCGCTTGATGCGAGCATGCGAGTGTCGGCCGTGCTCATCGTAGCTGCGAGCGAGGCAACAAGTAACAGGCCCAGCAATCCGTGCGGCAAAAGATCGCGGGCGACACGTCCGAACAATTCATCACCGAACTCGCGGTCGTAAGCTGGATCGTAAGCCGCTTTTGTGTCGCTCTCCACCACGTCCGGTGTCAATCGTTCGCGCGTCTCTTGGCTGAGCGGACTGATGTCAGCCGACAGGTACCACACGATGCATCCGAGTCCGATAAACGTCCACGCGATTGTGCAGAATCGTTTCATCAAGTGGCCATAGGTGAATCCGAGACGAGCTTCCATTTCTGTTTTGCCCGCCCCGCACATGCTCATTATCTGCGGCTGAGCGACAACGCCGATGATTCCGGTGACGGCGAGCATCACGACGTAGAAAACGGTGATTGGCTCCGTGCCCAGGATTCCAGCGACATCTTCACGCCCGAACAGATCGAACATCCCTTCTCGGATTTCACCGCGCTCGTGCAAGCCGGCCAGTCCGCCTATCTGGAAGAAAATCCACGGCAACAGCAGGAACGAAAAGACGATCGTCAAAATCCCCTGGACAAAATCCGTCACGATCGCCGCGGCGAGTCCACCGGCCATTCCATAGGCGACAAACAAAATGGTCATCGCCAGCACCGCCAGCTCGTTTCCTTGAAGCGGGCGTGATTTGATCTCGATGCTCGATTCGGTCGTGTTCCATTCGACTTCGGACACGCGGACGTCAAGTTGCTTCGCGACCTGGTTCAACTCGCCGCCCGTCAACGCGTTCACGAGTTTGCCGCTGCCGTACAAGCCGCCCGCCAGCATCGCGATCGTCATCAGGATTCCGTAGAACGCGTAAAGCGTTGCGGTCGACGTGTCGTAACGCGCTTCAAAGAAATCACTTGTTGTCAGCGCCCGCATGCGGCGCATGATCGGCGCCATGATCCAGTAAAACGGCGTTGCCCAAAGCCAAAGAAACGTCCACCAAATCCCGGCCAGCCCGGCTCGCCAGGTTCCCGCCGTCGACGAAACCGCGTCGTCGCCGCTGGTGCCCGATGCGAACGAGAAGAACACCATGAACACTTTGCCGAACCGCCGGCCGCCCATGAAGAAATCGGTGCGGTCATGAATCCGCCGCGACATGGCAACGCCAATCGCGGCAATGCCCAGCAAGGCGGCGAGGACAATCACCCAGTCGAGAACGGAAAGTCCGAGCCACATGCGGTTCAACCGGGCAATGTCAGTTGTTGCAGATTCTTGACGCACCACTGAACGCGATTGGTCCGCCCGGCACCGTCAGCAGACTCCGGACTCATGATGCACTGGCCAAAGTCCAGTTCCGTGAATTCGTTCGGCTTCCCGTCCGGTGTGCGGAAGACGTTGTGGTCCGTTTCGGCCTCAGCCTGGGCGAGATCAATCAGTGCCCGCATCGGGAAGCGTCGAATCGCCGAGTTGCCGATGAACGTCTTGCCGACGACACCGTGACTCTCCAACATCATGCCCAGGCGATTGAAGTCTGGGCTGCCCGATCCGTAGTAAGAGCCGCCTTCGCTTTTCGGTTGATAATCGGTCATCGCCTGCTCGGTGACGGTCCCTTCATCACGACGCACTTTAACCGTCAACGGGATCGTGTGACGATTCGGGACCTCGCAGACCATCTCCGCGAAGTGGTGACTCGTCGAACTCGCGTAAGTCACACCCAACAACAACACATGAGTGTTCAGCGACAGCATCACGCCGAAAGAAGACCGAAAGTCAAACACGGTCAGAGCGGGATCAATGTTCGTGATGACCGTCGCGCGTCGCCCGATCGCGGCAAAGCTGTGGCGAAATGCCGTGCTGCGAAGCGCATCAGGTCGTTTGCGGGCGGTCTCGGTGATGATCCCCATCTCTGAGCGATCACTTGCCGGGTCAATGATCGGATCGTCCTCGGCCTCGTGTGCGAAAGTGAACGTGGGCACGACCAATGTCCCACGCGGCCCAATGACTTCCAGCAGCGCGTCAATGACAGCGTCCGCACCGCCGTCGATCGGGCCGAACGTTCTCATCGCCGAGTGCGCCAAAACAACGTCCCCCGGTTTCAGCCCGACTTCTCGAAAGCCCTCGACCAGGTCGTTCGATGTCACCGCGTCCGCCATCATGTTTTCTCCATCAGCGTCCAGCCGAACCAAAGTCAACCAAGTGAAACAGAGTTGATCGTTGCCGTCACGTCGGCAGTCAAACAGGCCCATCTCTCATAGCCCGGGCTGGGAGCCAAGATCACGTTGAATCGCCATGGCGAGATGGCGGCCGACGAACTCCGCCAGACGCAGGTTGCGGACGCACACCCGCCCCCTGGATGATTCGGATCAGTTGTGTTCGCAGGTTGGCGATCGAGGTCTCGGGGCGCCGGGCAACGTCGATTGTTCCCCGGTGAGATTCTGCTTTCCCCGACTGTTACAATCGCCGGGAACACCGCGAAAGACCGCGGCGTTGGAACAAGATGGATTGTGAGAAGGTGAAGACGAAAATGGGTCACCGCACACGATGGGCATGTCTCTGTGTTCTCACCGCCCTGGTGGTTCCGGCCCGGGCACAACCGGTTGTCTACCGGGGGACCGATGGACCCGGCAAGGGAAAACACATCGTCTTCCTGGCCGGTGATCACGAGTACCGCTCGGAGGAGACACTGCCGGCGATCGCCCGCCTGCTGGCAAAACACCACGGTTTCAAGTGCACCGTGCTGTTTTCCGTCGATCGCCAAAACGGCGAGATCAAGCCGGGATCGAGCTGGATGCCCGGAACCGCGGCGCTGGAGTCGGCCGACCTGATGGTCATCTTCCTGCGATTTCAGAATTTTCCGAAGGAGCAGATGCAGCCGATCGTCGACTACCTGGAGCGGGCCGGTCCGATTGTCGGCTTGAGAACATCGACACACGCCTTCCGGATCCCCGGAAACTCCGAGTTTGCCAGGTTCGACTACAAGTTCGCGGGAAAGGGGTTCCGCGGTGGATTTGGTCGGCAGGTCCTGGGAGAGACCTGGGTTGGTCACTACGGCCGAAACCACCGGATGAGTACTCGACTCAACCTGGTGGCCAGGGCCGAGGCACACCCGGTCCTGCGAGGAGTTACCGACGCCTGGGTCTACTCGGGCGGCTACTGGGCCAACCCGATGCCCGACAGCACGGTGCTGGCGATGGCCCAACCGCTCAACGGGATGAAACCGGATTCGCCGGTGGCTGAGGGCAAGAAGCCGTGCCCGGCCGCCTGGGTGCGTTCCTACAAGAACAGGGCGGGCAAGTCGGGCCGTGTCTTCACGAGCACCTGCGGTGCATCGCAGGACATCCTCAACATCGGTTTTCGCCGGATGCTGGTCAATGCCTGCTTCTGGGCCTGCGGGCTGGAAGACCGGATCGCCGCGGACGCGAAAATTGACCTGGTCGGTCCGTATCAACCGTTGACCTTCCGCGGTGGCGGACACCGCCGCGGGGTGAAGCCAGCCGATATTGCCGGTTGGGAGTCGCCGATTCTCCCGGGGACGCCCCCGCCGAAACCTAACAGGAAGAAGAAGGGCAGGAAAAAGAGGGCACGGAAAAAGAAGACCGGGAAGAACCCGCCCGTCCCGGACGCAAGAAACACGAAGACCGGCAAGCCGGTTCCGCCACGCGACCCGAAGTTCGCGAAGTTCGGCATCTACCAGAAGACCGCACCGCGAGCGAAACAGGTCGAACCGGTTTTGACGACGCTTCCGCTGCAGGTTCGCAGCGGTGATCGCATCGCGCTGATCGGCAATTCGCTGCTGGACCGCGTGCGACACGTCGGACACATCGAGACCCTGCTGCACCAGCGATTCCCCGATCACCGGTTGCACGTTCGTAACCTCTCGTGGTCGGCCGACGAAATCACCCAGCAGCCACGGCCGGCCAACTTTGCCGATCTCGAGCAGCACCTGGCTCACGAGAAGATCGACATCATCATCGCCGCGTATGGATTCAACGAGTCATTCCAGGGCCGGGGCGGCCTGGCGGCATTTCGCTCGAGCCTGGTCACCTTCCTGGCGGGGTTGAAGACCCGGGCGTTCAACGGCAAGACCGCGCCCCGGATCGTGCTGCTCTCACCGATCGCCAACGAGAACCTCGACGGGGTGGCGGCCGGCGAATGGAACAACGCCAGGATCCGGCTCTACCTCGAGGTCATGCGAACGGTCGCGGCCGAACAGAAGATCGGGTTCATCGATGTCTTCACCGCGACCGGGGAGGCCATGAGGAGTCCCGGCACGGATCTGACCATCAACGGTTGTCACCTGAACGAGGCCGGCTACGCGTTGTTGGCCGCGACGCTCTACCAGGGGTTGTTCGATGAAGCGGCTCCGGAATTCAACGAGTCGTTGCGGGCGGCAGTCATCGACAAGAACCGGCAGTACTTTCGGCGGTACCGGCCGCTGAACACGTTCTATTACACGGGCAATCGCAACAAGTCCTACGGCTACCTGGATTTTCTTCCGGCCATGCAGAACTTCGACCTGATGGTCGCCAATCGCGAGAGGCGGATCTGGGCCATCGCCCGGGGAAAGGACGTTCCGGCGAAGGTCAACGATCGGAATCTCCCGCCGTTGCCAAGGACCGCAGAGAGCCGTGGTGCGAACCAGTGGATGTCGGCCGCGGATGAATTGAAGATGTTCAAGATCGACCCGCGGTTCGAGGTCAACCTGTTTGCCGGTGAAGAGCAGTTCCCCGACATCGCCGCCCCGATCCAGATGCGATGGGATTCCAGGGGCCGGCTGTGGGTCAGTTGTTCGACCACCTATCCGCATGTCTATCCGGGCAACGAACCCAACGACAAGTTGGTCGTGCTGGAAGACACCGATGGCGACGGCCGGGCCGACCGATCCACCGTGTTTGCCCGGGACCTGAGTATCCCGCTGTCGTTCGAGTTCGGTGACGGTGGTGTCTATGTCTCGGAGATGCCCGATCTCACGTTCCTCAAAGACACCGACGGTGACGGACGGGCGGATGTCCGCCGTCGCGTGCTGACCGGGTTCGGGACCGAGGACTCTCACCACGCCCTGCACGACATCACGTGGACCCCCGACGGCGACCTGATGTGGCGCGAGTCGGTGTTTCATCACTCGCAGGTCGAAACCCCCCACGGCCCGGTCCGCCAGCAGAACAGCGGCTGGTTTCGGTTTCAGCCGCGTACGCAGCGGTTGATCAGCTTCGGCAGCTACCGCAGCACCAACCCCTGGGGCGTCACGTTCGATGACTGGGGGCAACACGTTGCCAGCCATCCGGTCTACGCCGCGGCGTTCCATTCGCTCGATCCGCCCTATCCACAGCAACACCCGCGACCGGCGGGGTTGAGAGCCTACTCGGGAGTCTGCGGCCAGGAGTTCCTCGACTTCAAGACGTTTCCCGACGAACTGCAGGGTGGTTTCGTCAAGGTCCGCTACAAGCCGACTAACCGGGTCGAAATCCACAAGTGGGTCGAGGGCGAATTCGGGTACGACGAGCAATACGTCGGCGACCTGATTTTCTCGCGGAACCTCAGTTTTATCCCGGTCGACCTTCGTTTCGGTCCCCGTGGTGCGCTGTATGTCTGCGACTGGTACAACCCGATCAAGGGACACGCGCAGTACTCGTTGCGAGATGAACGTCGCGATCGACACTCGGGCCGAATCTGGCGGATCACGACAAAGGGAAAACCGCTGCAGAAACCGCCGAAGATCTTCGGCGCCACCAACACCGAACTGCTCGAGATCCTCAAGCGGCCCGAGTATCGCTACCGCTACTGGGCCAAACGCGAACTGCGGGGGCGGGATCCGGACCGGGTCAGACGGGCACTCGACGACTGGGTGGGTCGTCTAGATCCCCGGGGCCCCCGTTTTCGTCACCACCAGATGGAGGCCGTCTGGAGCTATCGCTGGATTGGCCGGGCCGACATGGGCCCCCCGGTCTCCTCAACGGCCACCCCGGTCCGGGGAGGTTCCGAGACGGAGTTGCTGCGGGAGTTGCTCTCGTGTGAAGATCACCATGCCCGTGCGGCGGCCACGCAACAGCTTCGCTACTGGCATCCTCAGATGCCCGATGCGATCTCGCTGCTGCGGACGGCCGCCAACGACGCCAACGGCATCGTTCGCATGGAAGCCGCCATCGCGGCCAGTCACATCGGCTCCAGGCAGGCCCTCGACGCGATGCTCGACGTGTTCAAGCACCCGCGGAAAGGGCACGTGGCCTATGCCATCACCTGCGCGCTGGGCTCGTACACGCTGCGGCGGCACTGGGAGCAGGACAAGAACCTCGGCATCGCCAGGCTGCTGAAACAGGCCAGCCGGACCGAGGGACTCAGGGAGCCGACACCCAACGCCAGCCAGGCCCAGTTCGATTCGCAGACCAACCTGAAGCTCGTCCGCATCGGCTGTGTTCCCGAGCGGATGAAATTCACCGTCACCCGGTTTGCCGTGCTGGCCGGGCAGCCGGTCAAGGTCGTCTTCGTGAACCCCGACGCCACCGACCACAACCTGCTGTTCGTCAGGCCGGGGGCACTCGAAGAGGTCGGCCTGGCGGCCAACCAGATGGCCAAGGACCCCCGCAACGCCAATTCGGATTTCATTCCGACTCAGAAACGGCGACTGATCATCGAAGCCTCGCCCATGGTCGGGCCGAATCGCAAGAACCAGGTGCACGTGCTCCGCTTCCAGGCGCCGACCAAACCGGGACTCTATCCCTATGTCTGCACGTTCCCCGGTCACTGGGTGATCATGAAAGGGATAATGGTCGTGGCCGATGACCTGGCCGACGTCGAGGCCATGCTGGCCGCGGCCAGGCCCAGGATCGTCAGGGAGTGGAAACTGGCCGATTTGGCCGGGGCGAAGCTCCGCACCGACGAACGGTCGATCATGCGGGGCATGCAGGCCTACACCAAGGCCCGCTGCAACCAGTGCCACCTGCATTCCGGCCACGGCGTCAACCTCGGGCCGGACCTGACCAAGATCGCCGAGCGGTTCAAGGGGCAGAAGCTGTTGCGGCAGATCCTAGAACCCTCGCACGAGATCAACAAGAAGTACCGAACGTGGCAGTTCATCACGACCGAGGGGAAAGTCGTGACCGGGGTCGTCCACACCGAGGACGCAAAGGAGATCCGGGTCATTCCCAACCTGCTCACGCCCCGCGTCGTGACGACCCTCTCGCCGGACGACATTGAACTCCGCAGGGCATCCAACATCTCCTCGATGCCCGAAGGGCTGGCCAACATGCTGACAAGGGAGGAGATCGAGAACCTCGTCGCGTTTCTGCAGAGCGGTGGTTACCAGCTCCCCGAGCACCTCAAGCACCGGCATGGTCGCAAGCACCAGAAGCGTGACAAGGAGAAGTGAGGATCTCGTGAAATCGACTTCCAGCGCGTTCTGCAGCGGTCGTCCTTGAAACTTGCACCCGTCTCGGGGAATCTGCTGATTGTTCGATTCCTGCCGGGGGGACTTGGCCACCAGGCAGGTGGCCGTGCCTCAACGTGAACTGGAAGCGATTTCAGAGCCTGTAGTTCGGCAATGTTCTCTGACAATGGAACGCGAAACATGAAACTCCTGAAGATTGACCTCCTTGTCATATTGTTTTTCGCTGCACTGCCGCAGGTCTCTGCAGGGTCGGAGGCGACCAGGATCATCGTCACCGTCGACCGCGGTCGTGATCTTGGGCAGAGCTTCGGTTCACTGTTCGAAGCGACCAGCGACGATGGTTCGCTTGTTTTCGGAGCCGGTTTTCAGAATGGCTACAACACGCGGTACCGTGCCGACCGCCATGCCGTGCAGTTCTTCATTCGACCCACCAGCGGCACTCGCGAGATGAAGACAGAGGAATTGCCTCGACCCAATTTCGAACTGACCGGCTCCTACCTTTTCGGACACGACGGGTTGGTCCATTCGACGTACGGCGGGCTGAAGACGTGGGACTCGAAATCACGGGCCTGGCGAGGTTCGGGCAGTTCGCACGAGAGAATGCGGGTCGGCAATGCCACTCTCATGTTCGTCGGCAGCAGAGTGACACTCAACGGGCGGACAATTCTCGAACCACCCAAGGAAGGCAGTTACCAGCTGTTCTTCTACGCCCATGGGCATCTGTGCTTCTATCACGTCAACCGACGCGGCAAACCCTACCACCTCTACGTCAGCGATGAGGATGGATTCAGCAGGCTCTATGCGTGTCCGTGGACGCCGGATCAGCCACGGGTTGATCTTTCGTCGGCCGTGACACTGCGGCTGCCGGTCGTCGGTGAGACGACGTTCGCCTGGGGCCAGTTGGGGCGTCAGATCGTGACCGGATCCAACATCGGCGGATTCTACGTGTTCGAGGACGGGACCTGGCGGACAGTCCGTCAACCGACTCTCGGTCGCAGCTTCCAGCTCTACTCAAGCCTCGCCTTTGGCGACCGGTTGCTGATGGGGCAGTATCCGACCGGCCGGGTGTTCGAGTACGACGGAAAGAAGATGAGCGAACAAAGCGGTTGGCCGCCTGTCCTTCCGGGCGTATCCAGAAGCGCCCGCGAGGCACAGACGACCACGATCTACGGCGGCGATCTGTTCGTGGGCGTGTGGCCGTGGGCCGAGGTGTGGCGCTACAACCCCGACAGCCGCCGATGGGTGTACATGCGACGCATGTTCAAGCACCCGGCCCTCACGGATAAGATCACGCATCCCTACGAAGTCGAGAACAGGAAGCATCCGGTGGCGAACCTGTGGGGCCAGCGGGTCACCAGCCTGATTCCGAACGGCCCGGACCTCTTCATCTCCACGTCGTCCAAGGGGGTCGACAAGTGGAAGCCCGAGGCGTTCCCGTTCCTCGCGCCGGAAAAGTGGAAGTCCTACGGCAAGATCTACCGCGCCACGATGCCCGGCCATCTTGCTGCCGCCACGAAGTGGACCGACGGACCCACGAAGATCGAATTCATCATCCGCGGAGCCGAGATCGAGATCCAACAGGACGGAAAGCGGCTCGCCGCCACCACACTGACCGGTTCGCTGGCAGAGCAACTCGGCCGGATCAAGGGACTCAACAACGTCAAATGGGGCGATGGCATCTATGGCCGCTTTGGCGGCACTTCAATCAAGGGGATCATCCAACGCTGATGGCGCTGCGGTGTGGCGGATGCGTGCTGCTGAGCGGATTGTCCAGGTCGGTTGAACTCGGCATCGTCGTCATCGGGTCCGATGACAGGAGAGAGGCAGCATGAAGATCGGCATCCTGGGTGGTACGGGACGCATGGGACGGGGACTGGCACGCGGTTACGCCGCGGTGGGCCACGAGGTCTTTCTGGGGAGTCGCTCGGCTCAGCGAGCCAGCGACGCAGCCTCGGAGATGGACGGCGAAGTGAGCGGCGGTTCCCTGGCCGAGGCGGCTGAGTTTGGAGAACTGGTTGTCCTGGCGGTCCCGTTCGGCGACGCGGTGGCGACCGTCGAGTCGGTTCAGGACTCTTTGGCCGGGAAAATCGTCATCGACATTACCAATCCCTTCGGTGCGGTCCCGCCGGGGCAGGTGGCCGGCATCGAGAACAACTGCAAGGCGGCAGCCTCGGCTCGCTGGGTGGCCGCCTACAAGACGACCTTCTGGAAGACACTCGACGAGCCCCGCGGCCACGACGGCCAGGCCCTGGATGTTTTCGTGTGCAGCGAGGATGCCGAGGCGAAGGCAGTCGTGATGGAATTGATCACCGCGACGGGGTTTCGGGCGATTGACTGTGGGGGATTCGATAACGCTCGCACGCTCGACCTGATGGTCCCGCTGATGATCGAACTCGACAATCGCCATCAGACCGACGCCAGATCATCCTGGAAGTTCCTGAGTTGAGTCGTCCTCGGCGGTCACTGATTACGGCCGAGTGAGAGCACACCCGGGGCCCTGGACGGTACCTGCCGGTTACCAGGTGACTTGCTGCTCGTAATCGGCGTGAGCCTGGAGGTCCTGTACGGCGCCGGCGCCGTGGTAGATGAACCCCAGGTTCCGCCGGTGGCCCGCCGTGCGATTCGGGCCCGTTCGGTGAATCACGTTCGCGTGATGGACGAGCACGTCACCGGCTTCCACTTCGACAGCCACCTCCGGATAGGTCGCCGTATCGGGTGGACCGACCAGTCCGCGACTGGCGCCCAGCACGCCGGACGGCGCGTGCGGGAGGATCTCGAGAACATGCGAACCACTCAGGCAGGCGATCGGGCCACTCTCGGCAGACTGATTGTCGAGTGCCAACGTCGCGACCAGGGCCCGCGGCGGGGCAAAGAACATGTAGGCGTTGTCCTGGTGATACGGGAACTCGTAGCTCGCGTGAGGTGGCTTGTCGATGTACTGGATTCCATCGGCAACCGGTTCGTCGTCGAGCAGTGTCCGCGCCAGGTCGCACAGCAGCGTCGAATCGAGCAGGTCCCGCAGATCGTCCGAGAGATCCTGGACACGGAACACGCACCGCTGAGGCCGTTCGCCCCTCAGCCGCCTCGGTCTCGTCGTCGAAGTACATGCGGTCGTACCCTCCCGAGGCGACCACGTTGTTCACAACACGCTCGACTTCTGCCGCCACGTCTCGCAGGAGGTCGGTTCCGAACAGCCCCCTGGCGACTACGAATCCGTTGACACGAAACTCCTCGGTGAGGGTCTCCAGGTTCATGTCACGTCTCTCACATGGCTGATGGTTGTGCGATCACGGCTTGCCGGCAGCCTTGATCCGGATCACCCGGTTCCCGTGATAACTGATAGGAAATTTGATTTCCACCGACAGATCTGAGCCTACCAGGAGGAAATAGTGAATTCAAGGAGGAAAGGAGTCCAAGGGCGGCCATGGCCGCCCTTGGACTCCTTTCCCGCGCCGTAATTAATTGCACTATCAAAATGAAACGTTTGCACTTTTCGCGTGCAGTCCGCAGCGGAGAATACGTGGGGTGGTGGAGAAAATGGCTTTTATCGGCGGACGGTAATACATCTTCATCCGAGGGAAGCCAGCCATTCGCTCGGAACAGAATGGAGCGCACTGAGGTCGGTGCAACTAGTTCACTTCGGCGGCCAGACGTCGAATGAGATATACTTCAAGACCGGCAACGAGATTCCCGTCGGCTTGAGATTGCGAGGAAAGCAGCACGTGAGGGGCGAATGGAGGTCAATCGAAAGAAATCGTGCCCGACATGTGAGACGCTGACGGCGATCAGCAGCTGAACCACTGCCAATGCGTTGGGATCGAGCTAGTACTGGCCAATTCGCGGTCGATTCATGCGCCACCGGGTAAAAAATGTGGTCAGACGGAGGGAAAAACAAGACAACCAAGCCAGAGTCGCGTTTTCATCCAGTGGATATTGCTCACGCGGTCGCCGCAGCCCCATGACGGCGAGATCTCGCACGGAAAAGTACAGAATGTCCTGACAGACAGCACGGCTGACGGTGGCGAAGGATTAACCCACTCTTGATTGGACGTAAGCCCTTGACTCAACGCGCACGCTACCGATCCGAATGGGACCCAGATAGAATGGCAATAGGTGCTGTGGAAATCAGCCTACCTTAGACGGCATCAGACCAACGTCGTACTGACCTAGTAGTGAGGGTAGCTTGGTAGTAGCTATCGGTACCAGATGATCATCCACGTCGACATGGACGCCTTCTACGCCTCGGTCGAGGAGCGAGATCGACCGGAGCTCAAGGGCAAGCCGATCATCGTTGGAGGTACTCCCGGTCAACGAGGC
>Ga0310120_10001443_pt1 | contig 17755 bp, 13 predicted proteins | sample CB27_AW_983_MG_FD_203506 | JGI IMG/M metagenome (GOLD analysis project Ga0310120, IMG submission 203506) | Marine microbial communities from Western Arctic Ocean, Canada - CB27_AW_983 | ecosystem: Environmental > Aquatic > Marine > Oceanic | place: Canada: Western Arctic Ocean | collected...
ATCGGTACCAACGGCGATCTAACCACCGTCGGTGTCGACGCATTGTCCAGCAGCGACACTCACATGTTCGCGATCAGAGTGATCAACGACGGTACGAGCGCCAATGATGATGTCCGTTTGGTCATTAATCCGACGCTCCCCGACGAACCCGACTGGGATAGTTTTACCACGCAACAACTTGGGTTAAACATCACAGCTGCCACGTCGGGTAATCCACGTGTTACGATGAGTAATCCGGCCCACGGCAATGGTTTCATGGACGAGTTTCGTGTTTCAGATACCTGGGCCGGGGCGATCCCCGAGCCGTGTTCGCTGGTGCTGTTGGTTCTTGGTGGACTGGGATTTATGGCGCGACGTCGATCCTAAAACGGTGTATCGTCAATTGACTTGGAGTATCCTGACACCCGGTTGTGTTGGACATACTGAATACGCACGCCCGGTCTCGTTACGACGAGGCCGGGCTTTTTTGTGGAAGAAACGGAAGGACTCTCGTTGTATTTCCCGATGATCCGTTACAGCGACTTCACCCGAATTCTTTACCTTGACAAAGCCCTGGTCATTGGCCACAGGTCCTGGCACAATATTCGGTTGAGTTCACCGTATCGGACATTTTCAAACCACAATATTTACAGGGAAAGGAAGAAATGACCATGACACGCAACATGAGATTGTTGCTCGTGCCGTTTTTGACAGGCTTGTACGTGATCGGAGTAACCACGGTAAGTTTTGTGTTCGCTGAGCCAGTTCAGGCCGGGCGGTTATTATATGAGCCTTTCGATTACCCCGCTGGTACTGGCAACCTGGGATCCGACGGCGGTTATGGAACACACGGTGGAAACGTGGTTGCTGGTTCTCTTTCCTACCGGGGTCTTGGACCGGGAACGGGAAACAAGTCAGAACAAATCAACGGTGTTGGAGAACGGAGTTTTCCAGCGGGTTCTCCCGGTCTGGCGGATGTGTTTTCGACCGCTGGAACCTATTACATCACGGGGCTGATGAACGCCAACAATACAGCCACACGAGCGTCTGCCTGGTTTAGAGACGGCGCGACGGTCGCCACGGGTTTCGGAGATCCCGGGGCCGGCGGTCGGGACAAGCCGATCCTGTTTGTGATCGGTACCAACGGCGCCCTAACCACCGTCGGTACCAACTCGTTGTCGAGCAGCGACACTCACATGTTCGCGATCAGAGTGATCAACGACGGTACGAGCGCCAATGATGATGTCCGTTTGGTCATTAATCCGACGCTCCCCGACGAACCCGACTGGGATAGTTTTACCGCGCAACAACTTGGGTTAAACATCACAGCTGCCACGACGGGTAATCCACGTGTCACGATGAGTGATCCGGCCCACGGCAATGGTTTCATGGACGAGTTTCGTGTTTCGAATACCTGGGCCGGGGCGATCCCCGAGCCGGGCTCGCTCGGGTTGTACGGCGCGAAGCCAATGGAGGTAATCACCGAGCCCCAAGTAAAAACGGCCGCGTTAGGCGGCGTGGATGTCCCTATTGCCGACGTACTGAGGAAGATGCAACTCAACCAGTACATTCTTCGTGCAGTCGGCGGGAAGCTGACCGAAGTGCCCGTCAGCCGCGTCGTCCTGCCACACTCCAACGGGATGAGTCCGCAGAGTGTCATGGTGGATCTCGGGCCGGGTGGAACCGTCTACGTACGCCAGAGCGAAATTCTTTGTAAGTCCACCGACGGCGGGCGGACATGGACGTCCAAACCCATCAAAGCCAGCGGCGGTGGCGTCGGCTACCGATGGCGAATATTACGCGATGGGACCTTCATCTCCGTCTCCTGCACGACGGGTAAAGAAATTTCTGAGCCGGGCATCGTGTGGGCTTCGACCGACGAAGGTGCAACCTGGACTCAGCGGGCCAGCATTCCACTGGATATGAAGCTGCACAGCGGCAACCCGTATGCCGAACGTTACCTGCACCGCGGTCTTAACAAGCTGGCCGATGATACGTTACTATGGGCCGTGGACATCCGCAACGACGATCGGCCCATCATCACCGAGCACGCTGTCTATTTCTTCCGCTCCACCGACGGCGGGCACACTTGGTCCGATCCCATCTTTGTTTTTGACTGGGGGTCCGAAGGCGGCACCGCCCTGCTGCCCTCGGGAAAAATTCTTTCTGCCCTTCGCTACCAGCGACCCACTACCGCAGGCGATCCCCCCGACCTCGAAAAACGCAACGGCTCGATTTCCAAAGGCTGGCCCTGGAAGCATCTTTTCCTGCAGACCTCCACCGATGGTGGTATCACCTGGTCCACAGCCAGGCAACTCACCACCGTCTTTGGTCAGACTTTCGGTTTTCCCGCCGCGCAAAGCGATGGCACGGTTGTGGTGATTCACGATACCCGCTACGGACCGGGCCCGGCTGGAAGCCGGGCGATGATCAGCCGCGATGAAGGCGAGACCTGGCGCGACGAAGTGTATTACCTTGATTACACCCGGTTTGCCGGCAGTTATACTGCCAGCGTCGTGCTTCAAGACGATACGATTCTGACCATTGCCGGTTCGAGCCAAGCGGGCAACGACTGGAATTCGGTCAGCGATCAAACTGATTTGCATGCGATTCGGTGGAAACCTGTGAAGGATTAGGCTTTGTCTCTCAACCAACCAACAGATCTCGCAGCGGGTCCCCAGGTTTTCCCTCCTGCTGGCGCGCCCGTTCAGGTCAAGCGGGGAGTGGTTTCTAGACAAAGACTAGGCCAAACATGAATTTCAAAGCCACCCTCAATCAACTCGGAGTTTGTGACAACACCCTGAGCGCTGACGAGAGGACATTTCTCGGCGAGCACGTAAGTGTCCCAGCTGCGTTGGTCATGTACCAGTCCAGAAGAAGATACTGACGGTGAGTCCAGAATGTCTGGATCGCATGGTGGGTGACCCAGTTCAGCGCATCGTATTCGGTCTGACCGCCGGCTTGCGGTCCATAGTGGGAATGGTCCAGATCCCGGTTATGGCGCGTGCGACGCACCGCGTAAAGGTACCAGTTGCGATCACCGCTGCGGAGATAACCCCGCGGGAAATCGTTCACGATTCCGTAACCGGCGTTCTGGTAGGTACGATAGAAATAGAGTTTGCCGTCATCATAGCAACTCTGGTATGACTCTCCGAAATTGACTAAGCCCCAGTGACGATGCTCGGGCTCGTCGTACTCCATCCGTTTCAGCATTGCGTTGAATCCGGCCTCCTCGACGGGGTACATTTCAGGGTCAGTGGGATGTATCTTACCGAGAACCTCTGTTGCGCAGGCGTACCGTGGGGGTACGATCAGCAGGGGCGGATCGTTGAGCAAATGTTGAACCATATGTGACCGCACTAGAGACGGGTCCACGCAGAAATCGAGCAGATATTCGTGTGTCTTGGACACACCCAGCGGATTGGTGCCGACGGCGTAAGTGTACATCGCGTAAATTGTCGTGCATTGAGTGGCGTTGCCTGTGAAGTCGAACCCCCCGAACCCCGCCCGATCCCATTCCGTTGCGTCGATCCGGCCGTCGAGGGTTGGCGTTGTCACCGCGCGTCCAATCACCAGCGCCCCGTCCGGCACAGTCGATTCACCGGCCACCCCGGCGAAAATACAATCTCACCGGCTGGCACAGCAAAACTTACCGCATGGATCTGCAAAATAAGAGCAAGTGAAATGACGGTCTTGAGGAGTCTGTCGGTTTTCATGGTAACGTTCCTTCGTAGAACCAGTTTGCCAGCAGATGAGGCAGGAGTCACCTTCCCTTTGGTATCCGATCGATCGAAGGAGTGCGATGGGCTTACCCCCGATGATGCAGCAGCCGTTGCCGATCCAAGCCCCTTGGTTTTTCATTGCCTGGCGATTTCGGCCAAGGGTCCTCTCTGAACGACCACTTGGTGATTGGACCGTTGGTGACCAGGAAAACTATTCTCCACGGGTGTTGAACAAAACATCGACAAAGAACTGGTCGGTGGCCAAAAGATCTGGCACAATAGGTCGTTAAAGTTCTCCGTTGTGAACTTTCAAACCGTCACATTTACAGGGAAAGGGAGCAATGGCCATGCTGCGAAACATGAAATCGTTGGTCGTGTTACTGATGACCGCATTGTACTTCAGCGGAGTGACCAGCGACGGTTTGTACGGCGCCACACCGATGAAGGTAATCACCCAGCCCCAAGTAAAAACCGCAGCTTTAGGCGGAGTGGACGTGCCCGCCGCTGACGTACTGCATAAGATGCACCTCAACCAATACATCCTCAGGGCCGCGGATGGCAATTTGACTGAAGTGCCGGTGGAACGTGTGGTGCTGCCGCACAGCAACGGCATGAGTCCTCAGAAAATTCACGTGGAGCGGGGACCCACTGACGTGATTTATGTGTGCCAAACCGAGTTACTTTGCAAATCGACCGATGGCGGCCGTTCCTGGACCGCCCAGCCGATCCACGAATCGCCCGGACAATTTCGTTGGCGAGTACTCCACGACGGCACGTTTATCTCTGTGGGTTTGAAGGTTGGAAAAGAGACGCAAGAACCCGCCACCGTCTGGGCATCTGACGACGAGGGTAAAACATGGTCGAAACGAGCAGAAATCGCTTTGGAAATGAAGTTACCCAATGGCGAACCCTACGCGGAACGTTATGTACATCGTGGTTTGAACAAGCTGGCCGATGGTACGCTGCTGTGGGCGATTGACCTACGCGATGACGCGGTACCGATGAGTATCGGAGGTCTTTATTTCTTCCGCTCGAGCGATGGCGGGCACACCTGGTCCGCTCCCATCTTCGCATTCGACTGGGTATCCGAGGGGGGGTTTGCCTTGCTCCCGTCGGGGCGAATTTTTTCTACTGTGCGTTATCAGCGGCCACTGGTCGAGAGCGATCCGCCGGATCTTGAAAAGCGCAACGGCAGCATTTCCAAAGGCTGGCCCTGGAAACATCTGTTCCTGCAAAGTTCCGATGACGGCGGTATGACCTGGTCGACGCCACGACAATTGACCACTGTTTTCGGACAGACATTTGGCTATCCTGCTGTGCAAAGTGATGGGACTGTCGTGGTGATTCACGATACCCGCTATGGACCCGGCCCGGCGGGGAACCGTGCGATGATCAGCCGGGATGAAGGTGAGACCTGGCTCGATGAGGTGTATTATCTTGATTACACACGGTTCGTTGGCAGCTATTCGTCCAGCGTGGTACTCCAAGATGAAACAATTCTAACCATCGCCGGTTCGAGTCAGGCCGGTAACGAGTGGACGTTGGTCAAAGACCAGACGGATTTGCATGCGATCCGCTGGAAACCTGTAAAGGATTGAGCCTGATTTCCAAACCAAGAAACAGGCCTTGCAGCGGATGAAGAGGTGTTTTCTTCAGTTGGCCGGATTGAATTTGGGCTGGTTGGTGCTTCGTTTCTAGAAAAACACCTGGCTAAACATGAATTTCAAGACGACGCTCAAGCAACTCGGAGTTCGTGACAACAGCCTGAGTGGTGACGAGAGGCAATTCCTCGACCAGCACGGCTATCTGATGCTTCCCGGGTTTCTGTCGGCCGAGCAGGTTCAGGCCTTTCGAAATCGACTGGCTGAGTTGAGCGCGGTCGAACCGGCTGGTGGTCGCGTGGAGGAGGGTTTTCAAGGGGGGACTGTCATCCTGCCTGACCTGGTTAATAAGGATCCGATGTTTGAGATTTGTTTTACTCATCCGCGCATCCTGGCGGCCATCGATCATGTGGTGCCAAAGGGGTTCAAACTTTCGTCGTTGGTGTGCCGTTGGGTGCAGCCAGACGGTGGAAAACAGCCGTTGCACGCGGACTGGCACCCCGCATGGTGGCGAGATCGAAAACAGCCCAGTGATCACTTCGCTTGTAATTCCCTATGGATGCTGGATGATTTCACTGTAGAGAACGGCGCTACCCGCGTGGTGCCGGGATCCCATTTGGGACTCACTTCACCCGAAGACGAAATGGAAGATTCTGAGCAACCCCATCCACGGGAAAACCGCTTGCTCGGTGCTGCCGGTACGGTGGTCATCTTTACCGGCCACACGTGGCATGCTGGGATGCTCAACAAGACGGCCACCACCCGGTGTTCCGTGTTGTCCTATTTTTGCCGTCGCGATCAACAGCAGCAGCTGGACCAACGTGAAGCACTCCAATTGGAAAGACGCCGCCGGCTCAGCGAAGCCGCCCTCGATGTGCTCGATGCGCGATGAGTGGCCTTTGTTCCGAACGCCACATCAGATACCTTCTACTCAAAAGTGAGATAGGCGATGAACAAGTACAAAGAGGCCCGAAACAAAGGTGGCCAATACCTATTGCAGCAGCTCCATGATGACGGGAGCTTTGGTGACCAGACCGTCGGAGATTACTACAAGGTCCCGGCCGCATTTCAAGTGTGTGGCCATACCAATGCAGCGAACCGATTGTGTGGTTGGATCAGGACCACAGGCATGTCGGGCGACGGCGATTTCGGTCCTCGCAATGAGTTCACGTCAGGTTACTTCTATGCCTACTTCAACGTCTGGGTGATCCTGGCAGCACAGCGCCTCGGGCAGTATGATCTCGGACAACGCGGCATGGATTTCTTGATGGGTTTCTATGATGAGAAAAGCGGCGGATTTTATTCGAGTCGTACAGAACGCTCACCGACGACCAAGCAAGATCTGTGGGTGACCAGCGGATGCGGACAGGCAGCACTTGCCACCGGTCGACTGGCGGTGGCTCGCGGAGTTGGCACCTGGATGCAACGGATGATGGATGAGCAGCCCAACTTCCCAGAGGTTCTCCATACGGTGTCGACTCGGCAAAGTGGTCTGTTGATCCAGGCCGACAGTGAAGACCCCCTCCGTTATGTCCTGGTCAACGCGTTGGAGGGCGACCAGTTCTTCTTTCATCCCGGAATCGCTGCAGGATTTCTGGCCCGGCTGTATCAGGCCACGGGCCAGGAGCAATGGCTCAATCTGGCCAAAGAGTACATGTGCTTTGCCGAAACAGCCACCGATAATCTGTTCCGCCTGCTGCGCGCGGGAAAGGTGGGATGGGCCGCATCAGTGCTATGCGATTTAACCGGCGAGCAGAAATACCTCGACATGGCAGTCAAGGTTGGCGACAATATCGTCGCCCAACAGGCAGATCAGGGGTGGTGGTCCATGGTGGGCGGCGAAGGGCCCAACAATGATGCGACGGCCGAAATGGTAGTTTGGCTGGATGAGATCCACCAGGTGACAGGTTGCGACTAAGATCACCCCCCCAAATGCTGGCGACGATAATAATGGAAAACGGTGATTTTTAAAGTCCTCGGACACCGCTTGGCTTGAGTTCCAGATCGGGCTTGCCACGGCTCAGTTAGCCGGTTGTAACCGCTGGGCCTGTTGAACAACGGTCCGCACAACGTCTTCTTCAACGCTGGGAGCCCATTTTGTCGGTTGGCCATAGTAGCGCATTGAGCTGGCGCCTTCATAGCCGCCTTCGAGCAAGACCCGTCGTGACGGAATGTAGGCCATTACGTCATTGGCATAGCCAGCCACCCAAGTCGATTCGGGAGCAAGTTCTCGTTTTAGGCGCAGAGAGAAATCAACAACCACTTCGCCCCCCAAGGTGACAAAAATCAAGCGTTTGCCGAGCCGCCATGTCTGCACGGGATACGGATAGGTCGGGCTCAGTTTTCCATTGCGTTCAAACTGTTTCATCAATTGTTTGCCGTGTCCAGCCTGGAATTTGTCAGTTGACTTGGCAAGTTTTTCAACCTCTTCCCGAGAGGGAAGCTTGTCAAATTTGAGATCGATCTCTTGAAATTCCGTTTGTAATGATCCTTCAATCTGTTGCATCGAATCGGCGTTGGCAAGAACTTTGTCAACAGCCGCAGCCAACCGACTTCCGTACTCCTGGGCGAGTTCCACCTTGCGGCGAGGCAACGGATTCTGATCGGCACCACAACCGGCCCAAAACAGGGCAATCGCCTCGGGATGAGATTTTTCCAACTCGATTTGGGCAAAACCCGGATAGTCACCCGACCATTGATAAAAGCTCAAAACGGTTGCATGGCAGGCGTAACCAAAAAGGATAGCTGTCGTTTTGCCTTCCTGGCGGACTCTTAACACTGGCACGTCGTGGTCAACCGGGCCCTGGAGCAGTCCATTTTTGCGTAGATCTGGAACGTCTGCTTCGCGATTATTTCGCCGGTTGACGGCGAACGTTGCTTGCCCGATGTTCCACGACAATTCGGCCCTCGCCAGGTTTTTCAAGGCTTGTCCAACAACGGTCAGGATTTCCACTTGCAAAGTTGCCGCGTACTGATCGACGAGTTTTTGCTGTACATCATCAAACGAGAACATGGCTCGCAAATTCTCGCCGACCGCCGGACTGGTGTGTGTGTGCGAGCAAAGTAGCGCGACCTGTCGGGAATCGAGATGATATTGTTGCTCGAGTTGATTTCGAATGGGCACGGTCAGATCGCGGCTGATTCCAATCAGGTCCAATGTCACGAAAACACAACGTTCCCCAGTTGCGTCCTCTAACACCAAAGCCTTGGCCCAGAGATCCGTCAGTTTGCCTTCAGCCGGACGGTCGCGACCTCCATAACCGGACATCCACATCAGTTTTTTGGGCGTGATATTGACCTTGGCCACTCCCGCCTTCCAATTGGCCGTGGCCGACTGAACCAGGCCGGTAGTGATAATTGCCACCAGCAGTCCGACTGCCAAGTGGTGGGTACGACTCCAGTAGATCTGCGTAGGCATGGTCAGTTCCCTTGTCTTGAGTCCAATTTCCAACGTTTTGTCACCACGTGCGTAACCGGGGTTTTGTTAAAAAAAGACGCGATACTTCTCAAAGTTGTCTGCAGTTCAAAGGTTGGCATTCCGCACCTCAAAGGGCAATTCTTTTACCATGATTACTCTCCGGCTGTCTCTTGAACAGCCGGCCAGGCGTGATTGGCCGGATCGAGAATTCGCGAAGGACCAAAGTACTCGGCTGGATAATCGTCCGACTCATCGGTCAATCCAAGAATTCGGTTGACAATGCAACGGGCCGCGTTAAAGGAGACACCGCTGCCGGATCCACACATACCGGCGATGATGTGTTGTCGCTTTTGGTCAATTGTACCAACAATCGGGTACTGGTCGGGTGTGTATCCTACTGTGCCGCTCCATTCGTTGGTCATTTCGAGTCGATAGGGGCCGAAGTGGCGCAACAGCTCGGCGGCAACAAATTTTGTTAAAAAACGTGAGGGCCAATTGCGGCCGGCTTCTTGATCAGGAATTCGCGAACCGCCGGAACCAAACAGCACGCGCCGGCCATACCGGCCCGCAAAGAACCAGCCTCCACTAATACCGATGTGTTCTTTCATGGTGTCGGGGCCGCCCTGGCCGCTGGCCGCCTGTTCCTGCATGGGCAGGATCCTATCGTGGAACTGGTTCAATAATTTTGGCGTGTAAGCTTCCGTTGCATACACAATGTGACGTGCCCGCAGGATCCCGCGCGATGTGGTCACGTTGTAGAACTCTCCCTGGTCGTCAATTTTCGTGACCTGAGTGCGTGTGAAAAGCTTGACATGCGGCCGACGCACGGCCGCTTCAAGAAGGCCCCAGACCCATTTGGCGGGATGCCATGAGGCGGCGGCAATCGAGAAGCCCGCGTTGTGTTCAACTCGCATTCCCGATTTTTCATGGACTTCATCCGGTGCCATGGTCGTCCAGTCCGGACAATCAAACTCAATGGCCATTTGCGCTGATTCGGACAAGTCGGCCTGTTCATTGGCCGTTCTCGCCTGGATCCACCCGGCGCGATGGAACTGGCAATCGATCTGTTCTTGATGAATCGTTTGTTCAATCAAGTCTAAATTGCGATACGCGGCATGACAATAACGGTCGGCGAACTGATTGGCCAGTTGCTGCCGCTCATCACCTGAGAGGTCTTGCCGGACGATTGCCAGGTGTTCTTCAACCGTATCCCGCACCATCTTGAAATACCTTCCCATCACAACAAGCCCTTCGTTGCGGCCCGAACTGCCCGTAGCAGGATCCGACATGTCGAGAATCACCAGCCGACGGTGCGTCGGCGCTTTTTGTGCCCAGTGATAGGTCGTTGCACCACCGGTGAACCCGGCACCGATCACAACGACATCGGCTTCATCAGGCAGCGTGGCATCAGGCTGGTTCACCCAGGGATGGTTTTCCAATGGATTGGAATCGGTCAACCACATCGGCGTACGGGAGACGTTGGGTGCCACTGTCAGATGTTGCATGGCCCGTGGAATCACCACCCATATCTGATGCAGGGCCCAAACAAAAAAGCGGCACCAGGCTGCCAGAAAACCTGAGTCAGCGTACCTTTTCTTTACGTACGATCCGGCCGCTTGGAAGTCGGGCTTGCGAAGTTCACAAAGCAACTGGCTGGCGGTCCTTAATCGCTTGCCTAACGAGCAGGGTTTGGAATTTGGATCGGGGTTCACTTGTTCTCTCGCTTCGGCTTCAGCTGTGACGGGTCCGGCTTTCAGTATTCAATGGTAATGATGCGATCGCCGATGTCCAGGCGATGGGACTGGACGCTTCTTTAATAAATGCCAGATGTCCCTTAGAATCAGTGCGCGCCGTTTTTGCGCCGGGGAACAGGCAGGGGTAAAAAGATTTTCGAGGGGGAACTCAACTATGAGTAATGTACGACACTTTGGTGCGGCCGGTGATGGTGTTAAGGATGACACAGATGCCATTGGTCACGCGCTGCGGGAAGGAGAGGGGGGGCTGTATTTTCCGCCCGGAACTTATCGCCTGAGTCGGACCGTGGATGTGCCACTGGAAACGGTCGGTCCGTTCGGGATCGACGGCAGCCGGGGCATGGCCCGAGTGTTGATGGCCGGTCCCGGTCCCGCGTTTCGTCTGATCGGAACCCACGAGGGTACGGGGGATCCAGGGTCGGTCCAAGGTAACGTGTTTCCCCAACAGCGGATGCCTACGGTTGCCAATATCGAAATCGAAGGCGCTCATCCCGAGGCCGACGGTATCGAATTGATCAAAACGATGCAATCTGTGCTGGAAGGTGTTTTGATTCGTCGCTGTCGCCATGGTATTCACCTTTCCGAGCGAAATCGCAATGTTCTGATCAGCCACTGCCACATCTATTCCAATACGGGTGTTGGCATCTTTTTGGATCGAGTGGATTTGCATCAGATCAACATTGCCACATCCCATATCAGCTACAATCGGCTGGGTGGAATCCGGATTGAAGGATCAGCGGTGCGCAATCTTCAGATCACAGGAAACGATATCGAATACAACAATCACGCATCCCATCAAACCGAACCCCAGCCGACAGCTGAAATCTACGTCGATGTGTCCCAACCGGGCGCAAGTGTTAACGAAATTACCATTGCCTCCAATACGATCCAGGCCACGCCCTCGCCCGGGGGTAGCAATATTCGGATCACCGACGAGGCGGGTGGAGCGGACTTGAAACCTCGACTTTGGGCGATCAGTGGTAACGTGATCGGCAACCAGGAAAATAACTTGTATTTAAAAGGCTGTTATGGGATGACCATCAGTGGAAACTGCATTTATTCGTGCGGCCACCGCAACCTGCTGATGGAGGATTCACACCACATCGGTGTCAGTGGCAATATCTTTCGCCGCCATACCGAAAGGTTGGGCACAGGAATTCGTATCGAACGATCGCATGATATTTCCTTGAACGGCTGTTGTGTGCATGATGAACATCCCGCTGGCCAGCCATCGGGAGCATCGCTTGTCGAGTTGATTGAGTGTCAGCGAATCAATCTATCGGGATGTCAGTTGCTCGATGGTGTGCCCTGTGGATTGGATGCAACCGACTGCAGCCATGTGACCATCACCGGGTGCACGGTGCACGACTCGCGGAAGCATCAAAAGTCCACTCACGCCATACGTTTTGCTGGCAAAGGGCGTGGAAACCTGATCGGCATGAACTCAATTGGTCCGACAAATTCGTTGACCCTGGACCTTGCCGAGTCGGCCGGTGTGGATGTCCATGATAATGTTGGCGAGCGTTAGTATCGGGTGTCACTTTTTGTAGTAAAATAAATTGACCCGCGAATTGTTCAGTTTCTATAGTATGATAGAACGCTGACCCAGAAGCCGGATTACCCAATGCTACCGCAACCTCCCATCACACGCCGTCATGCTATCGAAATTGGCAGTTTGGGATTATTGGGTATCAGTCTGCCACGATTTCTGCAACTGCAGGCGTTACAAGCAGCAACGCGATCCGACCAGGCCCCCAAACAACAGATTCAGTCCTGTATTTTTATCTTTTACTACGGTGGTCCGAGCCATCTCGATACCTTCGATATGAAGCCCCATGCACCGCTGGAAGTGCGTGGCGAATTCAAATCGATCGCGACCTCGGTTCCCGGCCTGCAAATCAGTGAACACCTGCCCCGCACCTCGCGGGTGATGCATAAAGTGGCTGTCGTGCGCGGTATGCACCATCCGATGCGTGGACATGATTCGGCGAGCTATCAAACCTTGACCGGGCGTATTCCACCAGTGGGCGACAATCAAAACTTTGGAGATCGTCCTGACAGTTTTCCGTGTTATGGGGCATGTATCAGCCGTGTTCGGCGATACCATCCGATTGCTGTCCCCCATGCGTCACTGCCCTTTGTGATGAACAACAACATCATCAATCCTGGACAAACGGCCGGATTTCTTGGAGCAGCCTACCAACCGTTATTGATCCAGGGTGATCCCGACACCCTTGCCTACAGCGCTGGGTCGTTGAAGCTGCTCCAGGGAGTGAGTCCTCAACGGTTCCAGCAACGTATGGATTTGCTTCGCGCGCTCAATGCGAATATCGTGTCGTCGGACGATGACGCCGAAATGAACGTCCATAGCGAACGAGCGTTCGAGTTGATTGTTTCCGACGGAGTTCGCGATGCGTTGGACATCGATCAGGAGTCGGCCGCCACGCGGGAACGTTATGGCTTTGGTCCGCCCGGTCAGTCGTACGACGACGATCCTAAAAGTCGGGCGAATGTGGAACTGGCCATCGCCCGCAACATGCGAGGATTGAACCTGTTGATGGCTCGCCGGTTGGTGGAAGCCGGAGTCTCTTTTATAAATGTGTATGATTACAAGCAACAAGGAAAGAACTGGGACACTCACTCGGACAATTTCGTTCGTCACAAGGACCATCTACTGCCGCCCGCCGACCGGGCGTTTGCGGCGTTGATCGAGGATTTGGACGAGCGGGGTCTGCTCGAGACGACACTAGTTGTTGCTATGGGTGAGTTCGGACGGACACCGCGAGTCAACAAAGACGCTGGCCGCGATCACTGGCCCGACTGCTACACCGCCCTGCTGGCTGGAGGCCCCATCAAAAGAGGCTACATTCATGGCGCCAGCGACAAACTGGGCGCTTACCCCGCCTCAGACCCGGTGACGCCGGCAGATCTTGCCGCCACGATTTATTCCCTGTTCGGCGTGGATCCCCACGCCTTGGTTCACGACCCGGGTGGTCGGCCGTATCCCATTGCGTTGGGAAGACCGATTACCGCGCTTATCTCTTGAAACAGTCGTCGACCATTTTGTGCAATCGTTCGGGATCCATCCCAGTTGGCCTATGGATTGGCTTGTGTTGGGTTTTCCTTGTTCACTTGCAAGCTTGGTACGTCGCGCGCCAGCCGCAGTCCATTCCAGCGAAGACGGCGGTGGGGTCGCTCGGCGTGCCGCGCAGCGGGATGGAGTGACGCAGCAGTGTCCGCGAAACCGCCCCCGCGGAGAACACGCATTCCTTTGTGGGAAAGTAATTCGCGGCCGTCGGTGGCATCGTAGAGGTAGGGACGAAACAAACTGGAACACCATTCGGCAACATTCCCTTGCATGTCGTATAAATTCCATCGATTCGGCTGCAGCGCAGCGACCTGTTGTGGCGCAAACTCACCGATATCTTTGAAGTCTGCTGGGGATTCTGGCTTGCGCAGCGAGTTTTGGCGGAACCAGGCGCGGGCAGAAAGCAGGGCCGCCGCATCTTGTTGATCTGTCGGAAGCGGGAATTCCCGTTCTCCTGCCCGGCATGCATATTCCCATTCGGCTTCGCTCGGCAGACGAAATCCACCCCCGACGACACGTTGATTCAGTCGAATCAAGAACTGCTGGCAGTCATCCCACGAAACCCGTTCGACAGGGAGGTGTTGGCCATCGGGAAATGCTGTTCCTTGATGCGCGCTGGGGTTCTCATCCATGATGGTCTTCCAGAACGCCTGCGTGACTTCATGTTGTCCCAGATAGAAGGCATCCACTTTTACCGTGTGGGCCGGTCGTGAACTGGGCCAGGCATCGGCCCCCATGTCGAACACCCCGGGTGGTACAAGGACCATGTGGGTGCCCAATTCAACGAGTTTGACTTGATGGGGGAGCCCGGTTTCCAATTCCACCTGCTGGCCGACGACTTCAAAACCGGGCAGCTGGGGATTCAATCGCCGCCGGCACATGTCCTGCCGCTTTTGGGCGCGATGATTCCCCGGGACCAAGGCAAGCGCCGCTTGAAATTCCAACTCCGCCAATTTCCAATCCTGTTGTGAGATGTGCTTCTCACCTGTGGCCAGGTGCTGTTCAAACGTTCGCCATCGCGCCACCAACTTATCGAGCCGGTTATTTTTTTTGTTAGGCGACTGCTTGGGATTGATCAGGGCGTGGACGTGATGACATTGCTGACAGTTCTGATTTTGTAGCGACACAGGGCAGCCCGTTTCGTGGCAAGTAGAACAGAGGGCCTTGGCAATTGCTGCACCACGCGGCAAGCGATCCGGCTTCACCTCGTTACGTTCGTTGGCAACATGCCCCCGGCTGGGTCCATGGCATTTTTGACAATTGGTTTTTGCAGCCACGTGACCCGAGATGCTCCATTCCAGGACAGAAACCACGTGACATCGCGCGCAAACGCCCGCCTGGCTGAATTCAGCTGAGCTTTTATGCTGACCGATTGGCCTGGCGGTATTTGAGGATTGATTTTCGGCAGCTGCCCCTTGCCGGGACGGGAGACCACTCAGGATGTGGCAGAAGGCGACAGCAACGATCGTCGCCAGCGATAAGACGGCAGAAAGCAAAACGCGCTGCGGCATGTCTTAAACCCGCCAATGTTGATCGAGCCAGCGATAGTGGGGTGGCAACCAACCCGGACCTTGTGCACTGGCCAGCTGACGGGCCGCTTCTAGCAGGCCATGATCATTCTGGCTCAGTTTCAAATAAGACTGGAGCGCGGCATAGTTATCGTCAACTTCATGTTCCTGGAACATGCCGGGCATGGCGCTGGTCATGAAGGGACGTGAATAGACAAATCGTAGTGCTGCCTGGCAAAGGGATTCATCAGGAGACCGGTTCAGGCTTTCTGTCAGCTTCTCAACGACTGTGGGTAGAATCGGTCGATACTTCTTTTGATAAAGTTGAATTTTTGTATCCTCCGGTGTCGAGCCCGGCGGCGCGTTGGGATCCAGCTTGACAATTGAACCTGCGGCCAGCGGTTTGATCGCGATCATGCCAACCCGCTGCTTGATCGCCTTGGGAAGTACGTCCATGTAGTCCGCCCGCGCGTGGATAAAGTTGTAGGGGAACATGATGTAGTCGAGACCTTCAAGTTCATCGAGGGCCCGGATCATCATTTGTTCGCTATGTGTTGAGATGCCGATGGCCCTTACTTTGCCTTCCGCATCGTGTCCCAATCCTCGAGGATAGTATCGGTCATACCTGAACCATCCCCGACGTAAATGCGGTACAGATCCACATGACCGAACAGGCGTGCCGCGTCGTCAATATTCTTGCCGACGAAATTTGGAAATTGCCGACAGATCGAGACGAGTGTGTTTTCTCGACGAGTTCGTACCAGCCGAGCCATGGGTTTCCACTGGCCAGCATTTTCATAGGTGTCGACCATGTTGACACCGTAGTCGATTGCTTTAGAAATGTGACGATCGCGCCGTGTCTGGCCCTTTTCATCCAGCATGCTACCATGTTTGGCGCCGATCCGATGGGATGGATTGATGTGTGACCCGAAAGAAAGAGCCGAAAGAAACAGGTCAGTTGCGCCAAGCCGTCGGTACAACATGCCCCCGCGGCGATACTCGAGAATCGGCTCGGCTGCCGCCGTAGGGAATGAACAAGCGCCGGAAACTCCCGCTGCCAGCGCCAACCGAGTTCCCTGTTGCAGCAGCTCTCGCCGTGAAATGTCGCGGTTCATCGTTTGGCCTTCTAGAGGGTAGCAATTGAAATGAGATTTTGAAATAAAGTTACCAGCGGCCCGCCGAAATTTAGAAAAAAACAAGCACGCAGACAACTTCAAAAGTCATAGTCACACATCGAAGGTTGCCTGGTTTGTCGAGAATATTCGAGTTTCAATGTTTGAATTGATTAGGGAGACGGTTGACAGCAATGATTGCAGGAAATAACTCTTACGCCATAATCCTGCTGCCAAGGTACGTGAATCAATTGCATTCTGATCGTATCAGAATGCCGAAAGCGCGTCAACAAAATGACAACATTCCGACTGCCTACACACGTACCCGGGTGCCAGGAGTCGACTATAATGGACCCGAGAATTGCTCCCATTCGTTGAAGGGCACCTCAGCGGAAAGATTGAGGCGTGACTGATGGAGAATTCGCAAGATCAGGATTTCTCAGCAAAACGGCTGAATCGCCGTCAGCTACTGGCCCGTGGGGCCGTCGGGGTGTCCGGTGCAGGGATCGCGGCCGCTGTGGGACATGCAGGCGCAGACGCTGAAGAGGGTTCGTCGAATCGAATCGTTGACGTCGTCAAACCCAACACGCAGGGCGGTCCTGTGGATGTGACGATGCCCGGTGCGAAGGGGCCCAAGCGAAAAACCTGTGGCTGGCCTAACCTCGTTGAAATCGCCAATCTGGCTCTCAAGCATTTCAATGAAATCTGTGATCCCAACTACCATTACGTTCCTTACATTGGAGGCACCCTCGGCTGGCAGACACCGGCATTCAACCATCATCGATACGATTGGATTGAAGTTCTTCCCTATCCGATCATTGCCCGCATCATCGCACGACGCTTGACCGGTAACATGGAAGGCGAAGAAATCGAGATTCGACAGCGCCAATTGCTGCTGTCTTCATTTCATAACCTGGATGGGTTTGCCTATCCGCACTTTGTCAAGGATTGGGGTGGCAGCACAGGACGGGACCTCTGGGAACAGGGGCGGGTGCTCTATGCCCTGTTGGCTTGGTTTGAAGACAGTGGTGACGAACGCTTGTTGAGCTACGCTCGTGGTATGGTGCAGGGGTTGATCAGTATAAGTCACCGGAAAGATGGATGTCGTTATATCAGCGACGATCATCTGGCGGGTACTGCGTTTGGGCCATTGTCGGCCATATCGATGGTCGAATGTCTGACCAAGTACCACGAAATTACGAACGATTCGGATGCCATTCCATTATGTGACGGGATGATCCGCAGGATTCTGGACCCCCAAACACAGTTTTCCGACAGCAAGTATCGCCTGAGTGGTTTTCTTCGTGGCAGTGCTGCGGTGATTGCCAGTATTGCCCGCTACGCTGCGCATACTAACAACGAAAGGTTGCTGACCGAAGCAGAGCGACTTTTCCGGTCAGCGCACGGTTTCATCTCTCGCTCGGGTGCCACGCCCTGCGAAGAGCCTTGCTGTACGCTCACGGACATGACGACAGCAGCCTTGGTGTTGACCAAGGTCGGCCGCGGACAATGGTGGGATATGATCGATCGATACTTCAGAAATCAAATCGTAGCCTGCCAATTCAAAGACCCG
>Ga0310120_10001444_pt1 | contig 17751 bp, 19 predicted proteins | sample CB27_AW_983_MG_FD_203506 | JGI IMG/M metagenome (GOLD analysis project Ga0310120, IMG submission 203506) | Marine microbial communities from Western Arctic Ocean, Canada - CB27_AW_983 | ecosystem: Environmental > Aquatic > Marine > Oceanic | place: Canada: Western Arctic Ocean | collected...
ATGCACGGCGACACCGTGACCCTCACCGACAACTACAGCCACTGGTGGCGCTACATCCCGCACTTCATCCACACGCCGTTCTACACCTACGCCTATAGCTTCGGCGAGCTACTGGTGCTGGCGCTCTACCGGCTATACGAGGAGAAGGGCGCCGCCTTCGTGCCCGGCTACATGGAGATGCTGAGCAAGGGCGGCTCCGTGTCGCCGTCGGAACTCGTCGCGCCGCTGGGAGTCGACATCAACGACCCCGGCTTCTGGCACGGCGGCCTCAGCCTCCTCGACGAAATGGTCTCCCAGGCGGAGGCTCTGGCGGGGGAGTAGGGGCTCAGCGATCGCGGCCTTCGCGTTCTAAACGAAGCCACTAGTCTCCAGTTGGCTGAGGAGTGCGGTAGTCTCAGCTCCGCTGCAATGAAGTAGTTCGTCAAATGGGCGCTATCGTAAGACTTCGCTATCTGGGTGGGCTGCCGGACGTCAAAGGTCCGAAAGAATTCGAAGTGGCGCAGTGGAGTCGGCGGCGCGGTTGGTTCGGCCTGGATCTGCTGGGACTGAAGATTGACGGGTTGATCAAGCTGCGCTCCGACGGCCTCCACGCAACCTTCCTCAAGGACATCGGAAAAGACGCGCGCAGTCTCGCGAGAAACATGCGCACTGGTGTGTGGGTCGGGCTTACGCCGGTATTGCCGATAGCTCCTCTTGCGGCGCTCGGCAGCCACTTCTTGGACGTAGAAAGCGTTCGGGAATACTCCTGCAGGCAACACTTGAAAATGGCTCCGTAGTAGGAATCCTTTTCGAGGCCCTCAAAGGCGAGAGGACCTACAGAGAACTTGCCGAGTTGTTGGATGAAATCACGGCCTGATCGCAAGTATCGATCAAGACGTGTTGCCAATAATGGTCTCGCCCAGAAACAACCTTGAGGAAGCCGTGCGTGTGGCCGGCACTGGCTTCTTGGCAGCCGAGAATCTCCTGCTTACCGCTTGGCACTGTGTTTGCACAAAGCTGGACGATGATCACGTGTATGCGGTCGCGCGATACTCTGCCCTCGGAGATGGACCTGAGGAAATCGCCGTCCTCTCGAGCATCTCCCAAAAACGCGGAGGTAGCGACATTGCCACAGCAAAGGTCGACTTTGAGCCGATTCACCGGCTCCCGCTCACTGAGAATATCGAATTCCCGCGTGGAACGCAGGTCTGGGTGCTCGGCTATCCGTTCGAAGATGTGAAGAGATCCGACCATGGACAAATGGACATCACGCTCCATCCTCGATATCTACAGGGGTACGTTATGCACCAGTTCGATTTCCACTGGGAGCATGGGCGACTCGACTTCGGGACAGATGCGACTCTTGAGCTCGATCTACCTGCGCCAAAGGGTGTGAGCGGCTCTCCTCTATTGCGATTTGACTCCAGGGAAATAATCCGGATGGTCTTCGGCGAGCGCGAAGCCTACACACTCCTCGACGAGGAGAGCGACGACGGCGGGGAAATCGTACGTGGAGACTAGGCAGGTCGTAACTTTCGGACTCGCCTATGGTGCATCAGTCTTCAATTTGGTGACAGGCTCCGCTCTGAGTGACATGTACCTGATGGACTACGCCAGAGACCGTCAGTAGATCGCCTGACATCGTTAGGCCGTCAACCAGCCCGAGTCAGGGGCGGCTATTCGCTTCTACTCCCCGTACTTCGCGAGCATGTACGCCGCGTGCTCGGGCATGTCGTAGCCGACCATCCAGAGGAACATCGCAGAGGTTGACGGCCCCAGGTGGGCGAAGCGCTTGCTGAGTTCCTTGATCGCCGCCTGCTCGCCAGACGGCGCAAGTGATTTCAGGTAGTCCTCGATCGAGCCGTGCTCCTTGATGAGACCCTGAATCTCCTGCGCGTTGGTGATGGTGGAGAGGATCTTCTTCCGGTTCCGCACGATGCCGGTGTCCGCCATCAGCCGCTCCACGTCCTCGCCGTCGTACTTCGCTACCAGGTCGATGTCGAACCCCTCGAACGCCGCCAGGTAGCCGTCCCATTTATTTTCGATCACCTTCCAGTTCAGCCCGGCCCGGGAGATGGCCTTGGTCATCGCGGCGAAGTAGGCGGCGTCGTTCTCCAGGGAGCCGCGAGTCTGCGCGAACTCCTCGTGCTCCACCGCCGCTCGCGCCACCGCCATGTGGTCCGATTCTCCGCTGGTCATTTCCCGTCCCTCCAATCTGCTGCTTCCATCCATTGAAATTGGACTCTACCCTAGCGCCTCAAAGGAGAATCAGGGGGGAAAGCTCGCAAGCGACCGCTGGTGGCCGCCAGATCACTCGCGCGGTTTCAGTCCCAGCTGATAGGCCCGGCGGCGAGGCACGTCCAATTCAGCAGCGACGGAGTCGGCCGCGTCCCGGAGCGACGAACCGGCCTCCATCCGCTCCCGCACGGCGGCTGCCACCTCAGCGTCCGTCGCCTCGACCACGGCCAGCGCCCCCGGTCCCACCACCAGCACGTACTCGCCCCGCGCCTTCGTGAGCACTTCCAGCCCGGCCGCCTCGCCCAACGTCGATTCCACTATCTCCTCGTGCAACTTCGTCATTTCCCGGCAGACCAGCAGCCGGGCGGCCTCGCCGAAGACGACCACGCATTCTTCGGCCAGGGCCGCGGCGCGGCGGGGGGAGGCGAACATTACGACTGGCAGTCCGGTCGCGGCGGCGCTTTCGAGCGCTTCGCGGCGGCGAGACTTCCGCCGGGGCAGAAAACCCAGAAAGACGGCCCCGGCGGATTCCACTCCCGAAACCGAGAGCGCCGCAGTCAGGGCCGAAGGACCGGGGATGGGGGACACCGAATGCCCTGACGAGCGAACCGCCGAGACCAAAGTCGCGCCCGGGTCCGACACCTCCGGCGAGCCGGCGTCGGTGCAGTAGGCAACATCACCATGCTCCAGCAGCTCCACCACCCGCTCGATCCGGCGGGCCGAGCTGTCCCCGTGCAGCGAGATTAGCTTTGTGCGAATACCCAGCGCCTGCAACAGCTTGCCGGTGCGCCGGGTGTCTTCGGCCGCCACCACCTCCACGCTTCCCAGCACCTCCCGGGCCCGATCGGTGATATCGGCCAGGTTGCCAATGGGCGTCGCCACCATGTAGAGCGTTCCCACCGGGGCAGACCTTTCAGTCGCTGTAGACACCGTTCACCACGAACTCCCGGGGCCAGGTCCCGGAGGCCACGGCGATCACGTTGTCCACGGCGCGCTCGGCCATGCGGGTCATGCTCTCGGCGGTGTTGCCGGCGATGTGCGGGCTGACGATGGCGTTATCCAGCTCGAACAACGGCGAGCTTTCCACCGGCTCATCGGCGAATACATCCAAACCGGCTCCCGCGATGCGACCCGATTTCAACGCCTCCACCAGCGCCGATTCGTCGATCAGCGGACCCCGCGCCGTATTTATCAAGAACGCCGATGGCTTCATCAACTCGATGGCGGCGGAATCGATCATGCCGCTGGTTTCCTCGTTCGCCGGCATGTGTAGAGTGATGAAATCCGACCGGCCCAGCAGGTCCTCCAGCTCCACCTTGCGGATGCCCATGGTCGCCATGGTCGTCGCGTCGACGTAGGGGTCGTAGCCCAGGGTTTCCATGCTGAACGCCGCCGCCCGCCGGGCCACACCCTGCCCAATTCGACCGAGCCCGGCGATGCCCAGCGTCTTGCCAAACACATCGTTCCCCTTCAGCGGGTCCCACTCTCCACCCTTCAGAGAGTTGCTGAGCTGCGGAATCAGACGCGAGCAGGCCAGCATGAGCCCCAAGGTGAAATCGGCGACAGTCTCGCCGTTCGAGCCGGGAGTGGTAGTCACCGCCACGCCGTGCTCGGCGGCCGCATCCACATCTACCTTGTCGAAACCCACACCCGTCCGCGCAATCACCTTCAAGCTGTCCCCCGCTGCCTCGATGACCTCCCGAGAGACCACGTCCGAACCGTTCGCCATGATCGCCGTGCAGCCGGGCGCGTCGGCTACGAAATCCTCCGCCGACAGCGGCGGCTCCGCCGCGCTCACCACGACCTCCCAACCGGCATCGGTGAACTTGTGCATGAAGTCGGGAATCCAGACCTCGGCCATCGGCCGGCCCATCAGAACCCTGGGCAATTGGCAGCCTTTCGCGCTGGAAGCGGACGCTCGCCTAGTTTGATCGCGGCGTCACCCACGGTCAACGACTCCTTCGGAGCTCTTTCGGGGAGCTTTCCGACACTCACGGCTCCCTCGGGGACCCTCTGGCGCTCTTTCAAAGCTCTTTGCGATGCGAATCGGAATTATCGCCGGCTTGCTAAAGCTCCAACTCGGCCACCGGAGCGGGCACGCTCTTGAACGCGTTCTTGGCCACCCGCGCCACGATGCCGTCAATCAATTCCGCCGGTAGGCCCATCGCCTTCACCTCGTCCGGCGGGCGTCTTTCGTCGTGCAGCAGATAGAGGATCTTGTCCACATCCTCGTAGCTGACGCCCAGATCCTCCTCATCCTCTTGCCCCACCCACAGGTCGGCGCTTGGCGGCTTCGCGAGGATGGATTCCGGGATGTCCAGCTCGACAGCGATCTGTCTGATCTGCGTCTTATACAGCCCGTCAACCGGATTGATCGCCCAGGCGTCGTCACCGAAGATCGTGCCGTAGCCCAGCAGGGTCTCGGTTCGGTTGGAGGTGCCCACCACCAGCCCGCCGACCTCCGCCGAGAAGTCGTAGGCGACGATCATGCGGCACCGCGCCATCACGTTCCCCATTCGCAGCGCCCCGGCGGCGGGTCGCATCGAGGCGAACGAATCGACCATCGGCGTGATCTCCACCTCGGCCGACTGCACGCCCAACCGCTCGATCATCAGCCGGGCGTCCGTCCGGCTCGACTCGCTGCTGGACTTATAAGGCAGCATCACCGCGACCACATTGTCCGGCCCCATCGCCAGCGCGCACATTGCGCACACCACCGCCGAATCGATTCCGCCCGACAGCGCTACCACCGCCTTAGCCAGTCCCGCCTCGCTAATTTCGCGATAGACGAACCGCTCCGTCTGCGCCGTTACCGACGGGACGTCAACTTTCAATACATCGGCCAGCCGCCCGGCCAGGGCCGGCCCCGCATCAGCAAAAGCGCTCACCCGCCTACCCCGTTTCGGTATGAATCACGGCCGGTTCCGAGCCGACCTCCACATTCGTTTCCTAGAGAATCACCCCAATGCTACCGATCCCGGGCGCCACAGCGCACGTATCTGAGGGTACTATTTAAGGTCGCCATCTCGAGTCCGACGCGAAATGTGAATTGTCCAACCCGGTTCCTTGTATCCAGCCGGTAGCATTCTCTTGCACAAGCGCAGCCCCACTCACCCATGAGCGAACCTCAGATTCCCACCCCATCGACAGATCCCGAGTCCGCGCCGGAGCCGCGCAAGCTCACCCTACCCGGCCTGTTCTACTTCTGGCTGGCGTTGGCCGTGTTCCTGGCCGCCGGGGCTGGTGGCGCCGCCGGCTTCCTGGCCGGTCAGCGAGCCGCCCCAGAATATCCCGAGGTCGTGCAGGTCGTAACCCAGCCAGCGCCAATTGGCAGCACGACTTCAGGACGCCAGGCAATCCCGGCCGTCGCCGCCGACGCTCTGCCGGCCGTCGTGACAATTCTGAATCTGAACCCCGGAAACGTCGCCGAGGTGGAAGGGCGACCATTCCCCGGATTCTCATCGGGCACGGGATTCTTTTTCGATTCATCCGGCCTGCTGCTGACCAACAATCACGTCGTACAGGGGCAGGATTCGGTCCGCATTGTGATGTTCGACGGCACTTTCCTGGAAGCGGACGTGATCGGGCGCGATCCCTACATGGACACGGCCATACTGCGGGCCCAACCGGGCAATTACCCCGCCCTCGAACTCGGCAGCTCCGACCTCCTGCAACCCGGCGAGCAGGTCATCGCCATCGGCAGTCCGCTTCGCAGTTTCGAGGGTACCGTCACCGCCGGAATCGTCAGCGGGCTCGGGCGCAGTTTCCCCAACCGGGTCGAAACCGAAGACGGCGAAATCCGCATCGATCTCATCAACATGATTCAGCTCGACGCCTCGCTCAACTCCGGCAACAGCGGCGGGCCGCTCCTTAACCTGAACGGCAAAGTCGTCGGCATGAACACCGGCAAGGAGCAGGGCGCCGAAGGCATAGGCTTCGCCCTGCCTATCTCGGACATCAAACTGCATCTCAACGCACTGATCGACATCGGCTCCACCGATCACGGCTACCTGGGAGTCCGCTATTCCGTGATCAACGCCCAGATCAGGGAAGAGGAGAGCCTGCACGTTGATCGCGGCGCGTTGGTTGTGGCCGTGGTGGCCGATTCCACCGCGCGCGCAGCCGGGTTGGACGAAGGCGATATCATCCTCAGCGTGAACGGTCAGGAACTCGACGCCCGCACGACCCTCGGAAAGGCAATCTGGCAGATTCCCGTCGGAGAAGTGATCGAGTTCCTTGTTGACCGTGGTGGCGAGCGAATCACGCTGACCGCCACGCTCCAACCCCGCCCCACCCCCCTCGATTAGCCCGCCAGAGGGTGGCCGGACACTTGACCGCCTCACCACCAGCGCCTACATTCGCGCGGTAACGTCCGGCGGTGAAGGCGCGTTAGTCTAGACGGAGCGAATTCAAGCCTATTCCTTTCCGGCACGCTCTCCGCACATCCCGGCGTTTCCCAAAAGAAAGGCGACCTCGTGACGAGAATCCTTCGCATCCTGGCCGGCCTCCTCATCGCCGGGTTGCTCACGGTTGCCGTCACCGGCGCTGACGAACTGCCCGACGACGAGGCCATCCCCGGCGGCCACTTCTACCGCCAGACCGGCCAGGAAACGGGCAATGGCTACGCCGTCACCAACAACGACGGCATCACCTTTTACGAGACCTTCCAGCGTCTCGGTCTCAGCAACGTCGGCTATCCCGTCTCACACCGCTTCCTCTACGCCGGCCTCACCACGCAGGCGTTCCAGAAGGTGGTGATGCAGTGGAATCCGACCACCAATTCAGTCCAATTTCTGAACATCCTCGACATCCTCAACGTCGCCGGGTTGGACGGCGCCCTGGCGCAGGTCCGGCAGGTGCCGGTACACGTCGCCCTCGCGGCCGACGGCCAGTACGATCCGAGTACTCCGGCAGGTTTTGAGGCCATAGTCAACAACCACCTGGCGATCCTGGACCAGAACCCCACCATCAAGGCGCGCTTCCTGGCCGAGACGAGTTGGCTGGAACTCTACGGCCTGCCGATCAGCTACGGCGACTTCGGCAACGTGCAGGTGCTGCGCTCCCAGCGGCAGGTGTTCCAGGTCTGGACCGCCGCCGGCGGCGGCTGCCCGCTGGGCGAAGCCTGCTTGGGCAACACCGGCGACTTCATGAAGGAATTCAACATCTTCACCGGCGCCGCCGTGCAGCCGGTCAGCATCGAACAGGCCCGCGCCGGCTATGAGGTGACCGACGGGACCCCGGCGCTGGCCAGCGATGAAGAACCGGAAGAAACTGAAGAAGAAGAGGAAGAAGAAGCGGCGACGGAACCAGTGATCCCGGAGCCGGTCCCCGGCCTGGTGGGCTACGGGATGCAAGCCCACATGCTTGGCGGCCGCGCCAACGCCGCCACCGACAAGATCGTGGAAGCTGGCTTCAACTGGACCAAGCAACAGTTCCGTTGGTCGGAAATTGAGCCCAGTCGTGGCGTCTACAACTGGGCTGCCTACGACGAGGTGGTAAATACGGCGAGCGCGAAGGGGCTGAAGCTACTGGTCAGCGTGGTCTCGGCGCCGAGTTGGTCGCTGGCGCCGGGCGTGTCGCACGGCCCACCGGCCGTCGCCGCGGACATCGCGCCGTTCATGACGACGCTGATCCAGCGCTACCCGGGGAAGGTGCACGCGGTGGAAGTCTGGAATGAGGCCAACCTATTCCATGAGTGGGGCTTCCTGGACAGCAGCGCGTTCAATCACTATGGCCAGATGTTGAAGGCGGCATACCAAGCGATCAAGGCGGTTGACCCGAGCGTGACGGTGCTATTTGGCGCGCCGACTCCGACGGGAGTGAATGATCCCAATATCGGCATCGATGACGCCACTTATGTCCGTCGGGCCTACGAGGAGTTTCCCGGCATAGGGAATTTCTTCGATGCGATTGGGATCCATCCCAACGGCGGGGCGAACGCTCCGGATGACACGCTCGGTGGAGCCAACAATCGCAACGTGCCGGGCTGGAACAACCACGCGAGTTTCTTCTTCACCCGCTTCGTGGAGATCAAGGCGATCATGGTCGGCCAGGGGGACCCCAACAAGCCGATCTGGTTCACAGAGTTCGGCTGGAGCTCGACGCCGGCCAGCGAAACCGTGCCCAGCTACGAGTACTCCGCGTACAACACGCACCAGGACCAGGCGACGTTCCTGGTGCGGGCGTTCCAGAAGGTGCGAAACGAGTATCCGTACGTCACCCACATGTTCGTCTGGAATCTCAATTTCCAGTCGGTCGTGGGTCCCACCGACGAGAAATACGGCTTCGGCATCCTGCACTCTAGTGGCGGCCATCGTCCCGCTTACGACGCACTGAAGGCCATGTCCAAGTAGGCCGTTCCGGCCTCTTGATCGTGCCCGGCGACCTTCTCCAAATAATCCGGCTATGCCAGCGGCTGTGTCGGCGTTCTCGCTTTCAGGTCGGCAGCGGTCCTCGCCAAACGTAAATGGGCTGCGCCTGCTAGGCGATCCGGTAGTACTCCACCGCGGTCCCACCGAGGATTCGCGCCTCGTCGGCTGCCGGTAGGGACCCCACCGCCGCCATCGTCAACTCGAACGTTTCTTGGTACTCCGTGGCCATCCTGCACGCCGGCCAGTTGCTGCCGTACATCAAGCGATCGCACCCGTAGGTCTCCACCATGAATTTCGCCACCGGCCGCAGGAGTTCGACCGTCGGCTCCGGCCCGGCGAACTCGGTTATGGCCGAGACTTTGAACGTGAGATTCGGGATTTCGCGCAGGGGCTCCATCAGCGCCGCCCACGGCTCGAAATAGCCGGCTTCGTCCAGCTGCGGATTGGATAGGTGATTCAAGTTCATGGGTAAGTCAGGGTTCTCCTCGGCGATGATCGGGAACTCGGTCAGCAACGGCTTCGCCACGTGCAGATCAAGCGAAAGGCCGTCGCGGGACGCGAGCTCGCGGATGGCGCGGTGCGCCTCCGGCTGTCGCAGCCAGTCCGGATCGCTCACGAATTTCCCCCGAAACCGAACACCACGAAACTTGGAAAACCGCACATAATCGTCCAGCAACTCGCCGAAGTCCAGAGCGAACGGGTCCGCCCAGCCGATGACCGCGCCCACCATATCCAGCTCTTCGGCTCGCTCCATCCAGTGGATATTCAGCTCGCGGTCATAGTCCCACGCTTCCACCAGCACCGTCTTCTCTATGCCTACCTTTTCCATCTCCTCGGCCAGGCGGGTCGGGCCGTGATCCGCCATCCATACATCAGCCGGCTCCCGCTGCCCGGCCTTCATCTTGGCCTCCCACTCCGCCGACATCTCCCAGAAATGGTGGTGACAGTCAATCCGCATTAAGTTCGCCTTCCGCTGGTAAGTCAATCCGGTAAAAGGCAAGCGCGTTCTGACTTAAGAACGCCGCCTCCTCCTCTTCTGTCATCGGTCCCATGGCGTCCATCGTCATCTCGAAATTTACCCGGTAGAAGCCGGCCCGCAGGGACATCGGCCAATCGCTTCCCCACATCAAACGCTCGTATCCGAAGGTTTCGATCATGAATTGCACGGCAGGCCGCAGCAGATCGGCCGACGGCTCCGGCCCGGCCTCCGTCAGCATGCCCGAGATCTTGAACTTTATCTGCGGATAAGGCTTCAGCAGCTCGATATGTTCGGCCCAGGGCACGAAATATCCGGATTCGGCGGTCTGCGGCTTGGCCAGGTGGTTCAGGATCATCGGCAGTTCGGGGTTCTCCTCGGCCAATCTTGGTACGTCCTTTAGGTGATCGATGGTCACCAGCAAATCGAGCGATACATTGTCCCGGGCTGCAAGTTCGCGTACACCGCCGCGAATATCGTCCCAAGTCAGGATGTCCGGATCAACGATTCCCTCAGTAGCCAGTCGAAGCCCACGAAATTTGGAGTGTGCCTGAAGGCGGTCTGTCAATGCACCCACCCCCGGCGAGAAAAAATCCCCCGAAGCGATGACCCCGCGGATCGTCTCGTCATCCTCGGCCACCTCCAACCAGTAATGCTGGTCGGCCTCCGCCGACCAGGCTTCGACAAGCACGGAAAGTTGCGTGCCCACCGTGGCGAAGGTCTTGCGCATCTCTTCCGGACCAAAATCCTTCAGATGCGGCCCGCCTTCGGCGCGAGCCTTATGCGTAAGCCACCGCAGGTCGGATTCGTCCATCAACCAGAGATGATGATGGGTATCTACGATCACCGTTTGACCATCCTGACGCTTGCCCCCAATCTGCAGCCGCTTCGATTTTGATGAAACGGCCGTCCCGGGTCAAAAGCCGTGCATCACCAACGGGCTTCGCAGAGGCCGCGATGCTCAGGACAAGAAGAAGGCCGGCGGTAGTTTCGGCATCGATCTCATCAGAAAGACCTGATCGCCGGAGATCTCAATCAAGGGGATGGCGATGTTGTTCCGGATATCTGATTCGTATACCACGTCATCCGGATTGGCCCGGCTGACCAGCGCGTACGCGCCATCGGGAAGGCCGGTGATATCGATGAGCTGCCCCGGGGTGTTGGAGTCATAGATATCGATCCAGCCTGGCGTAATCCCCTGAATGACCGTCTCGCATCGTCCGTAGACCGGCACGTCGGGCCAGCTTTCCGGATGTGGATCGCCGGAAAAATGGGCGTCGTCGCACAGGCAGTAACTCGCCTTTCGCGCCGCCACCACCGGCTCTCCAATCAAGCCTTCGGAATCCACCGACCAGAGCTGGTACTCGGCGATGGCGTCGATGTGCCAGTGCTCATGATCGGGATGATAAAAGAACGAGCCGATCGGGCGATCAACATAAGCGCCGTCCTCGGCATAGATACGCTGCTTAACGTCGGTGACATTCGTTCTCGGATTCAGGGTTCCATGCACTTCTAGCGGTACGAGACTCAGATTGAGAATCGAATTCTCGAAGTGTAGGTATTTCGTGCCCTCGATGTCGTAGCCGATGAAGAGGTTGGCCGACGGCAGTGTGACTAGGTCCGGCGTGATGTAACCGGGAGGAAGGGGCGAATTGTCATCCGGCTCAACAAGGACCTCGCTCGCCCGACCGCTGAGATCGACCCTATCGAGCACGGAGGAAGGACCGGGCTCCCGAGCCCTGGCGGGAGTTGGCGCTTCGAGGATGGCGGTTGCATTCGCCGCCGGTTCGGGGTCCTCCGAATCCGTAACGCGCACCGTCCGCGCCGGCGTAGACGCCGTGGCCGGCGGCGTGATACCGGCGTCGGCGGATCGAGACCGGCTCGCGCTCTCTTCGGTTGGACGCGCAACGATCCACATCATCGCCATCAATACCACGACGACCGGAATCGCCAACAGCCATTTTCTCTGGAAAGACATCCGACCCTTCGGAAGTTCGATTGCTCTCGCTCACGGGAACCCGCAGGATATCAGCGCTTACGGGGGAGTTCGGCAAGAATTAACACAAAGTTCACACGCCGGGCGCGGACATCAAATTTCGGCGAAGCCGCCGAGATTGGCGGAGAGGGTGGGATTCGAACCCACGAGGGGATTACCCTACGCGCTTTCCAGGCGCGCGCACTAGTCCACTATGCGACCTCTCCATAGGGAGCGGATTGGCGGCCGCTTACCGTGCCGCGGCGGAGAGGGTGGGATTCGAACCCACGTGGCGTTTTTCACGCCTATCCGTTTTCGAGACGGACCCCTTATGGCCACTCGGGCACCTCTCCAAGAAGGCGCCGCTCCCGGGCGAGTATAGCAACGGCCTCGGGACGCAACGCCTTCCCATTATCGGCTCACCGGCCCCTGTTCACATACACTGATCGGTGACTTTTCCAATCGCCCTCCCGGACGCTATCCGGATCCCACCACCACCCAAGGAAGGTCATCCCAATGGCACACATCACCGACAGCGCCGCCATACCCCAGCAGGAATTGGGCGATGGCGTGGTCGTCCAGATTCTCACCGGCGACGACAGCGGCTCCAACAATCTGCGGGTGGGCACCGCGACCTTCCGACCCGACGCCGGGCTGCCCTGCCACACCCATGATTTCGACGAATCGATAACGATCCTGAGCGGAGAGGCCACCATCTTCGTCGACGGCCAGCGAACCCTGATGCGCGCCCGCGACACCGCCTTCGTCCCCGCCGGATCGCCACATCGCTTCACCAACGACCATCCCACCGACCCCATGGTCATGCTCTGGGTCTACGCCGCCACCAGCACCGCTCGCAACCTCGTCGATCCGGCCCTCTGCGAGATCGCAGGAGACTGACCCGTCCCATCAATCCCGGCGTTAGAACGGTCGGAGGCCGACGCCGCCACGGGTATCTAGCTCCGCCCGCATCAACCACGAAATTCCACACCACAATCGTCCGCGGATGCGTGCGCTTCACCGCTCGCTAGCTTCCCGAAGGATGGATGCTCCGCCATCCCCCACCGCGACTTTCGATACGGCTGACTTGGTCGCATAATAGTGTCCACGAAAGAGGTGATTGAAATCAGCGAGGACGCCCCCGCCGTCAACGGCGAACCTGAAGACGAAGAGGAAGGCGTTGGCGAGGTGAAGCGGGTACGCGGCATGGAGGAGGGGACCGGTTACTCCGTGTGGGCGGGGGACGTGAAAGGCCGCCACTTCCACCTCAGCCGTCGTCTGCTCGAATACGTTGGCAAGACCGTGCGCATCAAGATCGAAGTCGTCCACGACGACGAAACGGATTCCGACGAAGATTCGTCAGCGCCGAATTGATTCGCCCATGACTCTCTCCGCCGCTGGCATCGAAGTCGACGACTTCCTCGCCGCTCAAGAACTCTACTTTTCCAGAGGCTGGACCGATGGCCTGCCCATCGTCCCGCCTACCCCCGAGCTCGTCGCTCGGGCGCTGGAATTCACCCGGCGCGAACCCGACGAGATCGTGGGCCGTGTTCCCGAACGCCGCCGCGCCATCACCGTCGAGAAGGTCGCCATCAACTCCGTCATGGCCGGCTGCCGGCCCGAGTACCTGCCCGTCGTACTGGCCGGCGTGGAGGCCTTCTGCGCTCCCGAATCCAATCCCCACGGCCCCACCGCCAGCACCGGCGGCTCCGGTCTGCTCCTTATCGTCAACGGTCCTCCAACCACCCGGCTGGGATTCAATTCCGGCAGCAACGTCCTGGGTCAGGGGAATCGCGCCAACGCCACCGTGGGCCGCGCCCTCCGCCTCATCCTCATGAATTGCGCCGGCTCCATCCCGGGACAGGCCGACCGCTCCACCCTGGGCCACGCCGGCAAATATTCCTGGTGCATCGCCGAGGACGAATCCGATTCCCACTGGAATCCCCTGCACGTCACCCGCGGCCTCGAGCCGGCCCAGGGCGCCGTGACCACCTTCTGGGGCCTTTCCACCGTGCAAATCAGCGACCACGTCAATTCCGACCCGGACGCCATCCTCGCCCACTTCGCCTCGCACCTCAACCGTACCGGCATGGTCGGCGGGACCGGGTGCCAAGTTGTTGTAATCATCGCCGGCGAGCATCGCCAGACCCTCGCCGGCGCCGGTCTGGATAAGGACGACGTGCGCGACGCCCTCTTTCGCCACCGGCCCGACGACACCATCTCCGAACCAGGCGACATCTTGGTGGTTGCCGCCGGTGGCTCCGGGGGGCGCTTTTCCGCCCTCACGTTCAGCTGGGCGCACCGCCATCGTTGTCTCGCCGTTACCCGTACTGTGGAAGAATGTGTCAATCTGGGGGAGTCAACCAGTGCAGGGAGTAACTGAGAATGGCCATCGCCGAAAGATTGCTCGTGCTGGACCCAACCATCGAGCCGGAAGCGGGCGGCCTGGAGCTCGCCCCCCGTCCTGGCGGCCTGGACGGGAAAATCGTCGGCCTGCTGGACAACTCCAAGCCCAACTCGGATAGGATTCTCTTCTTTGTGGGCGAAATCCTCCGGGAGCGGCACGGAGTCGCCGAACTCGTCATCGCCGCCAAGTCCGACTCCTCCACCTCCGCCCCGGCCGACATCCTCGACCAGCTGGTCCAGCGCTGCCATTTCGCCGTGACCGGGATCGGCGACTGAGGCTCGTGCAGTGCGGGCAGTGTGCTCGACGGAGTCGAACTGGAACGCCGCGGCCTGCCGGCCGCCGCGCTGATCACCGATGAATTCCGGCCAACCGCTCTCAAGATGCTCGAAAACCAGGGCGCTCCCTGGTATCCCTTCATCGAGGTCCAGCATCCCATCAACGTCCGCACCGAAGCGGAGCTGCGCCGGCTCGCCGAAAATTGCGTGGAAGATATTGTCCGCCTGCTCACCCGGCCCTGAACCAAGAAAGCGAAGAAAGCATGAATGACGCCGTCAGCCGCATCCGGGGCTCAATGCCCGCCATGGTCACCCCGTTCACGCCCGACGTCCGGATCGATCACGACGCCCAACGTCGCATCGTCGATTTCTTCCTTGATAGCGGCGTCCACGGCATGGTCATTCTGGGCAGCTCCGGCGAAATGCAGGGCGCCGATTGGGACCAGCGCGGCGCCGCCATTTCCACCGTCGTCGAGGCCGTCAACGGCCGGGTGCCGGTGATCGCCGGGGCCGGCCTGCCTAACCTGAAAGCCACCATGGAACAGATCAAAGAGGCCGAAGGCGCCGGTGCCGACGCCGCCCTGGTCGTCGCACCCTACTACTTCCCGATCGGCCAGGACGCCATCGTCGCGTGGTTCGAGCGCCTGATCTCCGCCTCCGGCATCCCGATCATGTACTACCACTTTCCAGGGATGACCAAGCTCTCCGCCGATCCCGACACCGTGCTCCGCCTGCGTGATGTCGGCGTTGCCGGCATGAAGGACAGCGGCGGCCTCACCACCTACCTCCACGAAGTTCTAACGCGCGTCCGCGACGACGCCGGCTTTCCCGTCTTGCTCGGCAGCGACTACCACCTAGTAGACGCCCTCATCAACGGCGCCGACGGCTGCATCGGCCTGCCGCAGAACGTCGTGCCACACCTCTCCGTCGATATTTACGAGACCTTCGTGGCCGGCGATCTCGAAAAGGCCAACCGCCATCAGCGCGACGCTGCGGACTTCCTGGTGCATCTGGGCGCGCAGCCGTCCGGCCCGGCCGTGGCCAAGGCCGCCCTAGAAAAAATGGGGCTCTGCTCCCGCACCATGGCCCCGCCGTTCGTGGAGGCCACCAACGAGGAGGCCGACGCCGTCTGGGACCGGATCAAGACCTACTGCCGCGTCCCGGCCGGAGCCGCCTGAGCGACGCCGCCGTACCGAAGGCTCTCCCTCAGGATTCCCGTTCTGCCCGCACCCGCTCCAGGATCGAATTGACGAATTCGCCCTTGCCCGCCGTATAGCCCGCCCGATCGTCGGCGAAGCGCTCGGCCAGGTCGATCTTGACTCGCTCGTAATCCGTCACCAGCTTCGAATCAGCCCTCAGGGCATCGCGAAAGGCCAATTGCGACCACCAATCTTGCCCGTCCCGCTCCACCACATGCAGGTGTCGATCGTGTGGATGGTCCGTGCGGAAAAATAGCCAGCCCGGCCTCAATTCACCGTGGTATTCATACCCGAGATCCTCCAGAGGAGGGATCGTGCGCGGGGTGTCCTTGAAGTCATCCACGCCAACCAGGATGTCCAGGATAGGCTTCGCCGCCATCCCCGGCACCGCCGTGCTGCCCGAGTGTTCCACCGCCGCCGCCAGATCGCCCAGCGCCGCCATCACCCGCGTCCGTTCGACCTGAAACCACTCCGGCCATCCCGGGTCGTACGGCGCTATCTTGATGTGAGAGTTGGGCAGGTTGTCCACACTGGACTTTTCCACCATGACCATAGGCTAGCAGCCAGTGGCCGCTGAAGCGACGGCGCCGGACCTCGTCCCCTATTCGACAAACCCTCCCAGATCGCCGCTGAAACCGTAAATAATCGCCAGCACCACCACTCCCCACCCCAGTACCGCCGCTTGCACCCCCCGATTCCGCAATAGCGCGGTCGCCGGATTCTCCACGGCCTCATCGGAGTGGATCATCTGCACGTAACGCCACACCCCGTAGACCACGAACGGCATCGTAAGGATCAAACCCCGCCCGCCAAATTTTTCCGCTGTGCCCGGAGCCACCGTGTACAGCGTGTAGAAGACCATCGTCGCCCCCGCCGCCCCTGCCATCACCGCGTCGAAAAAGCCCACTCTCGCCTGATCCAGCGAAGGCCGCGTTGCCGTCGAATCCGCTCCCACCGTAGCGAGTTCCACCCGCCGCTTACCCGCCGCCATCAGCAGCGCCACGAAAAACGTGCACACCAGCAGCCACACCGAAATCGTCACCTCGATCGCCAGCGCCCCCGCCACCGCCCGCAGCACGAAGCCCGAAGAGATCACCATGATGTCCACCAAGGCAAAGCGTTTCAGATAAAAGCTGTAGGCAATATTCAACCCGGCGTAAAACGCCAGCACGACCGCCAACTCAAGACTCAGGAGCCACGCCAGGGCCGTAGCCGCGATCATCACCGCGATCCCACCAGCGCCGGCCGGCACCCGGCCAATCGTGCCCATCGCCACCGGACGGCTGCGTTTCGCCGGGTGCTCCCGGTCGCGGCGAGCATCGCAGGCGTCGTTCATGAAGTAGACCCCAGACGCCACCGCCGAGAACAGCACCGCCGCCACCAGCGCCTTCCAAATCGCCTCCGGATCGTCCAGACTGTGGGCGAACATCAGCGGCGCCAGCACGAACGAATTCTTCGCCCAGTGCGCCGGTCGTGCCGTAGCTATGATCGCCCCGAGTTGCATGGCGGTCATCTTACGTGATCCCGCCCCCACCTCGACCCGCGCCCGTGCCTAGTACCGCTGGAAGAGCCGTCCCCACTCTGTCTTCAGCGCCTTCCCCACCCGCCGCCGGCCCACCACGTTGTACCAGTAGAGATCGTGATACGCCCGCGAAGCCATGTACGACCACGGCGCGATCCAGGTCCGTAACAGCAATCGCTCCAACCGCTTCAGCGGGCCCCAGTAGATTAGCTTCTGCCCCCGGCTGGCGAACGTCTCCCGCCGTTTCTGCGCCTCCCACGCCACCCGTTCGATATCCTCACCTACGATTTCCACCTCAGACAGATCGGCCGTCCCCAGCCCGCGCTCATGAGCCAGCCGCAGGAACGGTATTTCCACCGGATCGAACCCCATCAGTCGCGCCGACACCGCATCCACCGCCACCTGGTCGCTCCCGGCTAGGATCACGTTCCGCTCGGCGACCTCCATGCAGCGCGGCCCCGGCCCCGAGCCCGAAAACGTGCCGTCCACCACCGCGAATATCCCCGGGTGAATCTCCTGCTGAATCGCCAGCAGGTCCACCAGGGTTTCGTGGATGACCGAGTGGGTCCAATGGCGCTTCCGGTGCAACAGCCCGCCAAAAGCGTTCTTCATCGCGCCGGTCATGGTAGTGAAGACGTGGGTCTTCATGGTGGGCAGATGAACGATGTTTCGGCCCTGGAATATCTCCGGTATCTGGATCCCTTCGGGGAAGATGTCGTCCAGCACCAGCATCTCAGCCTTGGGTTTGTAGTTCACCCACTTGTTTGGCGGGGTATCCAGATGAACCACCGGCAGGTTTAGCTTGTCCT
>Ga0310120_10001445_pt1 | contig 17744 bp, 14 predicted proteins | sample CB27_AW_983_MG_FD_203506 | JGI IMG/M metagenome (GOLD analysis project Ga0310120, IMG submission 203506) | Marine microbial communities from Western Arctic Ocean, Canada - CB27_AW_983 | ecosystem: Environmental > Aquatic > Marine > Oceanic | place: Canada: Western Arctic Ocean | collected...
TGATGAACAGTTTAGAGAAACATTAGATTTAATGGAAAAAATTAAATTTAATATAGCATTCACCTTCAAATACTCTCCAAGACCTTATACAAGAGCAGAACAATTTTCAGATCAAATTTCAGAACAAATTAAGAAAGATAGATTAGATGAGATGATTAATCTACAAAGGAAGCATACTCTTGAGCTAAATATGAAAAAGATTGGAAATTTTGAAGAAGTTTTAATAGAGAAAGAAAGTAAAAAATCGACAAACCATTGGGCGGGAAGAACTGATTCAAATGAATGGGTGATTGTAGAAAAAAATCATAGTAAAATTAAGGATATCATTCCGGTAGAAATTACAGAGGCTATTGGAGTCGTTTTACGTGGAAAAGAGATAACAGGAGCATAATGTTTAGAGTATTAAGAGTATTATTTGTATTAAGTATCTTAGCTGGAACTTTTTTGCTATTTGATAAAAATAGTGAGCCCATTATGATATATTTTTTTAGAGATAATGGACATTCTATTCCTGGTTATTTAGCTTTTATACTATTTATAATGATTGGTGTCATTGTAGGGTATATTATATCATTAAAATCTGTTTTTTCTTATCGATCAGAAATATCAAATCTTGTTAAGACAAATAAAGACATTTCAGAAGAACTCAATAGTTTAAGGAATGTAGCTGTTGGCGAAGAGTTTAGCTTTACTGAAAAGGAGTAAGTATCCTTGAATATTACCTATTTCCTTCTTGTATTCATTATACTCATTATTTTTTATTTCGTAAATAAAAGACCGTCACAAAAACCAAGCGATATTGAAGTATATAATCAGGCATTAAAAGCCATTATTGATAACAATCATAAAAAAGCATTTAAGATATTAAAAGATATGATTGCTAAAGATTCAAATAATACAGAAGCGTATTTATTATTAGGAAATCTTTTAAGAGATAGAGATATTGATAAGGCTACTAAAATTCATCAAACCATTATTGTTAGACCAAAATTATCAAAAGATTTAAAAGTTCAGATTCACCAAGCCTTGGGTTTAGATTATTTAGAGATTGGAAATATAGTTAGAGCGGAAGATGAATTTAAAAAAATGTTAAATCTAGACTCTAAAAATAAGTGGTCCTTAGGAATGCTAAAAAATATAGCTACTGATAATAAATCATGGAATGATGCGCTTGATTATGAAAAAAAGCTAATAAAATATTATCCTGAGATTAAAAAAAGAGATGAATCAAAGCTAAATTATTTTGTTGCCATGGATTACAAAGATAAAAATAATGAAAAAAATTATCTGTATTACTTGAAAAAGAGTATTAAATCGGATCATGTCTATAGTGAATCTTATTTAGAGTTATCTTCGCATCATATCAATAATACAGAATTAGCTATGGAATATCTTGTTATGTTTTCTAAAGCAAATCCAAGCGCTAGCGTTACCGCCTTTAAAAAAATTGAAAACCTTTTATTTGATGAAAAAAGATTTGATGATGTGGAAAGTTTATATAAGAAAATTTTAGATGATGGATTTAATAGCTATGCTTTCAATCGATTGGTTGATATTTATCTTGAAAAAAATGAGAAAGAGGAAGCCATAGAATTGATAGAAAAGTTTATGCCGAGATTTGATTATCATTCAAAAAGTTCTAATAAATCATATGTGATACGATTAAATAGAATAAAAATAGATTCAGATAGTTTTGAGATAAGAAAAGCTTTATCCAGCTTTTGTAATGATATAATTGAAAATGAGAACATTAATTAAAAAAACTGCTATATTAGTTTGTGCTATAAATATATTATTTAGTCAAACTACAGATTCAGCAGTTCTTTATCAGGAAGCTCTTAATACTATCGATGCAGACAAGGCATCTAAAATTTATGATAAGATTATTCAGTCAAATAATAAATCTGATTATTATTGGTTATCAATATTGAAAAAAGCTGAGATTAATTATGCTATAGGTTCATATATCTCCGCTTCTAACCTATTTAAAGAGTTTAACATGGAAGCACCAAAACATTTAATAAGCGATGACTCAAAAGATTTATTTTTTAAATCATTAACTGCTACAGGACAAATGGATTCTTTGAAAGTCTATCAGAAAAAATTAAATAGCTCAGCATTTTCAAAAAAAGCAAAAACTGCTGCATATGCCATTGCTAAGAAAAATAAAGTATGGTTCTTACAGTTCGGCGCTTATAGTAAAAAAGAGAGTGCAGATATTTTGAAACAATCTTTAATAGAAGATGGTTTGGCAGGCATTCAAGTAAGTCAAGTAATGAATAGAGGAAAAATGATTTATTACGTTAGAAGTAATAATTTTAAATCATATACTTTAGTAGAAAAACAAGCAAACAAACTTAAAAGGAAGGATATTGATTTTATTATATCTGGATATTAGCAGTTTATTTCTTTGCTACTCTATATAATCCAACAATAATAGCTATGATAAGAGCTAATCCTACCAAATCATTATAAGGAGAAGGTAGCGCATACTCAGGCCAGTAATTTTTATCAAAGAATAAAGGTATAGCAATAAATATAGCCATTAATGCTTCTCCTGTAATTAAACCTGCAGCTAATAGCAATCCATTATTTTTTCCTGATTCAGAAGCAGTTTTTCCAGCAAAATGATTAAGCATTCCACCAATAAAAATAGGAAAAGTTAATTCAATAGGAAGATAGATTCCAATTGCAACTGCTAATATAGGCACTCTAAACTCTGCACCTCTACGGAGTTGGTATTGATCAAGCATAATAATTAAAACACCTAATATGGCTCCAGCATAAATCATACCCCATTCTAAGGTGCCAGAGAATACACCATTTGCTACACTAGTCATGAGTACTGCTTGAGGTGCGGGTAAGTCTGAGCTTCCAATACCATACGCTTCATGTAGGAGTGTTAAAACGATTCCAAGCGTTAATGCAGAGCTGATAACACCTACTAACTGCATCAGTTGCTGTTTCCATGGCGTAGCACCAACAATATTACCGGTCTTAAGATCTTGTAAGTTGTCTCCACCGATTGCAGCCGCACAACATACTACTGCACCAATGAGAATAGCAGCAGCTCCTCCTTTGGATGAGTCTACATCAAAGAAAGTAATAATTAATAATGAACTGAATAATATCGTAGCGATAGTAACACCTGATATAGGATTGTTTGAAGATCCCACTACTCCTGCCATATAAGCAGCGACAGCAGAGAATAGAAATCCAAATACACACATAATGATAGATAGTGTAATTGCAGAAGTCCAAGATGGAATAATATTAAAATATGTAAATGATATAGGTATAAGCATTAATAGGATAGCCATAAAGACATAGTTAATAGGAAGATCTCTCTCTTCTAATGGAACATCATTAGCATTCTCTCCTAAAGTTTTTAGACTCAACTGGATACTTTCAATAAGTGGTTTTGCTAGTTGAATAACAGACCAAATTCCACCAACTACCATCGCTCCAACACCTAGATAACGTATTTTTGCATTCCAAATAATGTTTGCGCCTTCAAATAAAGAATCACCTTCATGTCCATATAAATAAGAATAAATAGGAATTGCTACTACCCATGAGATTAATCCACCGGAAAAAGCAAGGATACCAATATTGCGACCTACAATATATCCTACACTAATAAGTGAAGGGGATAAGCTAGAACCCATTCCAAAAATAGCGCCTCTAATGGCTATTGCTCCACCTACAGCGCTGGACCAGATACCAAACGCTAATTCTCCAAGTTTAACTATTCCTCCTACAAGAGCAGATAGGCCAATTATTTTTAAGCTTTTATTTGATTTTTTAGCATCAGATTCATGCCCAGTTTTTAATACGGCAGCAGTTGCAACACCTTCAGGAAACTTTAAATTTGCTTTCAGAATCAATGCACGTCTTAATGGAACAGTAAATAGCACTCCTAATATTCCACCTACCATAGCAATCTTAGTTACTTCCCAATAGTTAATAGTGTCCCAATAGCCTATTAATAGCAGAGCAGGAATAGTGAAAATAACTCCAGCTGCTAATGATTCTCCTGCGGATGCAGCAGTTTGTACAATATTATTTTCTAGAATATTTGATTCACGAAATAGTTTTAAAATCCCCATTGACATGATTGCAGCGGGAATAGAAGCAGAGATTGTCATACCTGCATATAGCCCTAAATAAGCCATTGCAGAAGAAAGAACTATTGATAGAATAATACTTAAAAAAAATGCTTTTACTGTTATTTCTTGTTTCATAGATTGCAACTTACAGATTATTTAATAGGGGTGCAATTGCTGAGAACATACCCTACAAACTTGATCTAGATAATGCTAGCGAAAGAAAATAAAAAATGAAATATATTGTATCAATATTACTATTATTAGCTCAACTATTTAGTCAATCTTTAACATTAGCCGGAGTAGTTGTAGATCAAAAGACTGGCTTGCCATTAGTAGATGCTAATGTAAGTTTTTATATCAAAGATGGAATGTCAATGAGCGGGACTAGTACAGATAATCTAGGTAATTTTTTTGCTGATAATTTACCACAAGGAGTAAAAAAGATAGAAGTATCTGTTATCGGATACACAACACTTTCAATGCCAGTAGATGGTACAATGCCAACATTGCGTTTTGAGCTCCAGAGGAAATCTATTGCGCTTGAAGAAATAGAAGTTTACTCAACATTTCGAAAAGTAAATGAAGGCGACTTAGCTTCGTCAGCACGTATCTTTAGTGATGAGCTTAAGATTAGAGAAGGACAGCACTTCGCAGATATTATTCAGAACGTACCTAATTTGAATTATGCAGGTGGAAGTTCACGACCTCGCTATTTCCAAATTAGAGGAGAAGGTTCTACTAGTCGTTACGCTGATCAAGGCCCACCAAGTACGTATGTTGGTCTAGTATTAGACGGGATGGACTTATCAGAATTAGGGGTAATTACTCCATTATTTGATATGCAACAAATAGAAGTATTGATGGGGGTCCAAACAAGCATGTTTGGTGCAAACGCCTCAGCTGGCTTAATTAATTTTAAAACTAATGATCCTACCGATAAGCAAGAAGGATATGTATTCACACAATATGGTAGTCATAATTCTATTACTAATGGGATTGTCTATAATTTTGCATTACCTAAAGATTGGAGAATTCGATTAGTGGGACATAAACATTTATCCGATGGTTATAAAGAAAATCAATATGCCTCTAGTATGCTAAGCGATGATTTTACTTCAAACAAAAATGAATTATCTATGCGATTCAAAGCTTTAAATCAAACCGATCGTTTAACTCAAAAATATACACTGATTTATTCTGATTTTAATAACGGCTATGACGAATGGTCCCCAGATAATAATGAAAATAATAAAACATATACTGATAATCCTGGAAAAGACTCTCAAGAATCAAAGATACTGATTGCAGATTACGCATATGATTTGAATGAGTTTGATTTAAGTGTAAATATTGGAATGTCAGATAATACGACGTTGCATAGTTATGACTCTGATTGGGGGAATAATATATTTTGGGGATTTGATCCATATAATTGGGATGCATCAGTAGAGGGATATAGTTACGATTTTTTTGATTCATTTACTAGAGATATTGATACCCAATCTTTTGATGTGCGACTTAATTCAAATGAGAGATTTAATGATAATTATAGCTTTGTATTAGGTTTATTTTCTTCCAGCTATCAAGAAGATACCAATGCTGCAGGCTATCTATATGGAGGATCCGCTACATCTCTTTCATCTAGATTTGATATTGATACATTCTCCATTTACGGAGAAGCCTCCTACAATCTCAATGACAAATCATCGTTTTCTTTAGCTCTTAGAAACGAAGATAGATCAGTACAATATGCCGATATAAATGACCCTACTCAGAGTTTTAAAGATGAACCTAATCCAAATATATCTTATAAGGTTTCTGTTGAGCAGCATCCTATATCAAATTTTCATTGGTTTGCATATTATGCTGCAGGATATCATCCGGGAGGAATTAATCAAAATCCATATTTAGACAGCGATGAAAGAACTTATGGTAAAGAATCTTATACAGATATTACTGCTGGGGTTAGATGGTTTAATGATAATATTAAATTTAGCGGATCTTTATTTTTTCTAACACACGATGATCATATTTTTGAAACAAATAAACAGCTAGATACAGCTAATCCCAATGCTTTTGCATTCTTTAAAACAAATGCAGAGTCTGGAGCAGAGTATGGATTAGAATCTTCGGGAGAATTCAAAATAAATGATTCAATATCTTTAACAACTTCATTAGGATTATTGAGTTCAGAAGTAGAATTTGGAGATTATGAAGAAGAAGCTCATGAAGATGATCATGAAGAGCATGAGCATGGCGAAAAAGCACATGCACCAAATTGGAATTATAGTTTTGGAGTTAGTTACAACTTTAATCTTGCAAAGAAATTGATGGTAGAAATATCTGGAAAAGATGGATTTATCTATGACGCATCAAATGATGGATATGAGTCTGACCCTTATCACTTATTAAATGCATACTATTCACAGTCGTTTGATAAGTTTAGTTTAAAAGTGTATGCAAAAAATATTTTGGATAAATCTTATGCAGTAAGAGGGTTTATCTTTGGGTTAGAGCCACCAATATATGCAACAAAATTATATAAAGCATACGGACCACCAAGAGAGGTCGGTATATCATTAACCTATAGTTTATAAGCTTCTATTTTTATAACTTAGCAGCGCAATGCATTGCTAAGTTATGAGTTCTTCAAAAAACAACACAAAAAGACTATTTATCATTGATGGATATGCTACTTTATATCGCTCACACTATGCCTTAATTAGAAATCCATTAACGAATACAGCTGGTACACCTACTAGCGCTGTATTTGGATTTGCTAATCAAGTATTTCAGCTAATTGAAGATGAAAATCCAGATTATCTTGTTGCTGCTTTCGATTCGAAAGGTAAAAATTTTAGACATGAACTTTATACAGACTATAAAGCAAATCGATCTGCAATGCCTGATGAAATTCAAACACAACTTCCATATTTATGGGAACTTTTAGACGCAATGAATATTCCAATATTAAGAGTGGGAGGAGTAGAAGCGGATGATATCATAGGAACAGTTGCCAAGATGTGTGATAAAGAAAATCTTCAATGCAATATTGTAAGTGGAGATAAAGATTTTATGCAATTAATTAACGACAAAACATTCTTATATGCCCCTCAAGCAAGGAAGCGTGCAAAAGAAGTGTTTAATAAGAAAAAAGTATTAGAAAAATGGGGAGTTGGTCCAGAACACATCATTGATTTACTAGGTTTAATGGGAGATAGTTCAGATAATGTTCCAGGCGTTCAAGGAGTGGGTCCAAAAACAGCAATGAAGTTGATACAAGACTTTGGATCTATTGAAAATATATATGAAGAAATTGAGAATATTAGCAATGAAAAAATGAGAGAAAAGCTATTAAATAGCAAAAAAAATGCTTTATTAAGCAAGCAATTAGTAACAATTCTAACTGATGTCAATATTGAGGCTACCATTAATGATTTTGAAAAAAAAGAGATGGATTCAGCCAAATTAGAAGACATTTTTAAGGAATTGGAGTTCTCAGGTTTACTTAAAAAAATTGGTTCAAATGAATCTGTTGACACTCAAACAGTAAAACGAGAAAAGAAATATGAAAATCTTACAAGCGTAGATCAATTAACATCATTTGTTAGTTCAATTAAAGAAAATGAATGGCTATCTGTTGATTTAGAAACTACTTCTATCAATCCTATGATAGCTGAGATTGTAGGATTTAGTTTTTCTGTCAAAAAAGATACTGGCGTATACGTTCCAATACGCTTTAAAGATAAGATAGATAATTTATTTGGAGAGGATGATCTTCAAGCTGCAATTGATATTCTAAAGCCAGTATTAGAAAATCCAGATATTCCAAAAACAGGGCAAAATATTAAATATGATGCATTAATCATGAAACGATATGGAATTAATTTAAATGGAATTGCTTTTGATACAATGATTGCTGCACATTTGATTAGTCCTAATGTCAGATCTTATAAGTTAGATAATTTATCTTTAGCACATCTGAATTATAAGATGGTCCCTATACAAGACTTAATTGGATTAGGTAAGAATCAGATAACAATGGACCAAGTTACCTTAGAAGATGTATCTTTTTATGCAGCAGAAGATGCTGATGTTGTTATTGAATTAACTGAAATTTTTTTGAAAGAATTAAAAAATCAAAAATTATATAATTATTTTAAAGCGATTGAAATTGATTTGTTACCTGTTTTAATTGACATGCAATTTAATGGAATCTTTGTTGATAAAGAGTATCTTGCAATACGTTCTAATGAAATTGGTATAAAAATTGATGCCCTTCGTAATGAGATTACAAAATTAGCAGATCAAGATTTTAATGTGAATTCTTCCCAACAACTTGCTGAGATTTTATTTGATAAATTAGGATTACCAATGATTAAGAAGCGATCTACGGCAGAGGCTGTTTTATCGGAATTAAAAAATAAGCATGAGCTCCCAAAATTGGTTTTAGAATATAGAAAGTTATTTAAATTAAAAAATACCTATCTTGATCCAATACCAACCAATATTAATCCAGTATCTAATCGAGTTCACTCTTCATTTAATCAGACTATGACAGCTACAGGAAGGCTCTCTTCAAGTCGTCCAAATTTTCAGAATATTCCTATTAGAACAGAAGATGGAAAAGATGTAAGAAAAGCTATTAGAGCACAGTCATCAGATTATCAAATTTTTTCTGCAGATTACTCTCAAATTGAGTTGCGAGTCATGGCGCATTTGAGTCAAGATGAAGCTCTAATTGAGGCCCTAAATAATGGAGAAGATATTCATACATTTACAGCAAAAAATATATTTGATGTCGAAAAAGATGAAAACGTATTACCAGAGATGAGACGTACAGCTAAAATAGTAAACTTTGGAATTATGTATGGCGCAGGTCCATTTCGTTTAAGCCAAGAATTGAATGTTCCATTTGGGGAAGCTAAAAAAATAAAAGACGCTTATTTTAATAAGTATAAAGGTATTGAAAGCTATATCGCGAAATCTAAAGTGCTTATTAAATCTGAGAAATCTGTACAGACTCTTTTAGGGAGAAAGAGAGCTGTATGGGACTCAGATAGTCAAAATAAGATTCGAAGAGATGCTGCAGAACGAATGGCTATTAATATGCCTATTCAAGGGACAGCAGCTGAAATGATTAAGCTTGCAATGATTAAAATATATAAAGATTTAAAAGAAAAAAATCTAAAATCAAAATTGATTTTACAGGTTCATGATGAATTACTTTTAGAGGTTCATAAAGATGAATTAGATTATATATCAGAAATGGTAGTGAAAAACATGAAAAATGCAATACAACTAGACGTTCCAATAGAAATCGACTGCGGTTTTGGCCCATCTTGGTTTGAGGCGCACTAATGAATTATATTGGACCAAAAGTACATATTGATTTAACACAATTAGTAAAAAATTATCATCTTTTAAGTGATGAAGTAGGGAATATTCCTATTATGGCTACAGTAAAAGCCAATGGATATGGCCATGGAGCTGTTCAAGTATCAAAAGCATTAGAAAAAGAAGGAGTTAGATATTTAGCGGTCTTTACAATTGAAGAGGGTATAGAATTAAGAGAGGCTGGTATTCAGTCAGATATCTATATTTATTCAAAGCTAAATCCATACGGTTTGGATAAAGTTGCTGAGCATAAACTTACTTTAAACATTTCTTCTTTTGAAGATTTAGAAATTTTAAAAGCATATAATTTTCAAGGAAATACACTTAAAGTACATTTGAAAATAGATACTGGCATGACAAGATTAGGCGTACCTCATAATCGAGCAGAAGATTTTCTAAAACAAGCACAAGATATTGATTGTATAAAAATTGAAGGATTGTATTCTCATTTTGCAACTGCAGATGAAGGAGATTTAACATATGCACAATCTCAATTAGATAAATTTAATGAAGTATTAGTAATTGCAGAAAAATTGGATATTAAACCTCCTTTGATTCACTGTAGCAATAGTGGTGCAATTCTAAATTTACCAGAGTCACGATTTAATTTAATGCGTACAGGGATGTTGCTCTATGGAGGATTTCCATCTGATGAAGTGTCTCAAGATTTACCTATTAAACCAGTAATGACTTTTACTGCGCCTGTAGTAGAAGTAAGAGATGTGAAGGCGGGAACTCATATTAGTTATGGTGGAGTATATACTACCAAAGAAGATACAAGAATTGCAGTGGTTCAGGCAGGATTTGCGGATGGAGTTCCACGTCCTTGGTATATAGATGGGTTTGTAAAATTTAAAGATCAAAATTTGAAGATTACTGGACGAGTTTGTATGGATCAGTTGATGATTGATATTGGGTCAACTGATATCCAATATGGAGATGAGGTATTAATTTTTGGTTCCAACGAACATGGCACTATCTTAGTGAATGAAATTGCTAAAACCATTGATTCTACATCGTATGTATTAGTAACTGCGATTGGAATTCGTCCAAGAAGAATTTATTCTTAATTCATTAATGGAAGAGGAGCAAACTAAAACCTAACCAAGGGTAAATGAAAGGAATTAAGAGGTAATTTCAAAGTTTAATTCGCTCCTCATTATAGTATATCTTTTTCTTAAAAAAAGGTTCCGACTTTTTCTTTTTTTACTTATTATACAAACATGATCGCGGGATGGAGCAGCTTGGTAGCTCGTCGGGCTCATAACCCGGAGGTCGTAGGTTCAAATCCTACTCCCGCTACTAACCTCCGATTTAAATAAAAGGACAAACAAGCATGAAATTATCAAATAAAAAAGAATACAGTATCTTTCAGAAGATTTTCTTGAATCCTATCTTTCTCTTTCTGTTCGTAGTCTTTTCGATGTGGTCAGTATGGGATGTAAGTAAATCAGAATCTTCTGAGGAGTTATTAATGGAAAAAGCAAATGAATTAGCACAAAAATTTATTATTACAGACGGCCATATTGATGTTCCTTGGCGTTTGCATAAAGGCGGATATGAAGATTTATCCGTAAGAACTCCAGGTGGAGATTTTGATTATGTTCGTGCAACAGAAGGCGGACTAGATGTCCCTTTTATGTCAATATACGTTCCTGCTACTTATCAAGTAACTGGCGGAGCAAAAGCAATGGCAGAAGAATTAATTGGAATGGTAGAGAGAATTACAATCGATCATCCAGACAAATTTGAGATTGCATATAATGTTTCAGATGCCGATAGAATTGTTAGCGAAGGAAAGATAGCGCTTCCAATGGGTATGGAAAATGGAGCTCCTATAGAAGGAGATTTAAAAAATATTGAATATTTTCATAATAAAGGCATCAGTTATATTACTTTAACTCATTCTAAAGATAATGCTATTTGTGACTCTTCATACGATACAACAGGCACTCATCAAGGTTTGAGTAGTTTTGGTGTAGAAGTAGTTACCGAGATGAATAGAGTGGGAGTTATGGTGGATATATCTCATGTATCTGATAATGCTTTTTATCAAGTAATGGATATTACAAAAGTTCCTGCAATAGCTTCTCATTCTTCATGCAGACATTTCACTCCAGGTTTTGAACGCAATATGAGCGATGATATGATTAAACGTCTTGCTGAAAATGGTGGCGTGATTCAGATTAATTTTGGTTCATCATTTGTGACTCAAGTGTCACAGGATAAGCGTACTGCAAATGGAGAAAAAGTAAATGCATATGCAGAAGAAAATAATTTAGAAGCTGATGATTCTAAAGTTCAAGAATTTGCTAAACAGGTTGCTAAAGACAATCCTATCTTTTGTGATGTGACAGATGTAGCAGACCATATTGATCGCGTAGTAGAATTAGCTGGTATTGAACATGTTGGTTTTGGATCAGATTATGATGGAGTAGGAGATACTCTTCCATATGGTCTTAAAGATCCTTCTGATTTTCCTAATTTAATATATCATTTATTAAAGAGAGGTTATTCTGAAGAGGATATCGAAAAAATATGTTATAAAAATGTATGGCGTGTTTGGAAAGCAACTGAAAAATTTGCTAGGTCTCAAAGTTAATATATTTGTTTATTGAGAAATTTGTCTTAATCGTTCAAAAACAATTGCACTCACAGCTGAAGATACATTAAGAGAATTCATATTCTTTGACATTGGAATTGTAGCGGTAAAATCAGAATTTTTTAATACTTGTTTACTTACTCCATCACCTTCTCCACCAAAGATTAATATCGAACGACCTTTCAAATCTATTGAATACCAATCTTTTGCATCAATATTATTTTCGAAACTTGTAATCCAAAAATCATTTTTCTTAAAATGTTTAATAGCTTGATTAATATTTACTACAGAATAGAGAGGTATTTTGGCAAAGCCTCCTTGACTTACTTGAGCTACTGCGCTAGTCATAGATACACTATTTCTGTCAGTAATAATCACTCCATCAACGTTTCCTCCAGCGCAAATACGTAGTATTTGACCTAAATTGTGAGGATCTTGGACTTGATCGAGAATAACATAACATGCATTTTTTTGTTCTATTGCTGGAAGGGATGAGAAGCTAGATGCTTGGGCCTTTATTAATACCCCTTGCGATCTGTTAGTGTCAATTTTGTCCCTAAAACTATTTCCATCGAGTATAGTAACTTTATCTTGCGGCATTTTTGCACACAACGTTTTGATACCATCATGATTATATGCGGGAGAATTTTTTTCAAGATAAACTTGAGTAACTTCTACTAGATTGGATTCCATTGCATCATGACATCCATTAATGCCATATACTGAAATCCGATGTTTTGTAAATTTGTCCATAAATTTTGCTTAAATTTAGGAAAAAAATTGATGATAAAAATTAAAGAATCAGAATTGCGCCTTTCTTTTATAAGATCGCGAGGTCCTGGAGGTCAAAATGTAAATAAAGTTTCTACTGCTGTTCAGTTAAAATACAATATTGTTAAGGCTGACATACCGGAGGATATCAAAAAGAGATTTTGTGAGCAGTATAAAAATAAAATATCAAAAAATGGTGATGTGATTATTGTTGCACAGTCACATAGAACGCAAAATAAAAATAAAATAGATGCTATCAATAGGCTAGAGAGTTTATTTTCAGATATAAAGATTCCTATAAAGCGAATTCCTACGAAACCTTCTTGGAGTTCTCAAGTTAAAAGAGTGGAAAGTAAGAAAAAGAGATCAGTGTTGAAGAGAAATAGAAAAAAGGTAATGCTAGATGAATAAGTATATTATTATTTTATTTATATCATCTGTTTTGATAGCTCAGGACGAAATTGAAAAAAAAGATCTTTCTATTCCACCTCTGCTACAGGACGAAATGACAGACCTTGAGTTGATGTTAGTTGCTGACATAAATACCAATGAAACTTTAAGTGAGTTTTTAAAGCTAAATGTAGTTTATAATTCAATGAAATTGAATGCACCAGAATATGATCGCTTTGCTAAAAAAAATAATGTTGGAATGTTGCTTCCAATTAATACTTCGTCTTCACTCTATCTAGATGCGGGTATTGAAGGTTGGATTGAAGCGAATAAATATGTTCAAGAAAATAATGATAGTTATTCTGTTGGATTTTTTGGAAGTACTGGAGAAAAATTTAGTTACTATAATTCAAGAAAAGGATATGTAGATATAGATAATTACTTTAAAGATTCTTGGGATAAGCGATCTATCGATGACTACATTCGTTATATGCACATATCGCCTTATATGCCCGATTCTGAAAAAAACACTATATATGACCCAAATAGAACTCAGTAAAGCGTTAGACGGTATCACAAATGTCGATAATTCGTTGCTTGGAAAACAAGTATTGGGAATTAGTACGAATTCAAAAGAGATTGGTCCTGGATTTATATTCATCGCTATTAGTGGAGCTAAATTTGATGGTAATGATTTTATAAATGAAGCCTTACTTAATGGAGCGGTATGTGTTATTAGTGACTCAAAACATACAGATAAGACCAATGAAGTTATTAAAGTGAAAAATGCTAGAGAAACACTTGGAAAAATTTCAGCTAATTTTTATGGTCATCCTGAAAAGAAAATTAAACTTATTGGAGTAACAGGAACCAATGGTAAGACTTCTACAGCATTAATATTGAAAAGTATTCTTGAGTCTCACGGAAAAAAAGTGCTTCAAATCGGAACTTTAGGTGTTATTCCAAATATAGTTAATAATAATTTTGGTTTAACTACCCCCGACTCTATAGATATTTTCAAGATACTCAATACCGCAGTAGAGCAAGAGTACGATTTTGCTATATTAGAAGTTTCATCACATGCTTTGTCTCAAAATAGAATTGATAGCCTTAGATTTGATTTTACAGGCTTCACTAATCTTACTTTAGATCATTTAGACTATCATGGTACTATTGAGAACTATTTTAATGAGAAGAAAAAATTATTTGGATTGATAAAAGATGAGGGATCAAGTTTAATACTTAATGATAGTATCTATGGCAAAGATATTTGCAATGAATATGATAATACCAACACTATATCTTTTAAAAACAAAGACGCTGATTTTTATTGTGTAGATTTTAGTTTAGATCGTAATGGTACTACTGCTATTTTCAATTTTAAGGGCACCTCTATAGATATTGCTTCAAAACTAGTAGGAAAGTATAATCTTGAGAATATTATTTTAGCCGCTACTATTGCTTTTGAGATAGGAGTCGATATAGCATCAATTAAAGATGGGATTAGTTCATGTAAATTTATTCCTGGGAGATATGAATTTATATCTAATAAGGGTCCAGCTGTTATTATCAGTGACTATGGACATACTCCAGATGCATATGCTAATGTTTTAGAATCTATCAAAGATGTATACCATAGTAAAAATATTAAAGTTCTATTTGGAGCTGGCGGTAATAGAGACAAGTCAAAAAGAGCAGAAATGGCAAAGGCAATAGAGCTGTTTGCAGTTCAATGTTATTTGGCTCCCGACAATCCAAGATTTGAAAATATTGATGATATTAACCGTGAAGTTGTGCAAGGTTTTTCAAAAAATATCTATGAGATATTTAATGATAGAAAAAAAGGACTAATAGCAGCATTAGAAGAGTTAACCGAAGCTGATATCTTAATTATTTTTGGAAAAGGGAATGAAGAGTATCAAGAGATTGATGGTAAAAAATTATACTACTCTGATAGAAAAATTATAGAGGAATTTTATGAGAGTTGATATACAGCAACCTGAATTATTTACTGCATACTTCTCCAATGAAATTGATTGTCAAATTGATTATTTGATATCTGGTATTAGTACAGATAGCAGAGATGTTAAAGAAGGTGATTTATTTTTAGGTATTAAAGGAGAACATTTTGATGGCTCTAATTTTGTAAATCAAGCCATTGCAGATGGAGCAGTTTGTTCTCTTGCAGAGTCTGGCTCTAAATCAGATAATGTATTTATTGTTAATAATGTTACGTCATTAATTTGAAAAATTTGTGCTAGATGGATGGATGATTTTGAAGGTTATACTATTGGAATAACAGGAACAAACGGTAAAACAACATCAAAAGATATGATATATCATATTTTAAGTAAATCAGGATATCGAGCATGTAAGACTGAAGGTAATTTTAATACATCTATCGGAGTTCCTTTGAGCATATTTTCTTTTTCAGATAGCGCAGATTATTATGTTCTAGAACTTGGAGCAAATCAGGCTGGAGATATCAAACATTTATCATCGATGATTAAACCAAACTGTGCTATTGTAACCAATATATCTGATGCTCATTTAGATGGATTTGGTTCTTTTGATAATATTATTAAAGAAAAAACATCTATCTTTGATTATTCAGATATAGGATTTTATAGATCACAAATCAATATTGACTATTCAAATCCTAAAGTCAAATTATTGTCAGATAGTTTAGAAAATTTTCATTATCCAGAAAGGCTGAATTCGATGTTTGATAAAAACAGAGTCTTACTAGCAAACGCTTTCACGGTATATCACGCTTGTAATGCTATTATGGATATATCTATCCATGATTTCTTTACATTGATTGAAGACTTTTCTTTGCCAAAAGGTAGAGGACAAGTACATCTTTTAAATAATAATATAAAAATGATTGATGATACATATAATGCAAATCCGGAATCTGTAAAAGCAGCAATTGATAATCTTGTAAAATATGATAATGAAGGAAGAAAGATATTTGTCTTTGGGGATATGAAAGAACTTGGTAGTGATCAGATAAGATTTCATAAAGAGATTGGCGATTATTGTTCAGAAAAAATTGATATTATAATGTGTTATGGTGATTTAGCAAAAAATACGATTAATCGTAGTAACAAAATTCCAATACAACTACATTTTGATACGAAAAAAAGCTTATCTGAGGAACTTTGTAATGCAATGCAGGCAAATGATGTAATTTTATTAAAAGGTTCTCGCAGTATGAAATTAGATTTAATAATAGAAGATATTATAAATTATGTTAAATGAAATATTAGAGCCATTTAAAGATTATTTTAGTTTTTTAAATCTATTTGAGTATATCACATTTAGAGCAGGCGCAAGTGCAATCCTTTCTCTATTAATCAGTTTTATTTTTGGCCCAGTTATTGTCAGGAAACTGACAGAATTACAAATTGGAGAATCAATTGGAGAACATGGTCCAAAAAGTCACCACAAGAAGCAAGGTACGCCGACCATGGGTGGAGTGCTTATCATTTTGGCAACGATTATACCTACTTTATTATTTGCAGATATGAGTAATCTATTTATAAGAATTATTTGTTTTTCAATGGTTTGGATGGGTTGTATCGGTTTTTATGATGATTATTTAAAGTCTGTCAAGAAGCGAAAGGGTGGGCTAAAAGGGAGATATAAATTAATTGCACAATCAATACTAGGAGTGTTGATATCTTTTCTTATTATTCAATCAAATGTCTATGGAGAATATACCCTATCAACCTTTGTGCCATTTTTAAAAAATGCATCAATTAATTTCTATTATCCACTTATTTATGCATCTTTTATAATTCTTGTTGTATCAGCAACATCAAATGCTGTTAATCTTACAGATGGTCTTGATGGTTTAGCTGCAGGATTGCTTGCAATTTCTATGACTGTATTTGGAGTTATTTCATACATATCTGGTAGAGTTGACTTCTCTGACTATTTAAATATTGCCTATATCCCTCTAGCAAGTGAATTGACTATATTTGCTGCTGCATTTTTCGGAGGATGTTTAGGATTTTTATGGTTCAATGCAAAGCCAGCATTAATTTTTATGGGAGATGTAGGATCTCTTTCGAGTGGTGCAGCTCTTGGAACATTAGCTATCTTATTAAAGAAAGAAGTATTATTAATTATTGTTGGTGGAGTATTTGTTATGGAGACATTATCGGTGATTCTACAAGTGTTGTATCATCGATATACAAAGAAAAAGTATGGTACTCCAAAAAAATTATTTTTAATGGCACCATTACACCATCATTTTGAACTTAAAGGATGGCCTGAATCAAGAGTAGTAGTACGATTTTGGCTTATTGGAATCTTGTTTGCACTATTATCCCTTACAACATTTAAAATCAGATAAAAATGAGAAGAGATACTGTTAGTGTAAAAGTTGGTACAGTCAATATTGGAAGTAATCATTCTATTAAAACTCAATCTATGACTACAGTTTCAACACTTGATACAAATGCTAG
>Ga0310120_10001447_pt1 | contig 17740 bp, 11 predicted proteins | sample CB27_AW_983_MG_FD_203506 | JGI IMG/M metagenome (GOLD analysis project Ga0310120, IMG submission 203506) | Marine microbial communities from Western Arctic Ocean, Canada - CB27_AW_983 | ecosystem: Environmental > Aquatic > Marine > Oceanic | place: Canada: Western Arctic Ocean | collected...
TTCGAGGCCAAGGCCGTGCCGTGGGCGTCCGCGTGTCGCCGAAAGGTGGAGCAGATCGGTGACGAGGAACTCGTTCTCGAAGGCGGGATCACCCTTCGGAGTGATGTGCTGGCCGCGGGTTTCAAGGAAACCGATACCCGCATCGCGGTGGTCACGGTCCTATCCGCTGGTGAAGAGGTAGACCAGGAAATCGATCGGCTCTGGAAAGAAGAGCGCCCCGATGAAGCGATGTTTCTCAATGCCTGCGCGATCGCCTTCGTGGAGCACCTGAGAGATGACGGACAACGACGTCTTGCGGAGTTCTACGCGTCGGAGGGCTTGCGCGTTCTGCCGCATTACAGTCCCGGGTACGAAGGCTGGCAGCTCGAGGATCAGAAAGAGCTCTGGGCCGCCCTCGAGGATCCGGGTCCGGTCCGCGTTCTCGAATCGGGGGGATTGCAGCCGGCGAAATCGACCCTGGCCCTCTTCGGCGTTACCCGGCAACCCCTTCCGGATGAACAAGGGGCACTCTTTTGGGATCGATTGGTCCGCCGGGCGGACATCACTCACGGGAAGCCGGAATATGCCTTTGCGAAGCGCACGCTGGAGAAGTGGCGAAGCAAGCGATTGTCGCTGACGGGTCTGTCTGCGGGCCGAATTCGTGCCACCTTCCGGACCAGTGGCTCGACCTGTGCCAATATGGGGCTGCCCCTCGCATTCGATTATCACGTCGAGCTCCAGCGGCAGGAATTTGGAGGTTACCGCATCGAGACCTGCCGCTGCGAACCGGCCCCGGGAGAAACCAACCATCGGTCGACCTGCCTCTTCCTTACCAATCCGGCCGCCTTCGAGGCAGGAATGAAGGAATCACCCCCGTTGGGTGGGAAGCTCCTTGACGAGGCGCTTCACTGGAATCCCGATGTCAGCCCGGCCGGTTGTCTCTGTCTCGGCTCCAGCCGAGATCACAAATGGAAGGTTGTCTTCCAGACGATTCACCATGCTCTCGCCAACCCGGGAAGGCAGCCGGACCTGCAGCCCTGAATTCACCGCGACATCCATGACCCTTCTCGAAACGATCAACGAGCGCGCCCTCCTGGGAGACGGCGCGATGGGCACCCAGCTTCAGCAGGCCGGGCTGGAGCCCGGAGGTTGCGGAGAGGCCTGGAACGTGGAGCATCCCGAGCGGGTTCTCGCCATTCAGAAAACTTACGTGAATGCAGGCTCGGACTGCCTCATTACCAATACCTTCGGCGGATGCGAGGTCATGCTCGAGCGGTACGGCCAGGCCGGGCAGGTGGCGGAGATTAACCGCGCCGCGGTGCAGATCGCCCGCGAGGCCTTCGGGGGTCGTCCCGGGTTCGTTCTCGGTGACATGGGGCCCTTTGGCGGCTTGATGGAGCCCCTCGGGGAGGTCCCCGAAGAACGCGTGCGGGAGGCCTTTCACGAGCAGGCCGAGGCTCTGGTTTCCGCCGGCGCGGATGCCATCATCATCGAGACCCAGACCTCCCTGGAAGAACTGGCGATCGGCATCGAAGCGGCCAAGAAAGCCGGCGCGCCCTGTGTGATCGGCTCGATGGCCTTCGACGTGATGCATGACGGATCAGATCTGCGCACCATGATGGGCGTGGGGCCGGAAGAGGCCGCGGCCTTTATGGTGGAGGCCGGTGTTGACATCGTTGCCCTGAACTGTGGGACTTCCGTCGACGTCGGCTGGGCCGCGAAGGTGGTGCCGCGCTACCGCGCGGTCTGTGATCTGCCCACCATGGCGCAGCCCAATGCCGGGACACCCGCCCTCGTGAACATGAAAGTCGTCTACAGACAGACGCCCGAAGAAATGACGGCGGAACTCCCGGAACTTCTCGATACCGGGATCAACATCGTGGGGGGATGCTGTGGGAGTACCGCAGACCACATTCGGAAGTTCCGCGAATTGATCGATCGGAGAGCCGAAGAACACTCTTCATGAACAGACACCGAATTGCCGACGAGAATAGAGAGGCGGAGGGGTTGCTCCCTCCCGCCCGGCCGGACGGATCGGGAATCGGAGTCAATTACACCGATGCCTGGATCAAGGCCTTGAATGTCGAGGTGGAGGACGGACCGCGGGTTTCCTGCAAGCGGAAGGGCCTCAAGATCATCCTTCAGGTCGGTGACCAGTGCGGGGAAGCGATCATGAATCGGCTCGCACACGGTCCGGATCCCAGGGACATCCTCCGCCACGCCCTCGAGAGTGCCGCCGGCCAGGCCGGAGTCCGCCTCCTGGTGGAGGGCGGGGTGATTTATCTTGAAACCGAAAGACTTGAACCATGACGCCAAAGGAGACTGTCGCGCGAGCGATGCAAATGAAGAGCACGGAGCGGGTTCCCGTCATGTGCCAGATGGCCAATGGCCACACCATTATCAATACGGGCGTCCACCCGATCGATTACTTTATCGACAGCGATCTCTGGGCCGACTGCTTGATTCGGATGCGGGAGCTGTACGACTTCGACGGCATCCTCTGCCACAAGCCGGGGCGGGTCGACGGCCTCATGGACCTGGTCGAGAGAACCGACTATGACGCCGAGACGCCCACCCTCTACCTGCACGACGGGGCGCGCATCCAGTGCACGCGCGACGACGACGCCTACTACAAGCCGACCGAAGACTTCGTCCGGCCGGCCCTCGACGAACTGGATCCCGACGACCTCCTCGGATGGGCTCCGGAGAGTTTTCGTGCCTTCCAGGCGAGCAAGGCGACCCTTCCCGTCACTGATCCGGAAGCCTTCGAGGATCACGTCTTCGCCACGCTCGACCGCGTTATCGAACTGGCCGGCGACGAGTACTCGGTGCACGGCGAAGTGCGCGCGCCCTTCGACCATTTCCTGAACCTCACCGGGATGGAAGAAGGCCTGATGGCGATCCTCGACAATCCGGAGCGCACCCTCGAGATCATGGAGCGGACCTGCGAGTGGTCGATCGCGCTGGCGGTTGCCCAGGTGCGGCGAGGCGCCGAGGCTATCAAGGTGAGCAGCCCCTTCGCCGGCAGCGGGTTCCTGAGCCCCGACATGTACGAAGAGTTCATCCTGCCCTTCGAGAGCCGCCTCGCCAAGGCGGTCCGCGATGAAGGCAAGCCGATCTACACCCACACCTGCGGCGCGATCGGTGACCGGCTCGAACTCCTCTGCCGGGCCGGGATTTCCGGGATCGAATGCCTCGATCCGCCTCCGCTCGGTGATGTCGATATAGTGGAAGCGGTCAAGCTCCTCAAGGGCCGGATCTTCATCAAAGGAAATGTCGATCCCGTCAATACCCTGCTCCGTGGCGATGCGGAGGTGATCCGCACCGACGTGAGCAAGGTCCTCGAGGCGGCGCGCGACATGGACGGGTTCATCCTCTCCTCGGCCTGCTCCGTGGCGCCCCCGGCCCCCCCGGATAACCTCAAACGCATGGTCGATATCTGCCGCGAGATGACGGCGAATTGAGCGTGGATCCGGCGTAGAGTGGCGCTTGCGAATGGCGCACGCCGGTTCTGCTGAAACCTCTAACCTTCCCAAACGCACTTCGCCTCCTAGACTGCGCGCATGAGGAAATTCTGCGCCCGTGCACCGGTGCGTGTCGACGCCGCGGGCGGGGGAACCGACGCGCCCCCGTTCTCGGTCGAACACGGCGGGATGGTCGTCAACTTCGCGGTCCAGCGGCATGCCTTTGCCAGCGTCGACCGGCTGGAAAAGGGCGAGGGTGTCACCATCTACTCGCACGATCTGGAGCAGGGGGTGACCGCGGATTCGGTCACGGAGCTGGACGGCAAGCGGCTGGAGTTTTTGCAGGGATTCGTGCGGCGGCTGGTGCCGGACGGGGAGTCCATTCTGCTCACCACCGAGTCGGACGTGCCTCCGGGAGCCGGGCTGGGGGGAAGCGGGGCCCTCGGGGTCGCGGTGGTGGCGGCGCTCGACCTCGCTTTCGGCCAGAGCCGCTCTCCCGAGGAAACGGCGCGGGTCGCCAACGAGATCGAGCGCGTGGATCTCGGCTACCCGGGCGGGAATCAGGACTCCTTCGGAGCGGCCCTGGGTGGCATCAACCGGCTTGAGTATGTGAAGGGGGGCGGCGCCGTCCCGCACCCCCTTGACCTCCCGAAGTCAGTTCGTCTTGCCCTCGAGCATCATTCCCTTCTCATTTACACCAGCGAAGCCCACGTCTCCGGCAATATCCACCAGGACATCAAGGAATCCTATGCCCTCGCCAATTCACCGACGATCGATGCCATGATCCATCTGCGCGAATCCGCAACCGCCATGGCGGACTCGTTGCTCGAGGGCGACCTGTGCGGATATGCGCAGTGCCTCAACACATCCTGCGACAATCTCTATCGACTTCATCCCAGCTGCGACTGCGAGGCGCACCGGAATCTGCACGAGGAGTTGCAGGATCTCATCCTGGGCCGCAAGACCTGCGGCGCCGGGGGCGGTGGCTTCCTGGTCGTCTTCACCCGCCCCGGCTGCCGCCGCGAATGCATCGAGCGGGCCACGAATTCCGGTGCCATGGTCTGGCCGGTAGTCATCGACTACGAGGGAGTGACCACCTGGACGGAAGATCCCTCTTCACCCCACGCTGTCAATCAGTGTCTTGAGCAGGCGCGTTGATGGAATGGTCAGGGCGAGGGGGTTGTTGTTGTCCGGAGGGGCCGGCTCGCCCCGGTTAGGCTCACGCTACTTCGGAATCTCGTTGAGGGTGTAGTAGGCCTTGACGTGGAGCGGGTTTTCTCCGGCGGCGGATCTCACGGGCGTGATGTCGAGATCGTGGACGTGGCCCTCGACGAGGCCCGTGATTCGAAGGCGCACCGCCAGGCCGTCTTCGGAGACCTCGGCCTTCCGGACTTGCGGGGTGGTGTGGTCGACTTCGGGGCTTCCGTAGCCCTGCTGGTAGATGTGGGTGCGTCGCATCACGGCGATTCAATCGGAGGCAAGCCGCAGGTGAGAGGCGAAAATGTTCATTTTGAGGTGAATTCGGGCCGCTGGGCGAAGCGGACTTGTGCGGCAAGGCGAAAAATCATGGCAGAATTGCATTGCACCCGTCCCGCTGCGGCTTATTCTGTCTCCCAAATGAAGATTTGGTGGATGCTTTCCCTGGGGTTGCTCGCGATGCCCCTCTACATCCCCGCCGCGCAGGCTGGATGAAGGACTGCAGTTTGTTCCTCTTCCGGTGGAGGGGGCGGTGCAGCTGGTGGAGCGGTCGCTCGAGGTGGATATGTTACCTACAATCGGGCCCGCAAGCGGACCTCCGCTCCGGTGCCGTCCAAGGCTGACCGCGAGAAGCATCAGCGCACCCTCGCCGGGATCCGCGCGCGCGCGCCGTCCTGGGAGAGGCTCGCCGACCTGCCCGCCCAAAATCTCACCAACACGGAAGGCAAATCCATCGTCGCGAAGTTGACCTTCTTCGACGGCGAGACGGTGACCCTGAAGATCAAGGGAAAGTCCTACCGGTACCCGATTGCGAACCTCGCCGCGGAGAGCCAGCAACTCATCCGGTCGGCGGCGGGCGAGTAGAGCCGCGCGCACGGCGCTTCCGACCCGGTAAGAGAATCCCTCCAAGCGGTCCCGCCGGCAAAAGGCGCTTGTTCTCGACGATAAGATCCTCGTTCTCGACGATACGGTGGATGGCGTCCCGTTACTTTGACAACTCCTGGTAGCGCGCCTTGAGGGCGGCGGCCTCCTTCGCGACCTTGTCGAGGCCGGGGGCGCGCTGGTCGATGGCGGTGCGGAGTTCCGCGATCTCCTTGCTCATTATGTCGAGCTGCTTGGCGAGATCGCCTTTGCGGGATTCGATCTTTTCGAGTTCGGTGCGGAATTCCCCGACCTGCTTGGAAAGAGAATCGAAGGCGGCGGTGTCGTCGTCCTGCGCGGTCTTGAGGTTTTCGTGCTCGGCACCGACGACCAGGGCCTTGGCGTTGACTTCGGAGGCGCGCCAGAACTTGAGGTCGGCCAGTAGTTTGGTCTCGTGGGCCTGAGCTTGCTCGAAGGCGGCTTTGGGCGCGGCGAGTTCCTTCTCCCGGGCGGCGACGGCGTCCTGCGCGGGTTTGATGGCCTTTTCCTGCACGGGGAGAGCCGTGGCAGCGGCCTGCTGTTCGGGGCCGATCTTGCCCAGGCGCTCCTCGACCGGCTTCCGCTGCGCTTCGGATTTGTTCAACTGCGCCTCGGCTTCCGTGAAGGCCTTCTGGGCGGCACCGACATTGGAGGTGATGGCAGCGAGCTGATCGTTGAGCTGCTGAGACTTGCCCTGGGCGGCGGCCACATTCTTCTTCGCCGTCTCGAGCACGATGCGGTGGTCGGCGAGCTGCTTTTCGGCACCTTCGGCCTGCTGCTTGAGGGCCGCGTCGTCGGGCTTCTGGTTGGACTCGTCGCGGAGCCGCTTGGCCTCCGCAGCGAGCTTCGTCTCCTGCGCGGTGAGGGGAGCGAGATCGTGCTTTTTCACCTCCGCGGCGGCCTTCGCGATCTCATCCTGGTGGGCCTTGAGCCGGCCCTGGGCCTGGTTCAACTCGCTCTGCTTTGCGGTGCGTGCTGCGGTCAGCGCGATGCGCTCCTGATTGAGCCTGGCGAGGTCCTGATCGAGCTTGGGCTTCTCCTGCTGGAGTTGCGCGATGCGCGCCTTGGTGGCATCGCGGTCGGCGGTGGCCTTCTGAAGGGCGGCCTTGGCATCGGCCACGGCCTTCGCAGCGGCGCCGAAGGTGGCCTTGGCGGCGGCGGTAGCGGTGGGGGCTTCCGCGATTTGTTTCTGCAGGGCCACGATGCGGTCCGCGATGCGGGGCGGGTTGCCCTCGAGGTCGCCGATTTTCTCGAAGGTGGTGGCGTCCCAGGCCTCGATCTTCCCGTTCCAATCCGCCGTGAATACTCGTTTACCGTCCTGAGTGATAGCCACTTCCACCACCATTTCGCTGAAGGTGGGCAGCTCTTTCTTGAGGTTGAAATCAGCCTTCCAGATCTTGACCTTCTTGTCGCGGCCGGACGTCGCGAACTCGCCATTACGGGCGTAGTCGAAGGACAGCGTTCCACCTCCGTGGGCGGCGAATTTCTTTACCTGGCCGCCATTGTTCAATTCCCAGAAGATGACCTGGCCGTCTTCGGAAGCGGTGGCGAGGAGGTTTGAGTCGGCCCGCCACGCAATGGACGTGATGGCGCCTCCGTGGCCGCGCAGGGTATGAAATTCGTTTCCGGTCTGCGCTTCCCAGACCCACGCCCCGCCATTGCGATCGCCGGTGGCGAGGAGGACCCCGTCGGGAGAATAGGCCAGAGCGGTCACCCAGTCGGTGTGCTTCTTGATGGATTTGACCTGTTCGCCGGTCTGCGTGTCCCAGAACTTGATGAGACGGGAGGGCCCGCCCAGGGCCACCGCCCCGAGGTCGAGGCGCAGGCTGGCGGCGAGCACGGAGTCGAACTCCTTGCCGTTTTCCATGACGAGCTTCCCGCTGGTAACTTCCCAGGTATAGGTGGTTCCGGACTTGCCGGCCACGCCGCCTCCCGCCATGAGGTACTTGCCGGTCGGATGGAAGGAGAGGGCTTCGGGAAATCCCTTCGGAAAGGGAAGAATGGCGGCGAGCTGCAGGGTGTCGGTGTTGTAAAGAAGGATTTGCTTCTGCCCCGTGACAGCGAGGAGAGGTGCCCAGGGACTGCAGGCCATGTCGTTGACCACGGTGCCCCGCTTGGCGACGACGACCGGTTCGAGGTTGAGGCGCTCCGGCATGGGGGGCGGACCCTCCGGCTTGGCGGACGGGTCGACATCGATGGCCGCGATCTTCGGACCGCTGGATTTCCTGGCCTTCGCACTGGAGTTTTCGAGGAGGCCGCCATCGATCCAGGCCCGGATCAGGTCGGCATCCTTCTTGGCGATCATATCGCCCTTGGGCGGCATGAAGGGCTCCGCGGTGTGCGTGACGGACTTGTAGATCTTCGCGCCGGCTCCCTCCCCGGGCTGCGCGATGGCACCGCCCGATCCGCCCGCCATCGCGCCGGTGTAGTTGGAAAGGTCCAGATCGCTCTTCTTCTTGTCGGGGTTGTGGCAGTTCAGGCACGACTTCTCGAAGATGGGAAAGATGTGATCGTCGTAAGTGATCTTGTCGGCGGCCTGGAGGGGAGCGCAGAGGATGCCCCCCGTCGCCAGAGCGATGGCGGGCAGGCGCGGTCCGCAGAGGTTTTTGAAACCACTGATTGCACTGCTTGCGACTGATGGGGTTCTGCCCATGCTGAGTCGGGCCTGGCGCTTGAAAAGCGCCGCCACGATTAATGATTGAAGATGAACTCCTTGGAATTGAGGATGGCCCAGAAGATGTCCTCGAGGGTTTCGGCGCGCTCCTTGTCGTCCTTCGCTTCCTTGACGCCTTCCATCAGTTTTCGCTTCTCGGTATCGGTGGGGGCGCGGCTGAGGCAGCGGAAGTAGAGGGCGTCGATGACGGCCTCGGGGGTTTCCTTTTCCTTCAGGAGTCTCCCGATGACCCCGCCGTTCCTGATGCGGTTGTGAACCGCATCGCCGTTGAGGAGGTGGAGGGCCTGCGAGAGGTTGGGCTCCATCTTGACTTCGCAGGAGCACACCGTCTGGCGGGTGGCGCGTCCGAAGGTCGTCAGGAAGTAGGTGGAGGTATTGCCGTCCGCAATCTGGACCGCACGCGCGCCCACCGGGAGTCCCTGGAACTTGTTGGGGGTCTCGGTCACCTGCGCGAGGGTATCGAGCAGCACTTCAGCCCGAACCCGGCGGATGAGGGAGTGCGAGAAGTTGGTGAGGTCCTTGGCATTGGTCTCGTTGGCCTGGCTGGCGAGCTGGTAGGCGCGCGAAGTGCAGATGTCGCGAACCAGCTTCTTGAAATCGTAATTGTACTCCACGAACTTCGAGGAGAGGGCGGCGAGGAGTTCGGGGTTGCTGGCCGGGTTCGAGATACGGACGTCATCGACCGGGTTGGTGATGCCGACGCCGAAGAAATGCGCCCACACGATGTTGACCACGTTTTTCGAGAACCAGGGGTTGTCATTGGCGGTGAGCCACTCCGCCATCGCTTCGCGGCGGGTCTTGGACTTGATGTCAGCCGGCGCGTCGTCCCCGAGGAACTGCGGCGGCGCGTTCTGGCCGGTGACGGGGTGCTTGATGCTGCCGCCGCCGTCGTAGACAATCTGCTCGCTGGGGTCTTCGGCGCGCTTTCGCTTCACCTGGGAGAACAACGACGCGAATCCGTAGTAGTCGGTCATGGTCCAGCGGTCGAAGGGGTGGTTGTGGCACTGCGCGCACTGGATGCGCGTGCCCATGAAGACCTGTGCGACGTTTTCGGTCATCTTCTTCACGTCAGCTTCGAGCTTGAAATAATTGGTGGCGGGGTTCTTGAAGGTCCCGCCCCGCGCCGAGAGGAGTTCGTAAACGATCTTGTTGAAGGGCTGATTGCTGGCGACGCGGTCGCGCAACCACTCGTACCACAGCAAGGCCGACTTGTAGCTGACCTGGTTGGCGTTGTTGCCGGTGGAGCGGATCTGGAGCAACTCGGCCCACTTCATGACCCACATCTCGGTGAACTCCTTGCGCTCGAGAAGCTGGTCGATGAGGGCGTCGCGCTTTTTCGCTTCCTGGCTGTCGAGGAAGGCCTTGCGTTCCTCCTCGGTGGGAAGGACCCCCACGATGTCGAGGAATACCCGGCGCACGAAAACCTCGTCGCTGCAGAGAGCGGAGGGCAGGATGCGCAGCTTGTGGAGCTTGGCGTGGACGTGGGTGTCGACGTAGTTGAAGTCGGGGACCTGGGGCCGCTCGTAGGCGAGGTTGTCCGGGATCACGATGGCCTGGGTCCCTTCCGTGTAAGTGTGGAAGCGGGCCAGGAGGAAAGCCTCCCCGCGGTTCTTTGATTTCGCCAGGCCGGACCCTTCGTCGATCGCGACGCTGTTGTCGTTGGAGGAGCTGAAGCTGGAGAGGGTGGTGACATCGCGGTCGGTGCCATCGGCGTAACGGGCGCGCACCGTGAGCGGGACCTTTACGCGCTGGCCCTTCAGGACGTACTGTTTTGGTTCAACGTCGATGCCGACCGGCAAGGCGACGCTCTCGTCATCATAAGGCACGCCGGCCTCGATCCAGCTGATGAGGGTCCTGGCATTGGCGGAGTCGGGATCGAAGAGCTTGCCGCCCGTGTGCGGCACCTCGCCGATCGATTTTGTAACGAAGAGGGACTCCTCGGGAAGGGCGAGATTGACGCGGCGCCCGGAGAGTTGGCGGGTGAGGCGGAAGTGATCTCCCTTTGGATCGTATCCGAAGAGAGAGAGCATGAAGCCGTCTTGCCCGCGGGCCGAGCCGTGGCAGGAACCGGTGTTGCAGCCGGAGGAAGTGAGGACCGGCATGACGTCGAGCTGGAAGCTGATGGGCCGCGGCTTGGCGGCGTCCTTGACCGTGACAGGGATCTCGGCGGACTGGCCTCGAAAATCGATGCGCAACTTGGTCTCTCCATCCGCCCTGGGCTTGAGAAGGCTCCCGTCGAGGCTGGCCTTGGCAGGGTCTTCGAGGGTGTACTTGGCCCAGGCCGTGACATCGCGCGAAGTGGCATCCATGGACCTCGCGATCACGATGACGCGATGAAAGTCGGCGGCCGTCTCGAGGGTGACGCGGGAAGGATGGACCTCGATGGCGGCCAGATCGGGATCGGGTTGAGCGGGATCCTCGACCGGCCCGGTGCGGGGTTTCTGTGTGAGGGTGACCTCCTCCGGCCAGGGGGCGCCACCTTCGATCCACTGCCGAAGGGCGGCGATCTGTTCCCCGGTGAGAGGTTCGCGGTCGGACTTCTCGTCGGCCGGCGGCATAAATTCCTCGTGATCGGGAGCGAGCGCGGTGCGCCTGAGGATTTCTGACTCGCCGGGCTTGTCGAGGACGACCGCTTCGGCGTTCTCCCCGCCTTCGAGCATCATGGCCCTGGTTTCGAGACGCAGGCCGCCTTTTTTCTTCTTGGCGTTGTGGCACTCGAGACAGTTCTGTTCGAGAATGGGTCGGATCTGCTCGAAGGTCCTGGCGCCGAGCGAACCACAGAGAATGCAGAGGATCCAGAGGGTTGGGAAAAGGAACTTCATGATCTGGCGTTACTTGTTGTTCTTGCTCTGCAGACGCAGTTGCTCGAGGCGGGAGAGCCGCTTCTCGGCGGGGGTTTTCTTCTCGGCGGGTTTTTCTTCCTTCTTCGCGACCGGTTTTTTCGGTGCGGGCGGGGGAGGATCGATGCGCAGCACTCCGCCTCCGAAGGCGGTGGCGCGGATGGGGTGGCCGTTTTCGGAGATGACCACGGTGCAGAAGAGATTGGCGGTCTTTCCCTTCTTGGCGTCCCCGGCCACCTCCAGCGGGAAAGTGATTTCCTTGGAAGCCTTGTTGATAGTGAGTTCCTTGGTCTTCACGCCGTGCGGGAGGCCGCTGAGCGCAATGGTGGCGTCGCCGCTGAATTCCTTGTGCACGTCGACCTTGCACACCACGTCGGTATTCTCGCCGGGCTCCGTGGCGGCCAGCTCGATCTTGCCGCCCACGTAGGGCTCGGCGATCTCGATGGGCTTGAGAGGAGAGGAGACCAGAATGGGACCCTTGCTGCTGCCGGACTCACCGTTGACATAGATGCGCCACTTGCCGACCGCGGCATCGCCGTTGGCATTGATGCCCATGATGACCTCGTTTTTGTCCTTGGGAATCGTGACGCTGGACGGGGCGTTGACTCCGGGCGGGCGCCACGGGAGCGTGACAGTGATGCCGTCTTTGTGGTCGCCATGGCGCGTGGCGGTGATCTTGAGATTCATAGTGCCGTTCTTGACGAGAGGCACGGGCGGGATCTCCAGATCGAGGTGGAAGGGAGCCTCCTCGATGACGGCGATCGAGATGCGCTTATCGTGATAGCTGTGGAAGGTGCCCGTATTGTTGACCTCGATGTGGTGAATGCTCTCGTTGAAGGGACCGGTGAGGCCGCTCGCGGGGTCCTTCACCTTGAGGGCGTAAAGACCGCCTGCGACGGGAGCTTCGGCCGTGGCCTCGAACATGATGGGGAAGGCATTTTGGCTGCGAGGAATGGTGTCGCGGTCGATCTTGATGCCGGAGGGGAGCTGCGGGGTCTCCAGTTCGATGTCGCATCCGATGTTGCTGCGGCCGATATTGATCACGCGCCCGACCCGGTTCCCGCGGGGCACGTTGATCATCTTCCACTTTTGGCTATTATTACGTTCGCCGTAGGGAAGGGAGGCGGCGATCGACGGTCCGCGTTCCGCGATCTCGATGCGGTAAGTGTAATCGAGTCCGCTTCCGTAAAGCTGGTCGCGGATGTTGATGTTATAGATGCCGTCCTCCGGGATATCAAAGTCGAGGAGGCTGTCGGGACTGCCGTCGCCGGCGTCGTCGTTGTTGCCGATCTGCTTGGCCTCGCCGGCCTTGCGGACGATTATGTAGGCGTCGAGCGGGGAGCGCAGGCTCCGGGCGTAGACCTGGGCGCGGAGCTTCCGGCCTTTCTTGCCGAGGAACTGAAACCAATCCTTGTCCGACTTCTTGGAGAGCACCCCGTGGAAGGCTACCGGGATGCCGGGCGCTTCGGGGGGCGTAGCTTCCTTGCTGCCCTCGTTCGGCTCCTTCTCGTTGAAGTAGGGGAGGGGGCTGAGCCGGACCGGCAGACCCGAGGGTGTGAAGAAGTCGCCATTCTTGACCACCGCATCGAAGTTGCGCTGCTCGGCGGGGAGAGAGAACTTCTCTTTGATCTCGCCACGCGGGTCGCCGATAAAGGTAAACTCGCGTACTTCACCGGGCTTGGCGCCGGGAGGATAGATCGCGGTGGGGCGGGGAAAGTCGCCGACGTGGAGGCGGTACTGGCAGCTGCCGTTGCCCTGGTAGGAGGACTCGCGGACGAGGATGGTGTATGGGCCGTCGTCGGCAACGATGACGGAGGCAGCGCAGTCGCGGAAGAGAAGGGCGGTGTCGTCGCTGGAGACCAATTCGAAGCGCTCCTTGTTGAGAATCGCGACGTAGGGATCGAAGAGGGTGCGGCCGAGCCGCATGCCCTCTACTTCGACCGAGAGGCGCTGGCCCTTCTTGCATTGCACGCGGTAATAGTCGGCGTCCTCATTGTCGGCCACTCCCTGCACGGTGGTGTTTAGATCGACTTCCTGCGGCTCGTCGAACTTGCTGTTGAGATCGCGCTTGTTGTCCTCGCTCCGCTTTTCGTTCACGATCGGGTACTGGCCGACCCAGAAGGTGCGCTGGTAACTGATTCCGCCCTTGCAGCGCAGGCGCATGAGGTGCTCCCCGAGGGGTGCGTCGGGCGCGATCGTGATGGTGGCGTTGACCACCTTGTGATCGTCCCCGGCCTTTTCGAGCTTGGTGACGGTGATTCCGGGTTTGTAGAGCAGGAGTTCCTGCGGCTCGTAGAGGCGGTCGCCGGCGAGCCGGATCGTCATTTCGGTTCCGCGCTGCCCGCCGCGCGGTTGAATGATTCCCACCGAGGGCGTAAAGGCGGCGGCCTGCAGGGCCAGGAAACCGGAGAGCAGGACCCAGAGGGCTGGACGCACGATGGACGTGTTCATAATCAGATGCCGGTCGACGAGGCCGAGTCGCTGATCCCGCAGTGCAAGATGGATGGCGAGAGGAGCGGATCCGGCGTGTGGGCCGACCGTAGTGGTTGCTGTTGTCAGGCTTTCTTCTCGAGAATCTCGTCCAGAACGCGGCCGCCGTTGACGATCTCGATGGGTCGATCGCCGGGAGCCATGAGTTCCTTGTCGCCCGTAATACCGAGCTGATTGTAAACCGTCTGGGCCAGATCTTCCACTCCGACGCGGTCTTCCTCGGGCTCGCCCCCGAGGGCGTCCGAGGAGCCGTAAATCATGCCGCGCTTCACGCCGCCGCCGGCGAGCATGATGGAAAAGACGCGCGGCCAGTGGTCGCGTCCCGCGTTGCCGTTGATTTTCGGGGTGCGCCCGAACTCGGAAGTCAACATGACGAGGGTGGAGTCCAGCAGGCCGCGTTCGTCAAGATCGCTGATGAGCGCCGCGAGGGCCTGGTCGACGGGCGGAAGATTTCCTTCGATGGCGCCCTTGATGTTGCCGTGGTGGTCCCATCCGCCGGCCGTCGTGGAGACGAAGCGCACCCCGGCCTCGACCAGGCGGCGGGCCAGGAGCAGGCGCTGACCGGGAGCATTCTTTCCGTAGCGCTCCTTCATCTTGTCATCCTCGGCATTCAGATTGAACGCTTCGCGCGCCTTCTGTGACGAGATCATGGCGTAAGCGTGCTGGTAGAAGGCGTCCATCGATTCGAGCGCATCGGACTGCTCGAGAGATTTAAAATGGTAGTCCACCGTCTCGAGCAGGGAACGGCGTCGATTGAACCGCTTCTCGTCAACCCCGGAGGGCAGGGCCAGGTCCCGGACCTTGAAGTCACTGCGACTGGGATCGTTGCCGAGGGCAAAGGGCCCGTAGGCGGAAGAGAGGTAGCCCGAGTTCGCAAAGGTGTTTGGGACGTTCGGAATGCAAACGTAGGGAGGCAGGTTGTTGCGCGGTCCGAGTTCGTGCGAGACCACCGAGCCGAGGGAAGGAAACTTCAGAGCGGGAGAGGGCCGGTACCCCGTGAACATGTTGTGGGTGCCGCGCTCGTGGGCCGCCTCGCCATGGGCGAAGGAACGGATCACGGTAATCTTGTCCGCGATCTTCGCCATGTGATCGAGGTGCTGGCTGAACTTCTCGCCCTTGATCTTGGTGTCCACCGTTCCGAGCGGTCCACGGTACTCGGTGGGGGCGTAGTACTTGGGATCCCAGGTCTCCTGGTGGGCCGCCCCCCCGGGAAGGAAAATGTTGATGACCGATTTCGCGACGCCTTCCCTCGTCTCGTAGAATTTCTGGGCCCCGTGGGCCTGCATCCTGAGGAAATTGGGGAGCGTCAGGCCGAGGCCCCCGATCATCCCCACGTAAAGGAATTCACGGCGGGAGTAGTCCCTGGAGAGCGGGTTTCCGGGGCACGGTACATTTTTCATGGTGTTCCTAAGCGAAGATGTTAGGATGGTTTCGATAATTATCCAAGAACGTAAGCTACTAGCGGGGTTTACGACCTTGCTGTGAGCCCCCTTTCAAGTCATGACGCGCCCCTGGTGGCAGACGTGCTGAATCCGTTCAATGAGCCTTCCCGAGATACCTGGATACCGGATCGACGCGCTGATTGGCAAGGGAGCCTGTGGGACGGTTTATACTGCCCGGCATGACTCGGGAAGCCTGGTGGCGGTCAAGCTTCTGGATCCTCGGTCCTGTAATCCGGAACTGATTGCGAACCGCATCAATCGGCTCTACCGCTCCAGTCCCCCCAAGGCGGCGGTTCCCCTAATCGCCCACTCGCTCGAAAAGGAGCCGATTCTCTTGATTGGCGCCTTGATGGCGGACCGGGTCGTGCAGGGTATCGGGGAGCGCTTTATCCCCCGCACCCTGCAGTTGAGGCTCGGGGATTATATCGGCAAACGCGGATCGTGGATGCTGATTCGGCGGCTGGCGCAAGTCCTGGGCGAGTTTCACCGTCGCCGGGTCGCGCATGGCAACCTGAAGCCCGGCAACATTTTCATGGATGCGGAGAACGAGCTTCTTCTCGGGGACTACGCGCAAGGGCTCATGCCGGGCATTGGCGAGTTGCCCTATACCGACGCCTTGTTGTATGCGCCCCCCGAGCAGCTTACCAATCCGGACGGCTACCTGGAGGGAGCGGGGTACGGTTGGGACGTCTACGCCTTTGGCTCCCTGGCGTTTCGCCTACTGAACGGGGTCTTTCCGCGATGCCATGACACCTTCGAGCTGGTGGCTCCGGCCATGGGCGAGCAACGCCGCCGCGGAGTGGAAGCGGACTGCGAGCGCATTGCCTTGAAGCTCGAGAAAACCGCTCTGGTGGACTGGAAGGGAACCGCACCGACGCGGGAAGAGGAAGAGGGCCGCCAGGTGATCGAGCGCTGCCTGGATCTCGATCCGTGGAAGCGCTACGCCGACATGCGCGAAGTGCTGCGGGCCCTCGAAGCGATCGCGAACTCCCGCCAACATCGGCTTGCGGAGGAGGCTGGGAAGGAGAGCGTGGCGGTGATTGAGCGAAAACGGAAGGTGTGGCGGACCACGGCTGGCGTGGGGATTGCGGCCTGCTCGGTCCTGGGGGCCATGATGGCCTATCAATTGGTCAAGGAGGACCCGGATCCCGTTGTGAGCGCAGAGGACGTCGACCCGCCACCGGTGGTGGTGACCGCGTCGCTCGATCCCATGGTTCTGGCGGAGTCCAAACGGGCTGCCCTGGAGGCGCGCGAGGAACGGAACCGCTATGAGAAGGCTTCCGAAAGCCTACGCGCCCGCTACGTGGACATGGCGGAAGACCTGGCATCGGCGTTTGAGCTGAGCGACCACCTGGTTTCGTGGTCGGTAGAGCGCGGCGCGGATCAATTGCCAACCCTCGAAGGGCGCAATGGCCGGCTCGCCATTCTCGAGAACTCGCTCGTGAAACTTTTGAAGAAGTCGGAAGAACAACCGGCTCTGCAGCGAAATGCCTGGCGCATCAAGCTGGCCCTCGCGGAGGTGGCCCTGGCGGCGGACAAGCCCCGCGTGGCGCGGGAGCGCATGACGGACGTGCTCTCGGAGGCAACCGTCACCGATGAAGGCACCATGCAGCGCCTGGCACGGGCCCGCGTGCTGGTATGTCTGCTGGGCTCGGAAGATTCCGAGCTCGGGGTGACACCCGGTGAGCTCGCCGAGACGGAAACGGCCCTGGCCTCGCTCCCGGCCGGGACGCGGGAAACCCGCCGCCTCAAATCCGCCCTGAAGTTGGCGGAGGCCCGCATGCAATTTCGGGAAGGCGACAGCACCGCTGCACTGGAAAGCTATCGGAGCGCCTTCACGGACATGTCGAAGCTGTGCGAAGAGCAGCCGTCGCTCTCGGCCCTGCGAATCTGGAGGGCGCGAGGTTATACATCCGCGGCCCAGGCTGCCCGTGGCGCCGGCGAGGTGGATGCAGCCATCCTTCTGAGGGAACAGGCCGCGGTGGAACTGATGGAATTACTCGAAGTCCAGCCCAAGCGCGCCGACGTGCAGGTGGAGCTTTCCGGGGCGCTGGGCGCAATCGCCGAAGCGGCCCTGGAAGAGGGCGAGATCGACCGCGCCGAGGACCTCGCGGCGCGTTCCCTCGAACTGCTCGAAACCGCGGTTGTCAATTCCGAAGAACGGGTGGGCGCCCTGCTTCAACTGGCCACGCAAAAGAGCGTGCTGGCGGCCTGCCGGGCCGGGACCGGATACAGCAAGGACGCCCTGCGCCTGATCCGCGAGGGGCAATCCCACGTCGAGGCCGCCCTGAAGCGCGATGCCAAAGATCCCATGGCGCGCTACCGCCTCGCGATTCTCACCTGGCAGGAGTTCGGGCTGCGGGGGTCGAATGGTGGCCACGCCGACGCATTGAAGCTCGGCGGAAAGGCCCGGCGGATTCTGAGGGAGCTCATATCGGAAGCGGTGAGCTATCCTTCCCAGCGGGAGATTCAGCGGTGCCTCGCCTACCTGACCAGTGACCTGGGCCACGCCGCGCAAATCGGTACGCGTGACAGCGAGGCCCGCACCTACTTCCAGGAGTCGATTGCGGCCTGGAAGGTCCTTGCGACGGCGGAGGGAACCAATGACGAATTCCAGGAAGGATTCAGCTGGGCGCAGATGCGCCTGCGAGAGCTCGGGGTGATGACCTCGCTGCCGCCCAAGCGGAGGTAGGCGCCGCGGCAGCGGTGAACGGGCCCATACCGCGCTGCGGGGCTGCCGGGAGATGGGTGCGC
>Ga0310120_10001450_pt1 | contig 17719 bp, 17 predicted proteins | sample CB27_AW_983_MG_FD_203506 | JGI IMG/M metagenome (GOLD analysis project Ga0310120, IMG submission 203506) | Marine microbial communities from Western Arctic Ocean, Canada - CB27_AW_983 | ecosystem: Environmental > Aquatic > Marine > Oceanic | place: Canada: Western Arctic Ocean | collected...
CGGGGCGGACGATTTCCACTGCCGATGCAAGCCTGAAGGGCAGCAAGATCGAGGTTCGGCTCAGGGATGGGGTGCTGGATGCACGTGTGGAAGCAGCCAGAATCGACCCCTCTGCAGGTCTGTCCACTCGAGAGAATGACGGCTAGACTGGGCCTTTGGGTCGATTGAGCGGGAGGTCAGGGTTCCGATGAGTGCCAAGAAAAAGCCAGGGTACACGGATGCGACCCGCGAGATCGATGAGATCTTGAGGCGCATCGATGATACGGATCAGATCGATGTCGATGCCCTCGCCGACGATGTCGAACGTGCAGCGTACCTGCTGAAGATCTGTGGTGACAAGTTGAAGGCATCCGAGGTGCGAGTGAAGGAAGTCTCGCAGCGGCTCACGGAAGAAGCGGACGAAGATCCGGGCGAAGACGAGATGGAATAGGGCAGGAGAAGCATGTCGCTGGTGGTCGTTGGTAGCGTCGCGTTTGACAGCATCGAAACTCCCGATGGTTCCGTCAAGGATGCCCTCGGTGGCTCCGCGGTACATTTCTCACTCGCTGCGGCGTTGTTTGGGCCAGTCCAGCTGGTCGGAGTGGTAGGCGAGGACTTCACTGCCGATTGCCACAACATTTTGCGGGGAAAAGGAGTCAGCACCGAGGGACTCGAAGTGATCCCGGGAGGAAAAACATTTCGCTGGTCCTGCAAGTACTTCGACGACATGGATCAGAGGGAAACTCTCACTACCGATCTCAATGTGTTCGAGAAATTCCAGCCCACTCTGCCGGCGGAATATTGTCAGGCGGGGTTCCTGTATCTCGGGAACGGGGCGCCGGTGACCCAGTCGAGCGTACTCGACCAGATGAGCGGCAAGCCTTTTTCCGTCGTCGATACGATGAATTTCTGGATCGATGGAAACAGATCGGAATTACTCGAGTTGCTCGGTCGTGTCGACGCGCTGGTGCTCAACGATGAGGAGGCGTACCTGCTGACCGGTGAGAAGAACCTGGTCAGAGCGGGCCGCAGCATCCGCAAGATGGGGCCGAGGATCGTCATCGCCAAGAAGGGGCAGCATGGAGCCACCATCTTCCATGAAGCCGGTGAGACGGCGCTGCCGGCGCTACCGCTGGCCGATGTGGTGGATCCGACCGGGGCTGGCGATTCCTTTGCCGGTGGCATGATGGGGAGTCTGCAGAGTTGCGGCAGCGTCGACCTCGAGACACTCAAGGTTGCCGTGGCCTGGGGCACGGTCACCGCTTCCTTCTGTTGTGGCGGGTATGGAGTCGAGGGGCTGCTCGAGGCAGATCCTGTGTCCCTGCGCGAGAGATTCGAACAGTACCGGAAGATGCTGGATCTCCAACCCGTGGAAATTCCGCTGACCTCGAACTGATCGGCAAACTCCCCTGTTGCCAGGGCGAGAGGAATCGACGAGAGGGAGTGATGTGACTTCGTGTGAAGATCTCTCACGACACCATCTGCCACTCACTGATCTGTTCATGCAACCAACCACACACGATCAGTGGTCAGATCACGCTGTTTCTCGCCAGCAACTCGGTCATTTCGAGCAGCACGGATTTGTCTCTGGAATTCCGGTGTTGCAGCCGGAGCAGGTGGAAGTCCTCAGAGAGCAGTTGTCGCGCCTGATGGATCCATCTCATCCGGGGAATCCTCTCTTCTACGAGTTTCATTCCAACGAGTCTCAGGATCCAGATACGGTGCTCTTCCATGCTCTCGGTGGGTGGCGCATCGAAAAGGCGTTTCACGACCTCCTCTACTGCCCGAGGCTACGCATGATCGCATATCAATTGCTCGGCACCGCGGTGCGTTTCTTCCACGATCAACTCTTCTGCAAGCCACCGGCTCACGGAGGAGTCGTGTCCTGGCATCAGGACTACTCCTACTGGCGCTGGACCCAGCCGATGGCACATCTGACCTGCTGGATCGCACTCGATGATGCAACGATGGAGAATGGCTGCCTGTGCTATCTCCCCGGTTCGCATAGATGGGGATTACTCCCCATCTCAGGACTCTCCGGAGACATGAACGCTGTCGAGGAGATCCTCGATCTGGATCAGCGGGCAGCCCTGGCTGAACCGGTCGCGGCACAGTTGCGTGCAGGGGAAGCTGTGTTTCACCATCCACTGGTGATGCATGGATCGCATCGCAACCGCTCCAGATCGCCTCGACGCGCGGCCGTGATCAATTATGCCGCCGATGGAGTGTGGTCGCATCCAGCAACGCTGGAGGGCCCGGGGAGCGAGTCCTTCCCGATCTTGCCAGAGGGACAACCACTCGGTGGCAACTTCTATCCACTGCTGTTTGATCCGCAAAGAGAACTGGCAGGAGAGACGAGCCAGATCCCCTCCCTCCCCTCCTCCCTGGGTACCTGAAGCCCTCGCTACAGCGTAGTGGTGCGGTCCCCTTGCGGCCTTCCTCCCATCTCATCAGAATGACGCCCATGGTGCTGGCGCAGAATCATGGTGTTGGCCCGGTGGTGGATTTCCTGTCCCTTTGATCAGAGTCGGGAATCACTGGAGGAGAGTTGGGACCGAAGATGCGAGTGGCACAGATTCGAAGCCAGTTCCTCGAGTTCTTCCGTGAGAAGGGCCATGAGGTGGTTGCGTCCAGTCCAGTGGTGCCACACGAGGATCCGACACTGTTGTTTGCCAATGCAGGGATGAACCAGTTCAAGTCCGTCTTCACCGGTGAGGAACAGCGAGCATATTCTCGCGCCTGTTCATCTCAGAAGTGCATCCGCGCCGGCGGAAAGCACAACGACCTGGAAAATGTTGGTTACACCGCTCGACATCTGACCTTCTTCGAGATGCTGGGGAATTTCTCCTTTGGAGATTACTTCAAGGAGGACGCGTGCGCCTGGGCATGGGAACTCGTCACGGAGAAGTTCGGCATCGATGGGGATCGAATCTGGATCTCGGTATACAACCAGGATGATGATGCGAGGCAGATCTGGGCAGACCGGGTCGGGGTTCCTGTCGACCGGATCGTCGGACTTGGTGACAAGGACAACTTCTGGTCGATGGGAGATGTCGGTCCTTGTGGACCCTGTTCAGAACTCTATATCGACCGAGGTGAGCAGCAGGCATGTGGTAAAGAATGCGCACTCGGGGTTTGCGATTGTGATCGCTGGATGGAGATCTGGAACCTGGTTTTCATGCAGTTCGAGCAGCAAGCCGATGGTTCCAGGATAGCACTGCCGAGTCCGAGTATAGACACGGGGATGGGGCTGGAGCGGATCACCATGGTTCTTCAGCAGAAGAACACGGTGTTCGAGACCGATCTGCTGGCGGGAATCATCGATCGTATTGCAGATGTGACGGGAGTCGCGACTTCCACCGGGCCGGACGGCACTCCACACCGGGTCATCGCAGATCATCTTCGGAGCCTCTCCTTCGCCATCGCCGATGGAGCATTTCCATCCAACGAGGAGCGGGGTTATGTGCTGCGCAGAATCCTGCGAAGGGCGAGCCGTTACGGCTACAAACTCGGCATGGAAACTCCCTTCATCCATCAACTGGTCGGCGATCTGGTGTCGGAGATGTCTGACGCTTTTCCGGAACTGCTGGAGCGCCAGACGCTGATAGAGAAGCTGGTTCATGCGGAAGAGGAGCAGTTTCTTCGGACCCTGAAGACCGGAATGACTCGATTTGACGACGAGGTGGTGAGGATCGGTGGTGGTGGTCAGAGCCAGTTCCCCTGCGCTGCTGCATTTTTTCTTCACGACTCCTGTGGCTTTCCGATAGACCTGACCGAGCAGATGGCTCGAGAGGTGAACCTGGAGGTGGACCGCGATGGATTTGATCAGTTGATGGAACAGCAGCGCAGCCGAAGTCGTGCCGGTAGCAGGGTGGGAGTGTCCAGCCAGGAAACCTCCGCTGCGGCGAGCCGTCATACCGGAGTCGGTGACACCGAGTTTGTTGGCTACCAGGCAAGTCAGGCAGAAGCCGCCATCAGTACGCTGATCACCGACGGTGATCAGGTGTTGCTGGTGCTCGATAGGACGCCCTTCTATGCAGAATCGGGCGGCCAGGTCGCTGACACCGGGCACATCGAAGGAAAGGGCTTCCAACTCGAGGTGCTCGATTGCCAGAAGAACAACGAAGGCACTTTTTTCCATTCGATTCGTTTCGTCGAGGGGGAAGCGGGACAACTCGAGGCGGGTGTCGAGGTGAACTGCAAGGTGGATCCTGAAAGGCGTCAACATATCGTTCGAAATCACACAGCAACGCATCTGCTTCATGCTGCGTTGCGTGAAGTGGTGGGGGACCATGTCCAGCAGAAGGGTTCGTTGGTATCACCGGAGCGACTTCGTTTTGACATCAGTCATTATGAAAAGGTGACATCAGACCAGCTTCTCGCTGTCGAGGAGATCGTTCAGCAGTGGGTGCTTCGCGATGTTGAAGTGCAGATCCATGATGACATCCAGATAGAGGATGCGAAATCGCGCGGAGCGATGGCGCTGTTTGGTGAAAAGTATGGCGATCGGGTACGCCTGGTAGAAGTGCCTGATTTTTCTCTGGAACTGTGCGGGGGCATTCACTGCCAGAGAACGGGGGAGATCGGCCCCGTGGTCATCGTTCACGAGGGAAGCGTCTCGTCGGGAGTACGCCGTATCGAGGCGCTGACCGGTGTCGAGGGGGCACGTCGAACTCGTGCCGATGAAAACCTGCTGCAAGATCTGGCGTCCACTCTTCGGGTGCCCAGAGAGGACCTGAAGCAGCGCATCGAGGGGCTGGTGACCGAAAATCGCTCGCTCAAGGATGGCAAGGGAACCCAGCCCTCGCGAAACCTGCTCACGGAACTGGACGCCGGTCATGGCCAGGTGATCCGTGCGGGATCTGCGGAACTGGTGATCGCAACGTGGCAGGATGCTCCTCAGGAGCAATTGTTGCAGGTCGCGGACGCGCTCAAGCGCCGTGGCGGTGATCGGGCATTCATCCTCGTTTCCGCTGGTGACGAGGAAATTCGCTTCATCGTCGGAACCTCGGAATCGGTGCCACGGGGCACGGTTCACGCCGGCCAGATTGCCAAGATGGGGGCAGGGATCCTCGGTGGTGGCGGTGGCGGACGCCCGGATATGGCCCAGGCAGGGGGCAAGGAGGTCGATAGGCTGGCAGAGGCGATCGACGAGATGAGCCGATCCCTGCACGATTCTCTGGCAGGAAAAGGCTCCTGAGGTGATCGGTTCTTCTTGACCGATTTCGAGCCGACTCCTACCATCCGTGCTGGACTCGAAATCTTCCCCGGGCAAGAACAGATCTCGGGATTCGAAGCGCAAGATGGGTCGACAGATCAGGAAGCCCTGATCCTCTCACCAGTGACGACGATGGAGCAGATCAGATGGCAGTACCAAAGCGAAAGACAAACCAGGCGCGAAAGCTCAAGAGACGTGCACATGATGCGCTGAGCCCGATCCACTACAGCCGTTGTACCCGCTGCAATTCACTCACCTTGCCCCACAGCATCTGCGACAACTGCGGCACCTATCGTGGCCGTACACTGCTGGCGGTCGAGGACTTCTAATCCCGTCAGGAAGAAGTGACATGCCCCGCATCGCAATCGATACCATGGGGGGGGATCAAGCCCCTGGCGTTCCCATCGCGGGCGCCATCCGCGCCGTCTCGGAGCATCCAGAGCTCGAGGTGGTTCTGGTGGGGCCCACCGACCTGATCGAGGAAAGACTGGCATCTGCAGGGTGCGAAGATGCTCGTATCCAGATCGTGCATTCCAGCGAGTGGATCACGATGGCTGACTCTCCCGTCGAGGCGCTACGAACCAAGCCCGATTCTTCCATGAATGTGATGGTCCGGCTGCATAAAGATGGAGCGGTCGACGGCATCTTCAGTGCAGGAAACACCGGGGCGATGGTGGCCTCCTGTTCGATGCAACTGAGAATGCTCGAGGGCGTTCGGCGCCCGGCGATCGCATTACCACTGCCGTGTGGTGAGACTCCGATGGTGCTCTGTGATGGCGGAGCCAATGTCGAGTGCAAGCCCGTGCACCTGCTCCAGAACGCCATCATGGCGGCATCCGTTCTTCGCTGTGCCTATTCGGTCGAAAACCCAAGGGTCGGGCTGCTCAATGTCGGCTCGGAAAAAGACAAGGGTCACAGCCTCGCCAAGGAAACCTTCCAGTTGCTGGAGAAGAGCGGCCTCCGATTCACCGGCAATGTTGAAGGAAGTGATATCTTCCAGTCCGATGTGAATGAAGTGGATGTGGTGGTGTGCGACGGATTTGTTGGAAATATCGTGCTCAAGACAGCTGAGGGCTTCTCGGAGGAACTGTTTCAGATCCTGGCTACGGAACTCGGCGACGGCTCCGGTGATTCCGGTCACGACAGTGGTTCGACGGGTGCTCTCCTCGAGCGAGGGCTGCAACGTATCAGGAGCCGATTCGATTATTCCGAGTATGGCGGCGCTCCGCTGCTCGGCCCGCGGGGTGTTTGCACCATCGGCCACGGCAGAAGTGACGAAAAGGCGGTTTCCAATGCGCTCGGGTGGACCCTTCGAATGATCGAAACGGGAGTCCAGCAAGATGTGATCGATTCGATCCGCACCGAGATGGAGATGGTCGAAGCAGTGAAGTCGGGGCAAGCCGAGTCGAGTGCCAGCAGCTAGGCTTTCCCTCTGAGATGGGATCCGCGATGACAGATCCGTTTCCTCTACCGCATCCTCGTCGAGCTCTCCTGTTCCCGGGCCAGGGCAGCCAGTTCGTTGGAATGGCGGTAGATCTGGTCGAGGCCCATGCTGTAGCCAGGGCGCGCTTCGATGCAGCCAGTTCCTGTCTGGGCCAGGATCTGTTCGCCATCTGCAGCGAAGGACCGCCAGCTCGCCTCAACTCGACCGACATCAGTCAGCCTGCGATATTTACCGCTTCGATGGCTGTGCTGGCCGTGTTGGAACAGTCAGGGGGAAGCCATCTGCTGCAGTCATGCGCCACGGCGGGACTCTCACTGGGGGAATACAGCGCACTGGTATTTGCGGGAGCGATGAGCTTCGAGGACGCACTCGAGGTCGTGGTAGCACGGGGCAGCGCGATGCAGCAGGCCTGTGAGGCGGTGGAGGGGACGATGACATCGATCCTCGGACTCGACCTGGCGGCGGTGAAAGAAGCACTGTCGGAGGGGCAGCGACTCGGTGTGGTGGCCATCGCAAATGTCAACACCGAGACCCAGATCGTCATCAGTGGTGAACGGGCAGCAGTCGAGAAGGCTGCACAGGTGGCGATGGAACTGGGGGCCAGACGCACCGTCGAACTGGAGGTCGCCGGTGCCTTTCATAGTCCGTTGATGGCCGACGCGACGGCCAAACTGGAGCCGTTGCTGGAGCAGGTGCAGATCCGTGTACCGGAGGTGCCATTTTACCCCAATGTCCTGGCCCAGCAGGTTTCCGATCCAGTTCAGATCAGGGATTGTTTGTTGAAACAGGTCGAGTCTTCGGTGCTCTGGGCACCTACCATCGCTGCACTGGTGGCAGCTGGCCTCGATGAGGTGATCGAGCCTGGACCCGGGAGAGTCATCGCTGGTCTCCTGAAGCAGATCGATCGTCGGATTCCGACGCGCTCCATCCTCGGGCAGGAAAGTGTCGAGGAAATCCTGGAAGGAAACGCCTCGTGATGAAATTCAATGACCGAAGAGTGATCGTCACCGGAGGAACTCGAGGCATCGGAAATGCCATCGCCGCCGGGTTCGCTTCGGCAGGTGCTCGAGTCGTGATCTCGGGCCGGGATGCAGAGGTGGCGGCAGCGAAGGCTGCAGAACTCGATGGCGATGTGCATGGCCTCGCACTCGATGTCACCAGTGGAGAAAGCGTTCAGCAGTTCTTCGCAGCAGCCACCGATTGGCTCGGAGGCATCGATGTGCTGGTAGCCAATGCAGGGATCACCAGAGATAAACTCGTGATGGCTCTCAAGGATGAGGACTGGGATGAGGTACTCGGGACCAACCTGCGCGGAGCATTTCTGTGCGCTCGCGAGGCGATTCGGCCGATGATCCGAAATAGAAGCGGTCGAATCATCGGTGTCACGAGTGTCATCGGATTGACCGGGAATCCGGGCCAGGGAAACTACGCTGCCAGTAAAGCGGGCCTGATCGGACTCGTGAAATCGCTGGCCCAGGAAGTGGCGAGCCGCAACATCACCGTCAATGCAGTGGCTCCAGGAATGATCGATACCGATATGTCTGCCGACCTGCCCCCGAAAGCGAGAGAGGCCATCGAAAGCAGGATTCCCGCCGGACGGGCAGGAACCGCCCAGGAAGTGGCCTCGGCGGTGATGTTTCTCGCCAGTGATGAGGCGTCATATATCACAGGAGAGGTGCTACGGGTCGATGGAGGGCTTGCCTGCTGATTTGCTGTTTTCAAACTATGCTGGACGATTCGCAGATGAACCCTAGAATCGTGACGATTGCAGGGACTATCTCCACCGCCGCAGTTGGCGCGGAGCCAGGCTCCAACAAAATCAGGAAACCACCCCGAGCACTGCATGTGGTCGGCCCGTCAAAAGGAGGAACTCGATGAATCCAGCAGAAGAACCCTCGGCGGAAGCACCGCAAGAACAGGGGACGAACCGTATCGAGAAGGGAACGCCCGATTCCGCAACACCAGAATCTGCCAAGAGTGTTGGAGATCAGGTCAAGGCAATCATCGCGGACAAACTCGATGTGGCACGGGAGAAGGTCAAGGACGAGGCAAACCTACAAACGGACCTCGGAGCGGACAGCCTCGATATCGTCGAGTTGCTGATGCACCTCGAAGACAACTTTGACATGAAGATTCCTGACGAGGACGCAGAGAAACTGAAAACCGTCGGCGACGCCATCGCGTATATCGAGGCGAATACCGTCAAGGAGTGAGTACGCTTCCGGAAGGTGTTCCAGGATGAGCAGCAGAAGGGTCGTCATCACAGGGATCGGTGTGGTATCACCGATCGGAAATGACCTCGCATCCTTCTGGAACGGCATTCTGGAGGGGCGCAACGGCGTTGGCCCCATAACGCACTTCGATGCCTCCGAGTTCAGGACGAAGTTCGCCATGGAGGTCAAGGACTTCGACCCGGAGTCGAGGGTGGACCGGAAGACCTTGCGATTGCTCGATCGTTTCGCCCAGTTTGCACTGGTTGCTGCAGCAGAGGCGATGGAGTACAGCGGTCTCGATCCTTCCGCTGATCCGACCCGCTACGGTGTCATCACCGGATCCGGCATCGGTGGACTCGCCGAGATCGAAATTCAGCACAATAACTTCAGGGACCGCGGTCCTTCCCGAATATCTCCCTACTTCGTTCCCAAGATGATGATGAATGCTGCTTCGGGTCAGATCGCCATCCAGCACGGCTTCAAGGGTTTCAATTTTGCCACCGTATCGGCATGTGCCTCGAGTCAGCACGCCCTCGGGGTGGCTCTCGATTCGATCGTGTCAGGCCATTGCGATGCGGTGCTCGCAGGAGGAAGTGAAGCAGCGATCACGCCTCTTGGAGTCGGCGGATTCTGCTCCCTGAAGGCGATGTCATCGCGTAATGACGAGATTACCACCGCGATGCGTCCATTTCAGGCGAGTCGAGATGGCTTCGTCATGGGAGAGGGCGGTGCCATCTTTGTTTTCGAGGAACTCGAGCACGCTCGAAAGCGCGATGCCAGAATCTACTGCGAGGTACTCGGATTTGGATTCACCGACGACGCCTACCACATCACTGCACCCGATCCAAAGGCCCCGATGGCAGTAGCCGCGATGAGGGCTGCCATCGAGAATGCCGGCCGCAACCTCGATGAGGTCGATTACATCAATGCTCATGGCACATCTACTCCACTCAATGATGTGATGGAGATGCAAGCCATCCGGGAACTCTTCGGGGCGCACTCGGAGAGATTGATGGTGAGTTCCACCAAGTCCCAGATCGGGCACCTTCTGGGCGCTTCCGGGGCGGTGGAACTGGCTGCCATCGCAGTCGGCATTCGCGAAGGCGTTGTTCCAGCGACCATCAACCAGGTCGATCCGGACCCGGAGTGCGACCTGGATTCGGTCCCGGGTGAACCGCGTGAAGCTCCGATCAGGGTGGCACTGTCGAACTCCTTCGGGTTCGGCGGTCACGACGCCTGCCTTTGTCTTGGAAGATTTGAGGATTGAACCCAACCAGCGTCTCACACGATGTTGAACTCGCCGAAAGGACCAGTTGAGATGAACGACGCCCCCATGAAAGTGCTGATTTCAGACCCGCTACCCCCCCAGACCCGGGAGATCCTCGAAAAGGCTGGGCTCCAGGTGGTCGAGGGAGCGGATCAGGTGGATGCCAGCCTCGGATCCATCTCCGGCTGGATCCTTCGTTCTGGAACTCAGATCACAGCGGAAGTCCTCGACAGGGCGCCGGGACTCAAGTGCATTTGCCGTGCGGGTGCTGGAGTCGACAACATCGATTGCGATGCGGCCGCAGACCGAGGAATCCTGGTCATGAACACTCCTGCCGCGAACTCGAACGCAGCAGCAGAGCAGGCGCTGGGCCTGATGTTCGCGCTGGCGAGAAATATCCCCCAGGGCCATCTAGTAATGACTGAAGGGGGTTGGGGTCGCAAGGAACTGGTCGGGATTGAACTGGCGGGTAGGACACTGATGGTGCTTGGACTCGGCAAGATCGGTCGTCGTGTTTGCAAGAAGGCGAACGCTCTGGGAATGACGGTGGTCGCTTGCGATCCCGTTGTTGGAGCGGAAGTCGCCAGTTCCTGCGGCGCGGAGCTCATTTCGCTGGAGGACGCCCTTGGTCGTGCCGATTTCATCTCACTGCATCCTCCGCTCAACGATTCGACTAGAGGCATGGTCAACGATGAGTTCCTCGCTCGTTGCAAGGATGGAGTCAGGATCGTCAACGTAAGCCGAGGACCGGTGATCGAGGAGGCAGCGCTGCTCAAGGGGCTCGATAGCGGCAAGGTCGCCGGGGCTGCCCTGGATGTATACGCTGAGGAGCCTCCCGCTGCTGATCATCCATACCGCCAACACGCACGTGTCATCTGCACACCACATCTGGGCGCATCTACAGTCGAGGCGCAGGACAATGTAGGTACGCAATCAGCGCATCAGGTCGTGGCGTTTCTCACCGAAGCCAGAGTCGAACACGCGGTCAACGCACCGGGACTCTGACCAGGGGTCAAGATCTAGTTCCCCGGGGAGCCGTCTTCATCGCCAGGTGCCTTGCTTTCGCTGGGCCAGCGTCGTGATGGCATCTGCTCGCCTTGAGCTGGGTAGAGATTCTCGAACCTGTTCAGCACTCCCATGGCATCTGCGGGCCTCCGCTGTCGGATGGCGATGACCTGTGCTGTGGTCCAGAGCACATGCGCGTGAGCCTCTCCCTGTGGCAGGATCTCGTCGAGCATATGGGCGTGATAGAGCGCTCTGGAGTTCTCGTTCGCAGCCAGCGCCAGTTCCATCGCCCTCAGTCGTAGCATCGGATTCATCGGATCTTTCCGCAGCTTCTTTTCGAGCCGCTGGAGCTTGCCGAGAAGTTTACGGGGGTTGCCCCAGCCAACCGACGAGCGCCAGCGCCAGAGCAGTGGGCTTCCATCGGGAATGGGCTCTTGGGCCTGGGAGGCGATGCGCAGTATCGCAGGCAGGTGGAACAGCAGTGCTGAACCAGCCAGCACGATCATGGCCGGCAACGGAACCCTCAGGTAGAGCAAGATGGAGCACAGGAATGCGAATGAGCCGATCAGTATCGACAGAAACACTCCGCGAGGGGTTCGCCGTCGACACAGGCCAGGATCGGCATCGAGGACCAGAAACAGCGCCAATCCGATCATGGCACTCAGCAGTGTCGGAGTCAGTGCCAGGCCGATCGAAGCGAGCAATGGACCTCCGCGGGGCTGTATCGCCGATCACCGCAGTGTACGGATGGCGTGAAAATAACGCCGTGGATCGAACAGATAGGTCGAACGAGTGGAACGAGATGGTTCCCCCCGATCTTCGATTCTATCCAGGTTCTCCGACCTTGTCTGCCTCGATGGAGAGTCGCTGTCGATGGTCCTGGAGGCGTGCTTCTTCGATATTGGAGAGAGTTTCAGCACTGACATCTGCGGTCGGGTAATTGCCATCGAAGCACGCTGCACAGTAGTGGAGATCTGAACCCGAGTTGGCGACTGCCAGTCGCAGGTCTGAAATCTCCTGATAAATTACGGCATCGGCTCCCAATTTCTTGGCGATTTCAACTTCACTCGTCTCGTTCGCAATCAACTCGGCTCTGGTGGACATATCGACGCCATAGACGCAAGGGTGTCTTACAGGTGGCGAGCAGGATGCAAAGTAGACCATCTTCGCACCGGCAGCCCGGGCCAGTTCGACGATCTGTCGCGAAGTGTTTCCACGTACGATGCTGTCATCGACAAGCAGCACATCTTTGCCCTTGAATTCACTTTCGATCGCATTCAGTTTTCGCCGAACACTCGAGGTCCGTTCACCCTGACCAGGCATGATGAATGTGCGCCCGATGTATCGATTCTTGACCAGGCCTTCCCGGTACTCGATGCCCAGTTCCCTCGCCATGGTGCTGGCAGAAGTGCAGGCACTATCTGGAACAGGGATCACGACATCCGCGTGAAATCCGCTCTTTTGCCACTTCTTGGCCAGTTGGATGCCAAAGTTCCTGCGAGCCTCGTAGACGCTGACATTGTCGATGATGCTGTCGGGGCGGGCGAAGTAGACATGCTCGAAAATGCAAGGATTGTGGCGGATGCTGAAAACCTTGCGACGCAGGGGATCTTCACCCGGTCGAAAGATCACGGCCTCGCCTGGACCGATGTTTTCGATGTCGCTATATCCAAGAATTTCGAGAGCGATATTTTCGGAGGCACACGCCCATTCCACGGTTCCATCAGCCGCAGTTCGTTTTCCCATCAGTAGTGGTCGAATTCCGTGGGGATCCCTGAAGGCGACCATGCCCAGTTGTGCCACCAGGCTGATCACCGAGTAGGCACCCTTGACGCGATGTAACACCTTTTCGATCGCCTTGAAGACAGACTCAGGATCGGGATCAACACCGCCTATTTCTCCCAGTTCTGCGGCGAAGGTGGCAAGTATCAATTCGATGTCGCAACTGGAATTCATGATGGTGCGTTTTTCGCGACGGAGCCATTCTGTGAGAATCTCGGCGTTGGTGACATTCCCGTTGTGCGCCATCGCGATGCCGTATGGGTAGTGGACCTGAAAAGGTTGGGCGTCTTCAGTCGTGGCCCCACCGAAGGTCGGGTACCGAACCTGGCCGATACCCCAGGTGCCGGTCAGGCGTTCCATGTTCTTGGCGCGAAAGATGTCTCGAACCAGTCCGTTTCCCTTCTTGAGATGGAAACGGTGGTCATAGCTGACGATTCCTGCGGAGTCCTGTCCTCGATGCTGGAGACAGACGAGCGCCTCGTAGACCTCATGGCAGACATTTGGATTTGATCCTATGGCACCGTAGAAGCCACACATGACTACTCCTCTGGCAGTGGATCCGAGCGGGAAAGTTCGAGGTCCCCTGAAAGGACCGAAGCATATCTTCTCAACCGGTCGCTGACGAGGCACTGTGACCAGTTGGCACGAAATCCGATGAGATGGCAGACTTCATTGACCGGCGCACAGGTCGTCGAGTCCCGGGGGCCATCCCCTGGCCGTGGAGAATCTGAAATCAGGCAGCCGGAGTGTCATTGTTTGGTGTGCTGGAAGAGGAAAAGGCCGGCTGTCTGACCTTTCTCCACATGAACTGGCGAAACTGGGCCCTCTGCCCGAAATCGCCCCATCTTGCCATCCCTGGCGGGTGACCGGGAAACCGTGGTGTGGTAATCCCCGGTCTCCCGCCTCCTTTCTTGCCTATTGAGCGTCTTCGGGAACTCGACCCCGGACTGCTGCGTTTCGTAGCAGTAAGGGGAAATTGGCCATATGATGGCCACCAGCCCCGATGTTCGCCCAATCCCGCCAGAGAGGTTCGTGATCCTTGCTCGACCAACCAGCTGTGCTGCGGTCCGGAAGCTCCCAGTGGGCGATCTGGACACTACGGACCTCACGGAAATGGGCCGGCTCTGAAGGCTTCCAGGAGGCACTGGAGCGGTATCAAGCGGTGGAATTGTTGCCGAAAGTACTCGATCAGCCGTGGGGTGAAGGATCGGGAGAGTTCGATACTTGCCAGTGGCCGCTGGACTCGCAGACGATGCTCCAGGCGAGTTGGTTGCATCACCTTCCCTCGAGTGAGGGACCCTGTCTGCTGCTCCAGATCTGCGACGTCACTGGTGCGAGCGAGCCCCAACCATCGACCGAGATGGTTCAGCAGCAGACCCTGGGGCACATCATCCCCAAGCTTCTCCACCAGCTCAAAAACCATCTCACGGTAATTCAGAATTCTTCAGCTGCTCTCGAAATCGCGATGCGCAATGAAGACGAAGAACGCATCGAGAAGTGTCAGAACCTGGCACTGAAGGGGGTCACCCGAGCCGATGCTCTTCTGACCACCATCACGGTTCTGGCCGACTGGGATGTCGAGGCGATCCTCGAACACTATCGCAGACGCTACAGTGTGGTTTCTGTCGAGATCGAAGTGGAGGGGGAGGTTCCCGCTGGGGATCTGTGGGTTGCGGCGATCGTCGTCTCGCTCGAATATTCCCGCCCCAATCTTCCGCAAGAGACGACATTGAGAATTCATTGTGAAGATACTGCTCTTCACTTCACCGTAGATGGCCTGGATCAGATTGCAGTTCCGCCACTGCAATCTGGGTTCTTCGGAGCGCTGCTTGAGTGTCGCGCCGAGGGAGTGGGATGGGTTGTGACCAACCCTGGAGGGAACCAATGATGAGTGACAAGGCGGAGAAAAAAGCGACGGTTCTTCTGGTCGATGATAATCAGTTACAACTGGATGCCCTCGCCCTGCGCCTCGAGCAGCACTACGAAGAAGAGGCGCTGGACATCAAGGTAGAAATCGAGTCAGACGAGAGAAACGTGCTGGCGACCCTCAAGGAAAAAACGATCGATGTGGTCGTCAGCGATCTGGATATGCCCTTTATTCGAGGCGATGAACTGAATCAGATGGTCCAGAAGTTCGACGATAAGATCCAGTTCATCATCCATTCCGGTGTCGGGGGACAGAAGGCCAGAAATCAACTCATCGACGAGAATGTCCGGGACATCATCGAGAAGGCCAAACCGGGATCAGACACCTTCAAGGATCTGGTCGAGGCGATCCGCAAGGCACTCAAGTTCCGCGAGGAGCGGCTCGCAGTTTCGATGGTAAACAGTGCTGCGCGCAGGCAGCGCAACATCGTTCATGAAGATCCGAAGATGGAGAAGGTGTTCAGCATCGTCGACAAGGTCGCTGGCGCACCATCGCCGGTGCTCGTCCAGGGTGAGCCAGGTACAGGCAAGGAATTGATCGCCCACGAGATCCATCGAAAACGAAACGAGATGCTGCGTCTGAAGAACCCGAGTTTCAATGAGAAGGATTATCCCTACCTTGCCATCAACTGCGGTGCTCTCTCTCGCACATTGCTGGAGAGTCAACTCTTCGGCCACAAGAAGGGCGCTTTCACCGGATCGGTGGCGGATCAGGATGGTGTCTTCGTGGCTGCCAAGAAGGGCACCCTGTTCCTCGACGAGATCACAGAACTCGATCTTGACTTGCAGGTGAAATTACTTCGTGCGCTCCAGGAGAAGGAAGTCACCCCACTCGGATCCACGCGACCCATTCCAGTTCGTGCGCGAGTGGTGACAGCTACCAACGCCCCGATCAAGCAACTCGTCGAGGAGCGAAAGTTTCGCGATGACCTGTACTACCGGATCAATGTCGTCAATATCGAGATTCCGCCACTTCGCGAGCGAAAACTGGACGTCGAAGCGCTGGCTAATCACTTCCTGCTCGAGATGGCAGATGCCTATAACTGCCCACCCAGAAGCCTCAGCCCAGGAGCCCTCGAGTTGCTGAAGAAGTATCGGTGGCCCGGCAATGTCAGAGAACTTCACAACGTCATCGAGCGCTCCTTCGCCCTGGGAGACGAGTACAACATCATCCCGAGAGACCTGCCGGATGAGCTCCAGTGCATCGATCCAGGCAACGATGGTGCAGGAGATGCACAGCGAGACGCGGACCTCCGGGCCGGAATCTCTCGGTTCCATGAGGCGGCACGAGAGGTTGGAGACTCGATCGCTGCGGGGCATACCCCCGGTGACCGTCAGAGTTCTTTTCCCACCTATGACGAGGTGGTGGCGGAGCACATTCGACGCGCCCTGCTGCACACCCAGGGGGTCAAGAGCCGAGCAGCTTCGCTCCTCTCCATCGATCGAAATCGCCTCTACAGATTGATGAGCAAGTATCGGATCCCTGCCGATGGAGTCTCCGCAGACTGATTCGAAATAGAGCGCACTGCTTCATCTTGATGCAAAGTGACTAATCCTCCATCTCATCAGCATTTATGTCAGATCATGTTCGCCTGCGAGCATCGACCGGATCTGGCCTGATTCACGTCAATCTCCATAGACCGTTGCCATCGTAGGAGTTAAGAAATTCCAGCAGATTGGTATCGCTGTTGCATGAGGTCAGGGGAGTACGGATCGCATCGGCTGCCTCCGAGCAGCCTTTTCGATCCGGAAGTGATCGTGACAACCGGGGGGGATGACCGTTGTGCCCCGGCATTTGTGGCGGGCTGAGCCCGGGACTCATGGCATCCCCCTTTTTGAAATCTGCCTCGTTGATCGAGGCGTTGTTCATTGCTTTCGTTGTTTGATTCCGTGTTCTTTACCCCTCGGGTTTGTTGGGGCTTCGAAGCGGCTGGTCGTCGACATCGGGCGGGCTCGTTGACGCTGGTTTTTCGCTTTTGCCCCCTCGGGGACGGAAGACGCGAGGGGGAGAAGGGTGCACAATCTGAAGATCTATCGGATCTCGGCGGTCACCATTCTCCCCCCTTTTTCTACTCCTGGTCTCACACACCAGTACTCACTTACCAGAGTTCTGCACGGCCAGTCGAGTTCACGCATCGAGGGTGCGCAGTGGCTACCGGAAAATTGTACCGACTTCTCACCGTCCTCATTTGAGTCCTGCTTCCTTCAGAGCCGTGGCAACCTGCGTGCCCACCAATCGGGGATTCACACTTAGATTATCGCTGCCAAAGACTACAATCGAGAGCAGTTAGAGGTCCGTGGATCGAGTCGGCTTCCCCCTGTCCGGCGCACGCGATCTCGGTTGCTCGACACAGTTGAAGTCGTCCCCTCGACCCTGTGTTGCGTGAACCAAGCGAGGTGACTCGATGACCAAATCCAACCGCCAGCGCCTATCAGTCGCGAACGCGATTCTCTGTGTGGTGTTGATGTGCCGGCTCGTATCGGCGCAGGCACCTCAACTGGAGATGAGCGATGTGGTGGTCTACCCCGGTCAGGCGGGAGTCGGAGTCGAGATCTCTCTCACCGCCAATCAGTCCGTCAGTGGCGTCCAGGTGGGGATCGCAGTCGATCCGGACCGGATTTTCCTGCAGGATCTGGACCTGAATGGCTCCGTACTTCAGGCGGTTGCCGTCGAATTCCTCGACGCCAGCGTTGACCTCGAAGAAGGAGAGGCGACGCTGCTCGCCATCTTCGACGATTCTGCTCCCTTCGATCAGGCCTTGCCGTCCCCTTCCAATGCACTTCTCGGAACCCTGGTCCTCGATGCCTCGAACTGGTTGGTGCCAACGAATGTGGAGCCGATCGCCTTCGCCAACGGGGTGGGAGAGCCCGCCATCGACACTCTC
>Ga0310120_10001451_pt1 | contig 17718 bp, 13 predicted proteins | sample CB27_AW_983_MG_FD_203506 | JGI IMG/M metagenome (GOLD analysis project Ga0310120, IMG submission 203506) | Marine microbial communities from Western Arctic Ocean, Canada - CB27_AW_983 | ecosystem: Environmental > Aquatic > Marine > Oceanic | place: Canada: Western Arctic Ocean | collected...
CTCGGCGGTTTCGGGGTGGAGATCATAAAGGTTTCGCAACACGAGCTCGCCGCCGACGTCTTCCCAGCTTTTGAATACGTGATCGATCCCGCCTTCTTCGCCCAGCATGCCCAGGGTAAAGGTTCTGCCACAGGCATTGTTTACGATGATTGCTTCGAGCTCTGAGCGGATCGCCGAAAATTCGGGCGCTTGGTGGGGGGGCACGACGACCTCCAGCGCGTGAAAGACCACCCCTTCCTCGGCTTCGTCCAATTCTTTCGCCGCGCGGCACACGCGTTCGGCCACCGCGAGAAGATTCGCATGGGTTGCTTGAGCGGCGATCACCACGCCAAACTCCCGGTAGCGAACGCAATGAATACGCGTACCTTCCAACAGCGAGGTGCTGTACTGCTCCGGCACTCGGGGCGCGTACCGTCGCTGGGTATGCGCGGCCAGGGCGACTTCCCGACGAGGCCCATCCTCCCCCATCATCCAATGACCGACGCGGTCGAAGACCCGACGGGGCGCCGACGCCACCTCGCTGAGCACCTCTGCGGGCGGAATAGTGAACTCGGTTTCAGAGGCAGAAAGCCACTCTTCCACGGCAATCGACGTTCGGGCCGCGCGCTCTTCTACGCCGGGTTGCCGATAGATTCGGTACCTCGCCTCCAGGGCTGCGTCCGAGAGGGCGTCGCCGACCTGGGGTCGCATTCGCGCCACGAAATCCAACGCCCCGGCGAGTTCCACGTCCTGGTTCAGTTCAATTTCCGAACCGGCCAATGCGGTTACCCGCCGGATCACTCCCAACATCAAGCGGTAGCGCAGGACGGGATCGCGCTGGGCCGACAGCATCCGCAGAACCGCGCGCTCGAGTGCATCGCCGGGGTCGAGAGTCGTCACTCCGTACTGCCTCAGGGCCGTTCGAACCCGGTCCAGGAATTCGTCTGCGATGCCCGAACCCGCAGCCCTGACCCGCCGGACATACATGCGAAAGCGCGCATCGTTGGACGGGCCGAGTTCCCCCGAGGCCAAGGTGATGGGTGCCCGGCTAAAAATTTCCTCAACGTCGACGAAGGTACGAATCTCGCTTCGAACCTCGGCCAGCTCCAACTTGAAGGCATGCTTCAGGTCATCGGGCAATGGCGCTTCCAAGAAGCCCGCCAGTTTCTCCGCCCGCGCTGGGTTCGTATCGAAGCCGAGCATAACCCGGCGGACCTCTTCGCGAACGCTCTCCATTGCAACCCGGCGCTGGGAGGGTTCCATCCGGTTCGCTGCTTCGAGATCGGGTTGCCCGAGTTCTTCATCGCCTTCGAAACGGAAGAGAACCGCCAGCGGGTCACTTTGCTCGGGAAGCTCAATCACCTCGCTTGGCTGGCCGACATCTCCTGAATCGCTACTCGGGTCGATTACGAGGAGCACATCGCCAGCGGCCACCTGTTGCCCGGCCCGGACCCGAATCTCGCTCACCGTCCCCGATACCGGCGCCTGGAAACCAATCTCCATTTTCATGGCTTCAAGCAACCCGAGTCCCTGGCCCACGCGCACACTTTCGCCCTCTTCGACATGGACTGCGACGACCATGGAGGGAGAAGCCGAGCGAACCTGGCCCGCGGTCTGAAGACCAAAGCGATAGGGCTGGCCTTCGAGCTCGAGGCGGAGGGCCAACTCGGAAACGTCGTACACAAGACGCCGGACTCGCTGGTCAATGATGAGCCTCGCGCGGTACGCACCTTCCTCGCGCAAGGTTGCCGAGACGGCTCGACTGCCCAGATGAACTCGGTAGCGCCAGGCGCCAATGGCATACACCATCAGTCGATAGCTCTCTCCCCCATAGGTCAGATCAACCTGCTGACCCTGACTGGGTGGAATCCGCTCTCGGGAGAGCGCCGCGGTGTCGCTATAAAAGAAATCTCGAGCCTGGCGACGCCCCCGCTGGTAGGCCACGATGGCGCCGGCCACCAAGGCGTCCTGAGCCTCGCTCCGATCACCTCGGCGAAATTGCCCTCGGGCCTCATTCCAACGATCGAGCCAGGTCGTATCCACGGGTCCCGACCGGTAGGGCTGGGCACCGAGCAACTCGATGAGATAGCCCTTGTTGCTCGCACCCCCCTCGATCACCAGATCGAAATCGCGCAGAGCACACTGAAGCCGGGCTCGGGCCTCTTCGCGGTTGTCCCCCGTAGCGATCACCTTGGCGATCAGCGAATCGAATTCCGATGAAATTGTGGTCCCCAACAAAACGCCCGAGTCGATTCGAACCCTTGGCCCAAAAGCGGGATCGAAGCGGACGATACGCCCGGGAGACGGGAGAAAATTTGCATCGGGATCCTCGGCGCAGACACGCGCCTCGATGGCCACGCCGCGCTCTTTGATTTCGAGCCCCGCCAGTGATTCCCCGCGCGCAATTCGGATCTGGAGCTGAACGAGATCGATGCCCACGATCTCCTCGGTGATTCCGTGTTCCACCTGCAGCCTGGGATTTACCTCGAGAAAAAAGAAACCCTGGTCGCTGAGTAGAAACTCAACCGTCCCAACGCCTTGGTAACCGACGTGGCGCGCCAAGCGAACGGCAGCCTGCTCGAGTTCATCGCGTACCTTCGCCTCGAGCCAGGGAGGCGGAGCCTCTTCGAGCACCTTTTGGTGGCGACGCTGAACCGAGCAGTCACGGCAACCCAGGGACATCACTTCGCCATGCAGGTCGGCGACGATCTGGACCTCGATGTGACGGCCCCCGATGATGAGTTTTTCACAGAAGAGATCCCCGTTGCCGAAGGCCGAGAGCGCCTCTGAACTCGCCGAACGAAACGCTTCGTCGATCTCGGCCTCGCTCTCCACCATGCGAATCCCTCGACCCCCACCACCGGCCGTGGCCTTGATGATGACCGGGTATCCGATCTGGGCCGCGTGTTCCCGCGCGGCGGCTTCATCCGAAAGGGCGCCGCCGCTCCAGGCGGTGACGGGAACCCCCGCCTTTTCGGCGATCCGCTTGGAAGTAATTTTGTCTCCCAAAGCCCTCATCGCCTCGGCATTCGGACCGAGGAAACGAATCCCAGCCTCCGCCAAGCGAGCGACAAATTCCGGATCCTCAGCCACGAAGCCCCAACCCGGCCAGACGGCATCCACTTTCCACTCGCGCAAGACCTCGAGCAGCCGGTCATGGTCGAGATAGGCGGCCACACCCCCGGCTTCGGACTCCAGCGCGATGGCGATATCGGCACTGCGAACGAACGGCGCATCGGAATCCGAGGCGGTATAGAGGGCAACAGCTTCTAGGGTGCTGTCCTCGAGGGTCCGCAAGGCCTTCACGGCCCGGATGCAGCGCATGGCGGCCTCGCCGCGATTGACCACCGCCAGCCTTCGAATTTCAAGAGGCTGAATCAAGACGGATGCCCCTCTCTCTGTAGAGTGCTCGGTAGAGTGCTCGCAGAAACGCTCCCCGGCCCGGGCGGAACGCATCGTACCCGCTCCCGCGACCAGGCGAATGCCACCATGGCGCCGTGGTGGGAAAGGCTGAGGTCCCCAGGCAAGCGTTGACCCTGGAGGCACAGAAAGGGAATTCGGTTGCTTTTGCGGATTTCAAGAGCGCCCTCGGACACCCCCAACACCCGGGCAATTTTTTGCTGAGCCAACCGACGGACCGCGCGGCTCAAGGCTTCGGGGGAAGAGGCCTCGACCTCCCCGGCACCGACCCGCTCAAAGCCCACCCAGCCCGGTTCAGCGGCGCTGGGAAGAAAACACAGAGCGTGCACGAAGCTCTGCTCCGAGACCCACTGGCATTCGAAACTTGACGCGCCCCACAGAACCCGGGCGCGCAGTCCCGGGCGCGGCATCACCTCGAAGCGCCGGGGAATGAAAGCAGCCGCATCATCGCGCTTTCGGGCAAGTTTATAGGCGGCCTCCTTCGCCGTCCAAATCAGCCAACGCTCGCGAACGCCGTCGGTGCTCACCGCGATCCTCGCCCGCTCGGCGGGCGAGAAGACCCGGGCGTCGAAGGCCGGGGTCCGCCAAGTCGGTGCGGCATCGGGGTCGCGTAGATCCACCACGTCGTTCCCGATCATGGCTGAACTCCGAGTTCCCCGGGCGATTGACCGGCCGCCTGGGCAAAGTACTGAGCTTCCATCTGGGCGAGTTGTCCCATGACTTGCAACGAAAGATCTCGCGTTCGGCGCACACCCCGGGCATCGGATTTCGGCTCGATCAGGGCCAGAGAAACACGCAATCGGTCGCCCCGGGCGGGGTAGGCGCTCCAAGTGGCCTGGGCCGCGCCGCGCATGTAGACGCAGAGCACCCGGCAGCCTTCCAATTTTGCGAGAACTCGACCGACCCCCCAGCCGGCTGTATCCGTCTCCACACGCCCGCTACGCGAGCGGCCTCCTTCGGGAAAGAGCACAGCAACTTCTCCCCGGGAGAGCAGATGGACGATTCGTTCGAGCACTTGCTTAATGTCCTCGCGCTGACCGCCTCGGCGAATTGGAATGCACTTGGCCACGTACACGAGCACTCGATTCCAGGCTGTCGCCGCAAAATTTCTTTCTTCCGGCGTATTCCAGGGCAGCGAGTCAAAATCCAGTACAAAGCGCCAGTTGGAGGAGAGTGCCTGGGCGATAAAGAATGAGTCCACCAATGTGAGATGATTGGCGCAAATCAGAAGAGGGGCCCCTGACTCGCTCCGCACCTTTCGATAGAAATGCCGACTTTCGGCGATGTCCTCAATGCGACAACCGAAGCGAAAACGTAAGAAGAGGCTGACCAGGGGGAACCCAAAAGGGGCCAGCAGCCGACCCACCGCTCGTTGAGTGCGGTGACGAACGGCCATGCGAGTTCGCATCGGGTCGGTGGGGATCGATTCGCTTCGGCTCACGGCTTCGTTGGCCCCTGAAAACAAGACGGGAAAAGGGCGGAGCGGTTAGCCAAGTTTCGAGGAAATCAGCTGAACCGCATCGCCTACCGTATTGACCGTATCTACATCCTCATCGTCGATCTCGATATCGAATTCATCTTCAAAGGCAATCACAACGTCTACGAGCCTCGCCGAATTGACCTTGAGGTCATCGAGGATGTTCGTCTCCATGGAAACACCCTTAAGTGCCTCGTCGTTCTTGACCCATGGCGTTAGAATTTTGACCACGCCTTCCATCACCGCCGACTGTTCCATCTCTCCCACTCCCTTCATTCAAGAATCATTCATTGATTGACCGCAAAAATAGACGTGAGCTCTGGATGCGTCTCGTCTCGGTCAGTTTAATCCGCACCATTTATTCGGCGAGGCATTGCCCGGGCTTATTTTTCTTCTAGCCGTCCCAGCGCTTGAATACCAGGCAGGCGTTCACATCGCCAAAACCAAAACCCGCCTTCACGATCACCTTCATGTCATCGATCTCCTGAAGATTGTGGGGAATCGATTCCGCGTAGGGCTCGATTTCGGGATGCACGTCCTCGCAGTTGATCGACGGATGGACGAAGCCGCCCGCCAGCATCAGCACCGAGGCAACACTTTCGATCGCCCCCGCCGCGCCCAGCGTATGGCCGATCATGGACTTCGTCGATGTAATAGGCGGCAACTCTCCCGGACCTCGACCCAGGGCAGCCGACCACGACCCCACCTCACGGGGATCGGCTCCGGTGGCGGTCAAGTGGCCGTTGATCGCATCGACTTCGTGGGCCTCGACCTCCGCGTCGACCAGAGCCGCCTGAATACAGCGTTTCACGCTCTCGGGGTTCGGCGCCGTCATGCTGCCCCCCATCCGGTGCCCCCCACAATTGATGCCCTGGCCCGCCACCTCGGCGTAGATTCGTGCGCCGCGAGCGAGCGCGCTCTCCTCGCTTTCAATCATCAAAATACCGGCGCCCGCTCCCGGAACGAACCCCCCCGCCGACCCACTCATTGGGCGAGAAGCCTTCTCGGGCGCATCGTTCGAACGACGATTCAGAACCCGCATGGCGTCGAAGCCCGCCCAGATATAGTGGGTCGCCGCTTCGGATCCACCGCAGAGCATACGTGCCGCGGCTCCCCGGCGAATCCGCTCAACCCCCATGGCAATGGCTTCGGTGCCAGTGCTGCACGCACTTGAGTTCGTGGTCACCTGGTTGCCCAGTGCAAATTGTCCGGAGACCCGCGCTGAAACACCGCTTGCCATCACTTGCTCCACCGACGTCGAGCCGATGCGGCGAACCTTTCCCGCATTGGTCAGCGGAATCACTTTCTCTGCCGTGGTATCCATCCCACCGATCCCGGTTCCCACGATCGCGCCTGTATCCCAGTCCACGGTTTCTGAATCGCGAGCGGGCCGCTCGAGCCCCGCATCTCGCCAGGCCTCCAGGCAGGCAAGGCTCGCGTAGCGGTGGCTGCCGTTCATGACCAGGCGCTCGTCCTCTTCGAACTCCGCCTCGACCAGGGCGTCCACACCCTGGGGCACACCGGCCACCGTGCAGGCGAAATTGGCTTCCGCCATGGCCTCCACGTGCCGGATCCCCGACCGGCCGGCTCGCAGGGATTTCTCAAACGCGGCCAGACCGATCCCGTTCGGGGCCACGACACCCATACCGGTAATGACCACCCGGGCACTCATCTTGGGACCCCCATGCCCGAAAGCTCACCCGAGCAGACCAGGCTCCCATCTTCTTTTCGCATCTCGACCTCGGCTCGCAATTTTTTTCGCCGAAAGAACTTGACCCGGCCCGTCGTAGTGACGCGATCGCCCGGGAGCACTTGCCCTGAAAAATCGACACTTGCGTCGGTAAACACCGTGATCACCTTCTCGACTTCCTCGGCGCTGAATTCAAGCGCATAGAGATAGATTCCCTGGGCGACCACCCCCGCCTGAGCCATCGCCTCTACCAGAATCACACCGGGTGTGATGGGATTCCCGGGGAAATGCCCCCGATAGAAATCAGCATCTTCGCAGAAACGATAGCTCGCAACGATGTGCTCGCGATCCAGTTCGTGGATCTCATCGATGAAGCGAAAGGGGGGCTGCTGAGGAACGAGTTCCAGCACTTCGTGGCGACCAAGAGCACCTTCGATCCGGGCCTCGGTAGTTCCCGGGGCTCTAGCCACCGTACATCCCCCCGTTCACGTGCAGAACACTGCCATTGACATAGTGACCCCGAGTTGCCAGAAAGGCCACGGCATCGGCGACTTCCTCGGCTCGACCCATCCGGCCCTGGGGAATTCGAGCCAGAATGGCTGCCTTGACTTCATCGGGGAGTTCTTCGGTCATCTCGGTATCGATAAAACCGGGAGCAACGGAATTCACGAGAATTTCGCGGCCGGCGAGTTCCTGGGCCAGGGACTTCGTAAATGCATCGAGCCCCGCCTTCACCATGGTGTATGGGACCTGGCCCGGATTTCCGGTATGACCCACAACGCTGGAGATGTTGATGATGCGGCCGCGGTTCTTGCGCAGCATGAAGCGACGCAGCACGCCCTTGGAAAGGTACCAGGTGCCTCGCGCCATGGCGGCCACCGCGTCGTACTGCTCGAGCTTCATCGCCAACATGGGGGCGTTGATGTTGTAGCCAGCATTGTTGACCAGCACGTCCACCGTTCCGGCTTCTTCCTTAAGGCGCCCCATCAACTCATCCACCTCCTCGGGCACGGTGAGGTCGGCTTGGATCCCGAAAGCGCCAGGCAATTCGGCCAGCAACTTCTTCGCCTTTTCGGCACTCGAGCGGTAGTGGACACCCACGCGAAAGCCCTCAGCGCAGAGTTGCCGGGCGCAGGCTGCACCAATTCCCGTAGCGGCGCCGGTCACCAACGCGACGGGTTGCTCGCTCAATTGCCCATCCTTCCGCCGCGTGAATTTTCGGATTCCAGGGGGTAGTCGGGGTAGTCGATGTCCCGAAAAAGGCCGACGCGCGCGCCCTTCACGGTGTAGATTTCGTCTCCATCCACTTGCAGGCTGGCGTCGCCGATCACCAGGGCGGCGCCCGCGTTGCCAAGCTCCGCGTAGCGTTTGATATCGACTTCGTAGCGGACCAGCCCATCGTGGGGGCGGATCTGTCCAAAGAACTCAACCTCACCGCATCCCAAGGCTCGACCGCTGCCCAGTCCTCCCCGCCAGTTGCAATAGAAGCCAAGCAATTGCCAGATTCCATCGAGACCAAGACATCCCGGTTGCACGGGGTCACCCTGAAAATGGCATTGAAAGAACCAGTCATCGACGTTGACGTCGCGCTCGGCCACGACCCGGCCACGGTTTTTTTTCGCACTGATTTCGACGACCCGGTCGAGCATCAGCATGGGGGGCGTGGGAAGCCGGGCCTTCAGGCCGTCGGGTGCATCCTCCACCAGGCGACCGTACGCAAAGGCCAGCAACTCGTCTTTGTCGAAATGGGTCCGGCTTTTGAAAGCTTCGTATTTCATCGTTCGGCATCTTCCCCAAAACGGGCCAGATAGGAAGCCCAGGTCAGCCCCGATCCGACTCCCACCACCGCCACGTCGTCGCCTGGACCCCACTTCTCCCAGTTCTGGGAGAGTACCGTGCCCGAACTCGCGGCACCTGTATTTCCGTACCACTCGACGTTGGCATGATGCCGATCGGCAGCGATTTCAGAGCGCCGGCACACCGCCTCCAGCATTCTCAGGTTGGCCTGATGCCCGACGAAGTGCAGGGCACGGGCGGGATCTTCGTACTCGGCCTGCAACTGGTCGTAGAGGAGGCCGGTTTTCTTGATGGCGAACGTCTGGACGGTCCGACCCTCTTGGGCGAAATAGCCCTGACGCGGGATCACGACCTTGTCGGCCCCGGCCGGATTGGACTCAAGGGCGCTGCCGAGCAGGCGCGCCCTCCCGGTATGCCGGGGGGACAAGACCGCCGCCAGACCCGCGTCGCCCCACAGGACCGCCGCGCTGCGATCCGAGTAGTCCACCGTCCGCGTCATCGATTCCATGCTGACCAGTAATACGTAATCGGGCAGGGCATCCTCGCGCATCATGCCCAGCATATGAATGCCAGCTAGAAAACTCGTACACGCGGAGTTCACGTCCAACGAGGGTGCGGCGATCTCCAACAAGCGCGATACGTTGCAGGCCTCGGCGGGGGAAACCGTATCCGGCGCACAGCCGCCCCCCAACACCAGCCCCACATCCCCGGCCGAAATTCCGGCTCGCTCCAGGGCCAGCCGCGCCGCCTGGGCGCCCAACTCCGCATTCGTCCATTCAGCGGCCTCGCCCGAGGCCCGGGATTCCGAATTTCGGGTCTGCCGGATGTAGTCCAGGGGCAGCACCGTACGCCGAGAACGAATTCCCACCCGCTCCAGGATCCACTCGTCGTCGGTCCCGATATCCAAGGACTCCAGGAACGAATTACTAATTTCGTTGACGGGGTGAAAGTGTCCCAATCCGAGCAGATTTAACGCCAAGTCCTACCCCTCCTTCGGAGTTTTTTCCCGTTCAGCGGGTCGATTCGCTCCCAGGCCTGTCGCTCCCCCTGCAGCCCCAGTGCGTCACTCGATACTTTGAGTGGATGATTCTCCGGCGAGGCATTATGACTCAGAGTCATAGTGGGTCAAGACCGGCCCAGACCAAGTTCCGCCGCAATTTCGGGCAACTCCGCCGCCTCGACCACCCGAATCTCGGTGCCCGCCGGGAACGCCGATTCCAGTTGCCTGAAATAGCCCCGGTCCGTCCGGGCCTCCACGATGACGACGATGCCCCGGTCGTCCTCACCACGAATCAGGCGCCCGGTCATCTGCTTGAGATTGAGCAACATCTTACCCAGGCGATACCGCTGAAATGCGTTCAGGCCCAACTCCGCCACCCGGGCCTCCCGTCGACGGCGCAGTTCAGTGGGCACCTCGAAGGGCAGTTTCTCGATCACCACCGCCTGCAGATCGTCCCCCGGGATATCGACACCCTGCCAGAAGGTGCGCGAGCCCAGAAGAACGCCGCCGGCGGGTAGATCACGAAAGCGCGCCACCAGGCTTCCCGGATCGTCCGCCGCACGGCGAGGTGCCAGGACCTCGATCGTCTCATCGGCCAGATCATCAATCAGGATTTCGGCGACTTCATTCATTCGGCGCAGACTTGTAAACAGGCCGAGGGTCCTGCCCCCAAGGAGCCGGGCCAGGGAGGCCAGTACCCGAGCGGTCTCGACGACCGGGCTTTCCGCGCCCGGCCGCGAGCGCAGGGCGGCGACCCGCATATGATTCGCATAATCGAAGGGACTCGATGCGATCAGGTTGTTCACCCCGAACTCCGATCGCTCGTCGAGTTCGAGTTCCCCCATCGCCGCAAAAGCGTCGCCGCCCACGAAGAGGCTCGCGGAAACCGCCGAAAAGGACTCGAGGTTTTCCATGAATTGCTCGTGGAACGCGTTCGCCGGTGAAACGGATCGGATCGCCAGAACCCAGCGATCGTAGGGAACCACCAGGCGATCGAAGGCCGCCACCGAGTCCTCGCCCGCTTCGGCAAAGGCGAGGCGGAGACCTGTCGCCGCCTCCCGGAGCGCCTCGGCATTGCGCTCCACTGGACTGGGGCCATCCCCCGGATTCCCTGGGGTTTCCTCGAAAGTCCATTCCGCCCGGCTGTCCAGTTCCTCGGCCAAGCGGGCCACACCTTCCAAGCGCGCCGCGGCGACGTCGGCCAGGCGCGCCGCTGTGGGGTAGAGGCGTGCCGGGTCCGGGGGCAGTTGAACCTCGCCGTACTCGCTCGCTCGCTCCACCACGGACCTTCCGATGGCCGCAAAATCCAAGGCCAGAGAACGCCGGGCCTCGTTGATTTCCCGAGCGGCTTCGAGCCGTTGTTTGCGGGGCAGCTGCCCCCCCCCGGGCCCTCCCGCGACAGGGTTTGGCCCGGGCGGCCCAAAAATTTCGTCGATGCGCTCGCGCACCTCGTCCGGGCGAACCACTCGGGCGTAGACCTCGTCGGCCACACCCGCGAGTTCGTGGCCCTCATCGGCGATGACGTGTTCAAAGTGCGGGTAGTCCGGAGGCCAGCGCAAAAGCAGGTCGTGATTGGCCACCACTAGGTGAGCCTTGGCCAAGGCCGAACGACGTCGGCCAAAGGGGCAGTTCCGGCGCTTGGCGCATTCTTCCCGGCTGCATTGTTCGGCCCTGCGCGCCACCGAGTTATGAACCAGATCGAGGAGCAAGGGGTAGCGACGAAGCAGGGTTCCGGGCAAAGAACCCACTTCGCCCCCGGGCCGGGTGCGTGCGCAGGCGACCAACACCGCATAGGCGTCGCGGTCTTCGGCGAGCAGGCCCGGATCGGCCCCAGCGGCCAGGGTATCCTGCAGGCGTTGCTCGCAAACGTAATTGGCCCGGCCCTTGATGGACAACGCCCTGAGTTCGGGATAGCCCAACATCCGCGCGGCAGCGGAAATATCTTTTTCCAGGAGCTGATCCTGAAGAAGTTTGGTCCGGGTCGAAATAACCACCGGATCCCGGGCCCCGGCGGCCGCCCGCTCCATGGCGAAGGGAATGGCCGCGGCGAGATAAGCCAGTGATTTCCCGACCCCGGTTCCGCCTTCGAGCAGCCCGCGGCCCCCGTGGAGGAAGCTTTGGTGAAACCCGCGCATCAAGTCGATTTGCTCGGTGCGCGCCCGGTAGCCCGAAAAATGCCGCCCCCCCCGCTCGGCATCCGCCAGCACCCGGGCAATTGCATCCGCGTCATTGGGCACGGGGGCCTCATTGGTTTCGCCAATTTCAACGAACTGCCGGCTTTCCTCGGCGCCTTCGGCGAGTTCCGGAGCCGGCGCCAGAATGCCGAGCCAGGGTGAATCCGGTCGCTGGCGCTCGAGTGCCCGGCGAGCATTCGCGTAACGCGCCTCGCCTTCATGCGAACCCTTGGCCACGGTAAGCAGAACATCCAGGAGACCCGTGGCCCCCTTGAGGGCACGCTGCCCCGGCTCACGGACAAGCAACCGGCGAACCGGATCTCGAGAATCTTGGACCCGCACGTCGGGGTGTGTAAGCGCCAGCAGGTCCTCGAGGTCGAGGAGCCGAGTCCGGCCAAGAGAGGGCGAAAGATCCCGGACCAGTAGAGGGCGGACCTCGTCCGCCGCCTGAACGATCAACGTCCGGCCGCGGAAGGCCTCGAGCAGGGGAGCGCGCCACTCGGAGAGCTCCGGGGCCGACGCCCACTCGTCGGAATCGACGGCCGCCTGCCCCAGCCCAGCCTTGGGCGGCGGTCCCGCAATGCGGAAAAGGGAGTGCAGGGCCTGAGGGCTTTCCCGGGAATCGTCCAGCAGGATCACCGCCAACTCGAAAATCTGGCTGGAACGCGAGTCCCCGGGACCCGTGGCCTCAATGACGACGAGGCCCAAGGGCCCCGTCGACCCGAAGAAATCGGAAAGACAGTCAAGGTCACGATCGGCCGCCAACGCCTTCAGGGTCGGCCGACTCAAAGCTTGCCCGGCGCTCGCGGAGGTATCAGACGTAGATGCCGCCCTTGAACTCTCGATCTTGCTTGATCATCACGTTGATGCATGCGGGTTTGCCCGAGGCCGCAGCGCGCTCGAGAGCAGGGCGCAACTCCTCGGGGCTTTCCACGTGCTCACCGTGCCCACCCAATGCCTCGACCACCTTGTCGTAGCGCGTGGGGTTGAGCAGCGTTCCGTCCAGCCGGTCCCAGCCGAGCATTGCACCTTGGGGCCGCATCATCTGTCCCCAGGCGGCGTCGTTGCCCACGATGCCAATCACGGGCAAATTGAAGCGCACCGCCGTATCGAACTCGAATCCGTTCAGACCGAAAGAACCGTCGCCGTAGACGATCACCACTCGCTTGTCGGGATGGGAGAGCTGAGCGGCTAGGGCGAAGGGCATGCCCACGCCCAGGGTGCCCAACGGGCCCGGATCCATCCACGCGCCCTCCCCTCGCACGGGCAGAATTTTCGCCGCGGTCGCGACAATATCACCGCCATCTCCGATCACGATGGGCGCATCCAGTGTATTGAGCCATTCGCGTACCTCGCGGCACATTCGCTGGGGATCCAGCGGGCTTTCGTCACTGTTGAGTTTCGCTTCGACCTTCGCTTCCGCGGCGTCCTCGATCTCGCGCAACTGATCGCGCCAGGCGCTGAAGTCGAGGGTCACGCCCTGGTTCTTCATCTCCTCCACGAGCAAATCAAAGCTGCATCCCAAGTTGCCCACCAGGGGAACATCCGTACCCCGATTCTGGCCAATCAAGGTGGCGTCCATCTCGAGTTGGATGATCTTGGCGTCCTTGGGAATTGTCTGGCCAAAACGCATCCGAAAATCCAGCAGAGTTCCCGCCAGTACAATGCAATCGATCTGCTGCATGGCATCCCGCCGCGAACGGTTAAGGAATTCGGGCGATTCGAAGGGGACCGTGCCCCGAGCCATTCCGTTGGTGTAGGTCGGGATATGGGTTTCGCTGATGAACCGATTCATCGAGGGACTCGCGTTCGACCACTTGACGCTGGTGCCCGCCATCAACATGGGGCGCTCGGCCGCTTGAAGAACCTCGACGGCGTTGCGGACCTCGTCCCGGTCGGGAGAAAGACGCGGGGCCTGGGTACGAATCCTCGGCATGACGACGTCTTCCCACTCCACCTGGCCGTTCCAGACGTCCATGGGGATTTCGAGAAAGGCGGGGCCGGGAATCCCGGAAACCGCATGACGAATCGCCAACTCGACGAATTCCGGAATCCGATCGGTCTGGTAGACCGCATCGCAGAACTTGGTGATGGGGCGCACTACCCCCAGATGATCCATCTCCTGGAGCGAACCCTTACGAAGCTGGCTGAAGGGCCCCTGGCCCCCGAAGATGAGAATCGGCGAGTTTGCCCGCCAGGCGTTCGCGATCCCGGTCACCCCGTCGGTCACTCCCGGTCCGGCGGTGATCGCCGCCACGCCGATGCTTCCGGGATTGCAGCGCGCCCACGAATCCGCAGCATGCACCGCCGCCTGTTCGTGGCGGACATCGATGATCCGGATGCCCTCGTCGATGCAGCCATCGTAGAGGGGCATGATGTGACCGCCGGGAAGCGTAAAGAGCACTTCGACTCCGGCATTCTTGAGGGCGCGAGCTGCGAGTTTTCCGCCGTGTACGGGCATGAGAGGTTCCTCGTCTTTTCTTTTTTTTTGGGGGGGGAATGGGGAGGCTGACTAGAGACCGGCTCTCCCGCCCGGCCAAGTCGCGTTCCGCCGGGATCCTACAGTATCCCACTCGGGAGAATCCGCACCAACGCCCCAGCAAGGCGCCCTGGGTCAGGTACTTTCGCTCTGGGCGGGTTTGGGACGGAGCGCTTGGAACGGAGTGCTTGGAAGAGAGCGCTTGGAAGAGAGCGCTTGGAAGGGAGCGCTTGGAAGGGAGTGCTTGGAACGCAGTGCTTCCAATGCAGTCCTTCTAATGCAGCCCTTCGCGAAGCAAAACGGGGGCAGATCTCTCGCGAGAATCTGCCCCCTCTTCAATTCGCTGCTTTTACTCGAGCCTCTAACCCGCGGGCTCAAACTCCACTCGGCGATTGGCCGCCCAAGCGGCATCGTTATTATCCCGACGCAGGGGCCGTAGCTCGCCGTAGCTCACCACCATCATCTGGGCAGGAGGCACGCCCAGGTTGGTCAGGTAGCGACGCACCGCCGCCGCACGGCGATCGCCGAGGGCGAGATTGTATTCCTCTGTGCCCCGATCGTCGCAATAGCCCGAGATGATCACCATAATACCCGTGGCATTGAGTTGCTCAGCGGCCGCCTCAAGAACCGGTGCGGCATCGGAGCGGATCTCCGAGCTGTCGAATTCAAAGTGGACTCGGCCCGGGTTCGTCCACTCGACGACGGGCACGACCACCACTTCCACTTCTGCAGTGGCACTTGCATCGCTAAACTCACTCCCCGTCTCCGCCGGGGCCGGGGCCTCTTCATCCCCGGTGGTCGCACATCCTGCGACGATCACGATGAGAGCGGTTGAGAGCGCCAGCGCACTCCTCGAAAAGAATGATGCACTATAAGGAAGACGTGTTCGGTTCATGTCCATTGAGATCCTTTGCGGCCAAGATAAGTTTGGCGTCGGTCGGGCACCCGTTGCGGGCACCGGCTTCGGGCACAGAAGAGCATACCCTCCCCGGGACTTCGCCGTGTGTTCGGCGGAGATAATGCGGATTTCTGACACGCCCCGCAAGCGCGAGGGGCCTTCCCCTGGGCCCGTCCGGGGTTCTGACACGGGAGAGGCCGCCCGAATCTGCAAAAGTCGTTGGGCGTGGCCTATGCTCAAGCCCCTTCTATGAGGAACTCACACGCGAATCATGGGTCGGAGAGCGGAATTCAGCAACAGGAATCCATCCCCGTCTCCTTTGGAGAACCGTCAAGAGTGGAAAATTCCAGTAAGATTGCCTCCGGAAGAGACCCTGCCGAGGACGCACCAAACGATGCCGCGCGTTCCATAGTCCTGTTGCGTTTTAGTGGTGACGTCACCACCAAGGCCCCGCCCACTCGCCGCCGTTTTCTCCAGCGCCTGGTCACCAATCTCAAGGACGCCCTGTCGAGCCTCGGGATCGACCATAGAGTGACCCGGACCCACGATCGTTTGTTCGTCGAGTTTTCTTCGCTCCATGAGGAAGCCGCTGTCGATGCGCTGAGCAAAGTCTTTGGCGTCCAGTCTCTGGCCCTCGTCAAGAAATATGCCTGGGCGACCCTCGACGATATCGTCGAGACCGGCGAGAAAATTTTCCGCGACGCCGTACGGGACCGAACCTTCGCCGTACGCGCGCGCCGGGTCGGGGACCGGCGAGCGATTCCCTTCCAGTCCGAAGAAGTTCAACGCCGGCTGGGCAGCGCCCTGCTGCCAGGAGCAGCCGGCGTTTCCCTGAAGTTCCCCGAAAGCGTTGCCGCGCTGGAGATCATGCCCGGCGAGGCCTACTACTTCGGTCAGAATGTTCGCGGCCGAGGTGGACTCCCTCTTGGCTGCGAAGGGAAAGCTATCTCCCTGGTATCCGGTGGGTTCGACTCGCCGGTCGCCACATGGCTCATGATGAAGCGGGGCGTCGCCCTCGACTACGTCTTTTGCAATCTCGGCGGACGTGACCACCAACTCGAAACCCTGCGGGTCATGAAGGTCGTTTCAGATCGCTGGTCCTATGGGACGCGCCCGCACTTTCATGCAGTGGATTTCGACGAGGTGACCCGGGATCTCCAGGCCAAAGTCTCGACACGTTATTGGCAGGTCGTCCTGAAGAGACTCATGCTGCGAACCGCTGAGATCATTGCCAACGAACGCGCAGCCTGGGCGATCATCACCGGCGATGCCCTGGGCCAGGTCTCATCCCAAACCCTTCAGAACATCGCGGTCATCTCCCCCGCGACGTCGCTTCCGATCCTGCGCCCGGTGGTGGGTCTGAACAAGGACGAAATCATCCAGCAGGCCCGGGAGATCGGAACCCATGACCTCTCGGCCAAAGTCGGGGAATACTGCGCCCTGGTTCCCAGCAAGCCCGCCACCCGGGCCACCCAGGCCCAAATCGACTACGAGGAACGGGATCTCGACCTCTCCATCCTCGAGCGCGCGGTCAGCGAGAGAACCGTCCTCGATCTGCGCACCCTCGACCTCGACAGCCTGGAACGACCCGAAACCCAGACCTCCGAAATTCCTCCGGACTCCGTGATCCTGGACCTCCGTTCCAAGGCGGCCTTTCAGGGCTGGCACTACCCGGACGCCCTCTTCCTCGATTTTCCCCACGCTTTGCGGGCCTACGGCGAGTTCGAAGCCGGGCGCACCTACGTGCTCTACTGCGAGTTCGGGCTCAAGAGCGGGCATCTGGCGGAATTGATGCAACGCCGGGGTCTCGATGCGCGGCACTTCGCCGGGGGGCTGAAGGCGCTCATCGCCTACGCGAAGCAACGGGGACTGACGACGCCGGAATTCTGAGGCCAGGGACGAACCCACCCCGCGACAGAATCAGGGCGCAATTCCCCGAGAAGTCGGGGCCGCCCCCCCATCCCGGGAATTCGGACTTCCGTCGCTCGCCCCGCCCGGGGGCAGCGCCCGGTCGAGGAGTTGGTGTCGGCGAGCGGGGGTCATCTCGCGCAGCTGCCGCATACGCCGGCGCAGAGCTTCCCGCTCGTCAGCGGACATGGATTCCCAGCGGCGACGATTCGTATCCAGCTGCTCGCGCGCCGGGGCCGGGAGTTCTCTCAGCTCATCGAGATTCTGCCGAAGCACCCGCTGCTCCTCGGCTTCGAGGCGGCGAAAGGCTCGCAGGTTCTGGCGCAGAAGTTCGCGCTCCCCGGGGTCAACCTCCCTCAATCGTTGGCGGAGGGCACCGCGTTCTTCGCCAACGCCCTGCTTCATCTGATCGCGCAGCGCTTGGCGCTCGGCCTCCGGGAGGCTCCTGATCTCGGTCCGTCGCTGTTCCCGCGCGCGCATGCGACGGCGGAGTCCCTGGCGCTCGTCATCGCTGATTCCCTCGCGCAGTTCGCGCTGCCATTGCTCGCGTTGGTCCCGCATCTGTTCGCGTTCTTCGGGTTTTGCGTCGTGCCAGCGGCGACGCATCCGCCGGCGCAATTCGCGCCGCTCGTCGATCGACTCGGCCCTGATCGCATCAAACTTGATCGCCTGATCCAACGCCGGACCCGGCGGACGGATGACTTCGACCGCCTCAATTTGCAGCGCGCGGGGCCTCTCTGCATCCTGGGCCCCGGCGGCCGAAGCCGCGCAAAACGCAACCCATACGCCGAGTACCAAAAACGTTTTCAGTCCCAGAATCTTCATATTCGCTCCAGGGTGTCCAACTCGTCCAAAAGTTCGAGAAGCTCGAGGTTTTCGATGACATCAAAGTCGGC
>Ga0310120_10001456_pt1 | contig 17696 bp, 12 predicted proteins | sample CB27_AW_983_MG_FD_203506 | JGI IMG/M metagenome (GOLD analysis project Ga0310120, IMG submission 203506) | Marine microbial communities from Western Arctic Ocean, Canada - CB27_AW_983 | ecosystem: Environmental > Aquatic > Marine > Oceanic | place: Canada: Western Arctic Ocean | collected...
GTCTTGTCAAGCCATGTTTCGCGGCTGCCTTTACAGGGCCAAGCCCCTCACACTCACCTTCAATGAGCATGGCAAGCTTTCGCGAAACCTCATCATTCTCCACGAGAGTTAGCGAACCGTGATCACCGACAATGGCCTTCTCTTGGTCGTCGAAACGCATCTGCCGTACCTGACGATCATGAATACGAAGATTCCTTGAATGGCCCAATAGACCTGGCGCCGCTCGATGTATGCATCGCCGAACCACCACCACGCCGTGACGTCGCCCATCCAAACGCCGATGAAAAGGTAGTTAAAATCGAGGCCGCCGCCCCAATAGATACCCACGACCATGGCCGTTTGCCGGGCTGTGTGCTCGTATGCTGCGAAATGACTCCTGTTCATGGCAGCGTGGTCATTTGCGGCCATCGGAGCGGGGCGATGGCTGGGATATTGCAGCGCGTTATGCCACTGCATCAGTGGCTTGGGGATCCGCAGGGATTCGATGAGTTGCGATCGGCACTGGGTACGCGAAAAGGGCTACCCGAGGTTCGTGGGGCCACCCGATTCCGCGGGGTGGGAAGATCGCGCCCGGGGCTGGTTGCGTATGCTCAAGGTCGACGCCGTCGTGGCCACGTTATTGGCAACCGTCATCACGACAGCTTTCTTTCTGTTGGGAGCCGCAACCCTGTTCCGCCAAGGACTCAAACCTGAGGGAATCGGCGTGGTGGATACGATCTCAGCAACCTTTACGGAGGTTTACGGCGATTGGTCCCGGAGTCTGTTCTTGTTCGGCGCGATGCTAACTCTGTTGTCCACCATGCTGGCTGCAGCGGCAGCGAACGGCCGCTTCTTTACCGATTTCTTTTGTAGCTTGGGAATCGTTGACCGCGATCAACCGGAACAAGTTCGGCGGTCAACACAGATTATGCAATGGGTCTATCTATTGTCCGCGGGACTACTATATGTATTCATGCCAAAGCAGCCGGAAAAACTGGTGATAATCAGTCACTACGTGATTGGCCTGGCCGGTACGCCTATCGCAATCTTGGCAATCTGCTGGATGGCATTTCACACCGACCGCCGTTTACGCATGAATGGGTTAACTACAGTGATCGTTGTGGCGACAGCCGTGGTGCTGCTCGTCTGCCTGGGGATCGGTTTCGCAGTCCAGCGTGGCTGGATCGCGGCGGGCTGATTGGCCACCGACGTCCAGCGGATCGACGTGGAACGATCGTTAGGTTACGATCATTAAGTTCGATCCATGGATTCGAAAAGAAACTCCGGAGACCAAATCGTGAAGCTGGGCACATTTCTCATGCCGGTTCATCCGCCGGAAAAATCGCGTACCGCGTGTTTTGACGAGGAATTGAATTCGTTGTTTACGCCGACGAGCTTGGATTTACAGAGGCCTGGTGCGGTCATCACGTGACACTCGAGTGGGAACCCATTCCCGCCAATGACGTGTTTATGGCCAACCTGATTGCCAGGACAAAGAATATCAAGCTGGGCATTGGCGTCTCGATTCTGCCCCAACATCATCCGGCCAACGTGGCCGCGCGCGTGGCGCTGCTGGACCACTTGGCACACGGGCGAGTGTATTGGGGCTTTGGCCAGGGAGGAGTGCCAACGGACTGGGAATTGTTCAATCTTCCCGACGGCAAGACGCAGGCGCAAATGACCGCCGAGGCACACGAAATTATTCTCATGCTGTGGACCCAGGATCCTCCGTACAAGTTTGACGGAAAATTCTGGAAAATCGACATGCAACACCACAGCGAGGAGCTGCGGATGGGCTACCCGCTCAAACCGTATCAACAACCGCATCCGCCTATTGGCATGACGCTCATGAGTGCCGATTCCAAGGGTGGCGCAGTCGGCGGCAAGCGCGGTTATATCCCCTTGTCTACCAATCTCGTGCATCAGAACACCGTCGCCAAGCACTGGGAAACCTATTGCCAGGGCGCGGCGGAAGGTGGACTTCCGGAACCGAGTCGCGACATTTGGCGAGTGTCCCGCAGCATCTTTGTGGGCGAGTCGAATGATCAGGCATGGGACTTTTGTCTCAATGGCCCGTTTGGCGATTCATTCAACTACATGCTTACGCTGTTGCGCAATGCGGAAATGCTGGACCTGGTCAAAGACGATCCAAGCATGCCCGATGAGAACGCGACGGTCGAATACATGTTGAAGAATCTCTGCATCGTGGGCGACAAGAAATCGTGTATGGAGCAATTCGAGGAACTGTGGGACGTCACTGGCGGTTTCGGGACGCTGCTGTTTGTGAAACACGATTTCGACGACGCTGAACGCTGGAATAGCTGTATGCACGTCCTCGCGGAAGAGATAGTTCCTGCGCTGCCGACCGTCGGCGAAGCCGTTTCAGCCTAAGCAGCAAGCTGGCAGTCAGAACGGGTACCTGATGGTCAACAAAACGGCGGATTTATGGCGTTGGGCGCATGGGCAAACGCAGCCGGTGCGACCGCGGCCGAAAAAACAAAACGGTGAAGATTTCATAGCCAAACAACCGGAGGTAATCCCTCACGTCCGGATCTGCGGGAGGCTCGGGCGGTAACCACCCTGGTCCACCCGGACAAAGTTGGAAGTTTATCCTCTGGCCATTTGTTGGCGATCACGCGGCCGCGATCCACCCGCGCTGGACCGCGAAACCAATCCCGAGGCAAGCGAGGATGACCACGACCGTCACCATAAAGATGACCGCAGTCAGCTTATTCATGCGCAGACGGCGGTCGGTGTGAAATGCCATCCAACAGATTGCTAGGATCGCGATGGGTGTACCGGCCAGGCCAATAACATAGTGACTGAGGATCACGAGTTTTTCCGGCTGCTGCGGCATAAACAGATAAAGCAGGCCCGCAGAAAGCAGGTAGACCCATTGCATTATCTGCGTGGACCGCCGTGTCTGTTCTCTGTGATCGCGGTTGACAATCCCGAGGCTGCAAAAGAAATCGGTAAAGAAGCGGCCGTTCGCCGCCGGCGCGGCAAGCATGGTAGATAACAAAGTCAACATGGCGCCGATCAAGAACACGCTCCGGGACCATTCGCCATAAACCTCCGTGAACGTTGCCGAGATCGTGTCCACCACCGCGATCCCCTCGGGCTTGAGACCTTGACGGTAGAGGATAGCGGCTCCCAGCAGGAAGAAAGCCGTCGTGACGACGGTTGCCAACAGGGTCGCCACTAGGGCATCAACCTTGAGCATCCGCACCCAGCCTTTGGCGCGATCCTCCCACCCCGCGGAAGCAGGTGGCCCCAGGAACCGGGGGTAACCTTTCTCGCGTACCCAGTGTGGATACAACAACAGTTCCAACCCTGTAACGCCCAATCCGCCCATCAGGGCAATCACGGCCACCGCCGCGGCTCGCTTCCACCGATTGTATCTTTCCGCGTTGATTCGGGGCACACCGTGATCAGTTTGTGTTCCCAAATCCTGTTCTGAATCCTCTTCTGCAATCGGTTCCTTGTCCGCTGGTTGCGTGTCCTGTTTGGCTGGCAAGTCTGCGGGAGGTTCGCCAAGCGAGAACCACAAGCCAGTCGCAATGTCCGAGCCGGTAATGCGATGATCCGTGCCCTGCAACATGACGAGAGCCACGACTACGGTCAGACTGAATCCAATCACCAAAACAACGATGAGCTTTTCCAGACGACTGTACACACCCTTGCCGAGCAATAGCCCGACCGCGACAACAAGTACAATCCCCCAAACCTGGACCGAACGTACTTCATCGAAACCCTCCGGATTGCCCAGCCATTGATTCAGCGGCATCACTCGCTGCAACACGCCAGCCATCGCCCCGACTATGCCCGGGGCACCGATGGCGGCGAATGTCCACGCCGCCATAAACAGATAGACAACCCAAGATGTGTGAAACAGCTTGGGACCCGGAATGAGATTCATCGCCTCAAACGGCGTGCGGTCATGTACGAGGCAATGCCGGGCAACTTCGATTTGCAGAAAGTACTTTATCAGGCACGAAAAGATCACGGCCCACAACAAAACGAATCCGAACGTCGCGGCTTGCACAGGCGTGTTGATCAATTCCCCGGACCCCACGACACCGCCGGCCAAGACGATTCCCGGCCCCAATGTCAGGAACATCGGGAAGAAGCCACGCGGAGCCGACTTGATTTCCAGATCTGGCGAGTGGTTCATGGCTTCGGGATTTATGCGACCGCAATTAGGACATAGGTGGCGATTGTGGTTCAGGACAAGGGTCGCTCGAGTTAGGCGATCGGCAAATGAGAATTTACCTGAGCCGACGGCGCTAGCCGCGGGCTTTGTAGGGCAGCGTTTTCTCGCACGAAGCCCGACCCTAACGCGTTCGGCTCAGTTGGTCGGTAAATTCTCATATGCCGCTCGCCTTAGGACTCTTGACATTCAAAGAGAATACTATACACAGACGGCGTTAGATAGCCGGCCGCGACGGCACCGGTGGCGAAAGCGACAACACGCAGGAATGTTACAGATTCAATCGTGACGAACGTCGAACTCACACTCTTAAAATAGCCCACGGCCCAAAGGAGCAATCCGATGTCCTACAAGTATTCCGTGATCCTTTGCACGCTCAACAGCGACGGTGCTGACGTTTGGGAAACGCCCCATGAAATCTTGGAAAAGGTCGCCGAATTTGGCTATGACGGTGTGGACTTGGATGCTGAACCGGACAAGATTCCCATGGAGAAATTCAACGAAGTACGCGGCATTGCGGAGTCGTTCGGGCTGAAAGTACCGGCGTTGATCTTGGCGTGGGCTGAATGGCATGCTGGCGAATTACGGGACCTCGCCTCGTCCGATGAAACGGTCCGTAATCGCACCGTCGAGTATACCCGCAAGTGTATCGACTTGTCGGCAACCTTTGACAATCCACCGGTGCTCGAGATCGACGCTTGTCCGCCGGAAGTCGAGTACCCGAAAACGAAAATCCCGCGTCACGTGCTGCGCGAAAACTTCGCCAAGTCGGCCCGTGAAATCTGTGAATATGCGTCGGACAAAAACGTGCCGATCGCCATTGAACCAATCAATCGCTTCGAGGGCTATGCCGGGTTTCTCAACAGTATTGTCGAAGCTCGGAGTATCGCGGACGAAGTCGGTTTGGGGCTCGGTGTCCTATTGGATTTCTTTCATGTAAATATCGAAGACGGTCCCGTCGCCGAAACGATTCTGGTGGCCGGCGAGAAACTCCGACACCTCCATTTGGCCGACAGCAACCGACAAATGCCGGGGACCGGACACATAGATTTTGTCGAAGCCGTGCGAGCCCTCAATTCCATTAATTTCGACGGCTATCTCTCGGTCGACAGTGTGCCAATCAAGCCAGATTGGCAGACGCTACTGAAGGAATCCATCGCGTTTATGAAGCAAATCGAACACGTCGTAGAGCTCCAGGACCGGATCGATAGTGAAATGAAGGTGGGTTAGTCACTAAATAACACGGGGCCACCTGACATATAACACGGGACACCCGCCATGCCCGCAAACACACTCCTCGACACCCTGCGCGAGATCGACAGCCCCACCCTTTCTAACGCGATCGAGCATTTTGATGTTCGGGACCGAGCCGCCGGGTATGCTGATTTGCGGCTGCGGTGTCAATTCCCGGAGTATCCGCCAATGGTCGGTTACGCCGTAACGTGCACTGCCGATACGACGTCGCCTGGTGAGTCGCGGCCGTCCAACTTTGACAAGGTATTGAGCGCCGTTGATGCCGCACTCAAACCAGCCGTCGTCGTCGTTCAGCACGTCGGCGCCGATCGCTTAAAGAGTTGTTTTTTTGGTGATATGTCTGCATCGTGCTTGAAAAGACTAGGCGCGGTAGGCGTTGTTACGGATGGAGCCAATCGCGATCGCAAAGGCATAGCTCAGCGAGCGCCTGGTTTTCAAGTGTTCTCACCCGGTTGGGTCGTCTCGCACGGTAAGGGCGCTTTTCTCGACATCGGCGTTCAGGTCTCCGTTTGCGGCCTTAACATCGCGCCTGGGGACCTGCTACACGGAGACGAAAACGGTGTCATGGTCGTTCCGCAGGACATACTCGGACAGCTGATAGCCAAGGCCCGTGAAGTGCAAGAAGCTGAAAGAGAGTATTTCAAGTTTGTGGAAGGTGACAACTTCAACTTGGAGCGGCTCATCAAAGAGATTACCGGGCATCTTCCGGAACCATGAAATGAAACGAAGGGAGTTTCGCGTGTTTCACCGCATTGTGATTGTCACTTTTCTAGTGTTTTTCGCGATCTCGACAGGTCAACGGAGCACCAGTCAGGAGCAAGAAACCCCGGTCGGTCCCCGCTGGTGGCCGTCCGCATGGGGCCCCGACGATCAAAAGGGCGCACTGAATCACATCACGCCGACAAAGGTTGTCGAAGCGAAAAATCTCATCAAGGAGGGAAGGGTCTACGAATTAGGCCGCGTCTACGAGCCGGGTATGCCGCTAAGCGGAGATCGATTCTACAGCTTGACCATTCCCGGTGTTCCCACAGCTGGACCGCTGGGTGCAAACAAGCTCGTAAGCAACGACGAGATGTTTAGCGGCCAAATCGGCCAGATCGGCACACAGCTCGACGGGTTGGGACACGTCGGCGTTCGTGTCGGTGACAAGGACATCTTCTATAACGGTCTCGATTTGGGCGAGTTTGGCGACAGCAAAGGGCTGAAGAAACTAGGCGTGGAAAACATGGGACCCGTCTTTACGCGGGGAGTGCTACTGGACGTAGCACGTGTGGCTGGCGTGCGGCGTTTGGAAATCGGGTATGTCATTACGCCCGACGATCTTCAGAAATCGCTTGAAGCTACCGGGGTGGGCGATATCCAGCCAGGGGATGTGGTGTTGATTCACACGGGCCACGGTGACTTGTGGATGGTTGACAACGATGCCTACAACGAGGGCGAACCGGGTATTGGCATGGCCGCTGCTCGCTGGCTTACCGATCGAAAGGTCTCCATGATCGGCGCAGACACATGGGGAATCGAAGCGGTTCCGTTCGATGGCGGCCCCGATCAAATTGCACCCGTCCACCAATGGACGATCACCCGCCATGGAATCTATCACCTTGAAAACTTGAATCTATCCGAGCTGGCGGCCGACAAGGTGTATGCATTCGCTCTCATCTACATTCCGTTACCGCTGAAGGGTGCGACGGGATCACCGGGCAGTCCCATTGCGGTGAAGTAACGAGATGCCAAACGTACGTCGTCTCTTGGACAAAGGCGAAATTGACCTGAGGCCTTGTTGTTGTTACACTTGATGGTCTTGCACGCAGTTGGTGTGCATAAGGTTCGAAGGCACGTTATGGGACGCAGTCTGATTCTTTCATCGTGGATCTTTTCGACCCTCGCTCTGGCGGCTGCGCCCGAGAATCGAGTCGACGGGGAAGTTCCACCGCACGCGGTCGTTACGGATTTTTCTCCCGAGCAAGAATCTTTTTGGTGCTTTCAGCCCATCGAGGACTCTCCGATCCCCTGCGCTGGAGCAAGCGACTGGCCGACCACCCCAATTGATAATTTTGTGTTGGCCCGATTGAAGCAGGAAGGCTTTCAGCCCGCACCACCGGCGGAAAAGCACACGTGGCTCAGGCGAATTTACTTGGATATGCTGGGGCTGCCACCGACTCCGGAGGACCTCGACGACTTCTTGGCGGATAAATCGCCGCATGCCAAATCCAAGGTGGTGGACCGATTGTTGGCATCACCGCATTACGGGGAGCGGTATGCACGGCATTGGCTCGACGTTGCGCGGTATGCCGATACATTGGGACAGGAAGCCGACTGGGTACTGCGATACGCCTGGCGATATCGCGATTATGTGATCGATGCATTCAACCAGGACAAACCGTACAGCGAATTCGTCATCGAGCAGATTGCGGGCGATCTCCTGCCAACACACGAAGACCCGCTGCGAGCGCTGGAACAGATCGTCGCGACCGGATTCCTGATGTTCAGCCCTAAGGCAACGGCTGAGGCGGACAAGGAATTGATGGTGCTGGACGTCGTGGATGAACAGATTGACGTAACGTGTCGCGCATTCCTGGGACTGACGGTCGCTTGTGCTCGCTGTCACGACCACAAGTTCGATCCAATTCCAACTATCGATTATTACTCATTGGCCGGTATCTTTCGCAGCACGCGGACGATGGTCGACAAGCAGTCCACTTCGATGTGGTCGGAGTTTCCCGTCTCGGTAATCACCGACGAATCGGCACGGCACGAAATCGGCGACTTGCAAGAGAAGATCACTTCACTCCAGCGGCAAATGTCGGCCCGCAAAGGGGCTGTTGGAGCCGAGCAGGCGGCGTGGGAACGACAACTGCTCGATGCCGTGGAGACCGTGGATACGATCGACCCGAAAAAGTTTCGTGAAGTCATTTCTACCCCGGTAGCCAATCGTACTGTGGATCAGCAGCGATTACTGGAAATCGCCACGCTGCGTTCGCCGGAGTCGGCTGTCTCGACGCCCGAAACCTTGCCCGGATTACACGCCTGGTACCAGGCGGCGTCGCTGGACCGGGAAGCTCGTGAAGAAGGAACGCCTATATTGGTTTGGCCCGACGACGGCCCGCAACGTCTCCACTTGGAGACCTCGTCCCCAGATTCAACGCAGCCGACCTACGTCTCCACGGGATTTCAAGGCGGACCTGCCCTGCACTTTACTCGGCCCACCGATGAACTTAAGACCAGCGAAAATTTTGGGCTTAGCGGTGATATCAGCTATACCGTGTTCTTCGTCGCCGAATTTCACTTGAATGATCCGCCGGACCGTGACATACAAACGGCTTATCTTTTTGGAACAGATAAGGGAGCGGGCTCCATTCAGTTTCTCGAGATCGACAGCCGGTCGACGAAATACCGACTGGATATCGGCAGCGCCGCCAATCTGGATGCGGAAACCAAATCACTACCTCAAGACGCACCCGTTATCGTTTCCGCACGAAAAAAGCGTGCGCAGCCGATCAAAAGCACGCAGATTTCCGTCAATGGCCAGCCACACGAGGTGACCGGCCCGGAGACCGGAATCAGCGTGATTCCCGGTCCGCTGCACCTGGGATACGCCACGTTGAAAGTGTCACCGGCCATGGATGTTGCGGAAATGATTGTCTTCGATCGCGTCTTGGAGGATGAGGAGGAACGTGCGATCGGATACCAATTGTCCCGAAAGTATGAAATCGATTCGAACTACAAGCCCAATACGGCGAAGCCAGTTGTTTCCCTGGTAAGCATCGCGCCGGAATCGCGTAACGTGCAACAGCGCCAGCAACTGCGCGACTATTACGTGAAACATTACGACCAGCCCTATCGTGAGGCCCACGCCAAGCAGACTTCGTATCGCAAACAGCTGGAAGAACTTAAGGCCGCACACCCATCGGTCATGGTCTTGGCTCCTCAAGAACAAGAGAAGCCGTCCGATCTGAGTGTGTACGTGCGAGGAAACTACAACACGCCGGGTGAGCCTGCCCCGCGTCGCTTCCTGCAAATTATTGAGGGCACCGACCATCCGGCAATTGAAACGACCGGCAGCGGCCGGCTCGAACTCGCCAGATGGATCGCTGGTCCCGACCATCCACTCACTCCGCGGGTCCTGGTCAACCGAATATGGAAGGCTCACTTCGGTAAGGGCATCGTGGCGACCAGTGGGAATTTCGGGGAATTGGGCACCAGGCCCAGCCATCCTCAACTGTTGGATTGGTTAGCGAGCCGCTTCCTGGAGAATAATGGGTCGGTAAAACAGTTGCACAAAATGATTCTCCTGTCGAGCGCCTACGGCCAGGCGCATGTTGCCAACTCGCGTGCCGACACGATTGATCCGGAAAACAAACTGCTCTGGAGGTTCCCGCGACGTCGGTTAGAAGCCGAGCCTTTGCGTGATTCGATCCTGGCCGTCAGTGGCGGATTGGATAAGACGCTCTACGGACAATTCAAGGATTGGTATTCTCCCTATGCCGACGTTGTGGATGAGGGCCGTGGCCTGATTGCGCTGGCCAAGACGTCGAGTGAAATGGCCGCGTATGATTCCGGGCGACGGAGTATTTATCTGCCAGTTTCACGCAATCAGCTTTACGAGATGTTCTCGTTATTCGACTACTCCGATCCAAGCGCGGTAATGGCGGATCGTGTCGAATCAACCGTAGCCCCGCAGGCGCTATTTATGATGAACAACGAGATGGTTCATCACGAGGCGAGGAGTTTCGCAGCGCGGTTGTTGGCGATACCCGATGCGAATGACGAGCGTCGGATTCGACAGGCAAACCGCATGGCCTTTGCGCGGGAGGCAAGTCAGGAAGAGATCCGCGAAGCGATCGCCTATTTGTCGTCGTACGAGAAAGCCAAACGAAAACGTGGCGCCGGCGACGAGCAGAGCCGCCTGGCCGCGTGGCAAAGTTACTGTCAATTGTTGTTTTGTCAGAATGAGTTCATGTATGTTGACTGAACCGCACTTCTCACTCTCACGTCGTGATCTTTTGAGCCGAGTCGGTTGCGGTTTCGGATTGACGGCCCTGGCTGGGCTCTCGGCAATGGAGTTCACCGCGCTGGGGGCTGGCTCCTCGACAACCAACACACCGCTGACCCCAAAAACGACGCATCACCGTGCCCGCGCAAAGCGAGTTATATTTCTTTTCCTCCACGGTGGCGTTTCCCACATTGACGCCTTCGATCCAAAACCAAAACTCACCGAATTGGACGGGCGGCCGTCGCCGATTGAAAAGCCGAAATTCAATTTCGCCGCCACGGGCCATCTGATGAAGTGCCCATGGAAGTTTAAAACGTATGGCGAGTGCGGGATGGACGTCAGTGAATTATTTCCGGAGATCGGTTCGATTGTCGACGATATTTGTCTCATTCGCTCCATGAATTCGGATTTCGTCGCGCACGGCGGGGCCTCACTGCAGCTGCACACCGGCAGTGGCATTCTGGTCCGTCCGAGTATGGGTGCCTGGGCCGTCTATGGATTAGGAACCGATAGTCAGGACCTGCCCGGTTTTATCTCTATCTGCCCCACTGTCCATCACGGCGGCGCGCAGAATTACGGCACGGCGTTCTTGCCGGCGGTGTATCAGGGCACGGCGATCGGCGATTGCGTGGTGCCGCTTAAGCAAAAGGCAGGTATCAACAACCTAACGCCGTTAGAAGACGATCCAATTCTGCAGCGCAATCAACTCGATCTTTTGGCGGTGCGAAATCAGCGTCACCTCGATCGAACGGTTGCCGACCCCCGGCTCGAAGCGAGAATCGCCGCCTACGAGTTGGCGTTTCGCATGCAAATGCGGGCACCGGAAGTATTGGATGTCTCTGGGGAAACGAAGGAGACGTTTCGACTCTATGGCATCGACGAGGATCCCACGGACGACTATGGACGCGCTTGCCTGATGGCACGGCGATTCGCGGAACGCGGAGTGCGATTTATTCAGGTCACGCACGGCCTCCCCAAGGCTTACTGGGACGCGCACGGAGATCTGAAGGGAAATCACAGTCGTAATGCGAAAAAGGCGGACAAGCCAATCGCCGGTCTGGTCAAGGATCTCAAGCAACGTGGTCTGCTCGAGGACACGCTCGTGATTTTCGGCACCGAGTTTGGCCGAACGCCGGCCGCTCAGGGTGGTGATGGCCGCGATCACCACCCTCACGCCTACTCCATCTGGATGGCCGGCGCCGGAGTCCGGGGAGGAATGATCTACGGTGCAACCGACGAACTTGGTTACTACGTCACGGAGAATTCCATGCATACCCACGATTTCCATGCCACTCTGCTGCATTTGCTGGGCATTGATCACACCCGCTTAACATATCGCTATAGTGGGCGTGACTTCCGGCTTACCGATGTGCATGGGGAAGTCGCGCATGCGATCATGAGTTGAGCCCGCACGTACAACACAATTCCTGTCGCGAGACCCTAACACTTACGTCCGGTGTAGCGTCACAGAGACCCGAATAGCGGCTTCCTCCAAAACATCGTTGAGCCAGATCACGAGCTTAAAAAACGAACGCGAAGATTGGAATTCGCCGATTCGACAACACATAATCGGTTGTGCGTCAGACACAACATAGCCGTCCCGTTCAATACTGATTCGAACTGATCACCTCGCCGCCCGCGCGCGTGCTCATCCAACGGCAACTGTAAACATTGCTTTGCCATTGTCGAAGGAACGTCCCTGACCAACTCGGTCCAGTTCCGGGAGCAGATCGTCGGCGGTCCAGTTGCGCACAAACGGACGAGGAGTTGGTGATCCCGTCGGGATCGTGCTTGGCAGCTTCGCGTTGATCACGTCGTCGAGCAGTGCTCGGTCCTGCTCCGGAAGGCCTTCGACAGCCCTGGCGCGAAAGCGCTGCGTGTAGATCTGCAGATGACCGCCACCGACCTAATCAGCGGTCGCTGCTCCGGTTTCGAGCTTGTTGAGCAGTGAGAAGTACGATCGACGTGACACGTCGGTCCATCCCTGGTCGGCAACACGGAGCATCATGCCGTATGCGAGAAGGTCTTCCTGTGTGACGGATCGGGCCATCAGTGAGACGGCCTGCTCGACCACGTCTTCCGAGCCGAGGCAGACGAGCATCCGACACAATTCATGGTTCAGAGCCCGTGATTCTGACGGGAAATGCGGCTTCAGCGTGGCGACCAGATGGTTCCGGTGTTCGTCATTCGGACGACCGTGACGAGCGAATGTGACGCCGAGTGTTCGCAGGAGGTCGACTCGCTGACGGCCATTGAGTTCACGGCCGGCGATTTGCACGAGGGCATCCGTGATCTCGCTTTGTTGGCCGTCTTCGATCGTTCGGGTTGCGGCCAGCAGCGACCCGATGGCCGCGTCGGGTTCGGATTCGTCGAGGGCACGGGCCAGCCATGTTTCTAAGTCCAGGTGCCGAGCTGCCTTGTCCATTGGAGCGTGCCGCTGACGTCGTACTTGCTGATAAACGCATCCCTCCTGCCGGCGTTGGCTCCCCCGAGGCTGCCCCAGGTGTGGCCTGAAATGTACACACTTCCCAGCAAATCCGCCGATACGCTCCTGCTCTCGTCAGTCTTGTCGGTGCCGAGCTGCCGAGTCCACTGGAGCTCTCCGTCAGCGTCGTACTTGCTGAGAAACGCATCGTTGCCACCAGTTGCTGTGCATCGCCACTCAAGATCGCAAATCTCACATCCTGCATCTGGTCCAGATGAAAGATGCGCTGCAGCCCCACGACCAGGCCGAACACGCTGGTCAGGAAGCCGCGCTGCAGCGATCCGTACTCATCGGTGAAGCAGTCTCGGGCTGTGTCGAGCCAGGCGAGCACTTGGGGCCACGGCAGGAAAGCTCCCAGAACCCAGTCCTGTTTCACTTTGGAAGTTTCGAAACCACATTCCTCAACCGGATGTGTAGGCGGTACGGCAGGCCCCGTGACGGATCTCGCGCTGCGAAGGCAATCGAGTCGTCGGTGAATGTATTGTCCGTGATTTACGGACAGGTGTACTTCCCAACGTTTACAAATGGACTGAAGGAAATCGCCGGATTCCTGGGATTCCGATGGTCTGATTCGACGGCCTCGGGATTGAAGACGATCGTCTTGCGTGACCATTGGGAGACCTCCCATTCCGTCGATGCCAAGCAGGCCCTGCTTGCGTACAACTCGGAAGACTGCGAAGCGCTCGAACGCGTCGTGCATGGCTTGGCTGAAGTCCTTTCCGCTCGTCCCATGTCCGAGGACGGCTCTCAGACTGCAGTTGTGCAGGCGGCGACGATGAGACGGGAGCACCCCCATGGCTTCAAGCGGAAAAAGATCACCCGCCAAACCCAGCAACGACAGTTCGGGAGGCACGACGACGGGTCGAGGACCTGAGCGAGAGAAGATCTCCGCGACCAGCGGTCTCTCCGATCGAGGAAAGAATTTCCGGGACTTTTTTGACGACACTCGGAAATCGGTTATACTGGCTCACGGTTCACGGGTCCGTGCGCTTTTAGATTGAGGTGGATAACAACATCTGCAGTCCAGGGTTCCGACGCCTTATGTTGGGCTGCGCCCGTGGTGAACGCCAATCGGCGGCTGCTTGTTGGTGGCCCAGTCGCTTGTTCGTTCCGCCGGCTGGCTTGGGCGGGTACTGCGCTTTGAACTCTTCAAAGAAAGAAGGTGATGTGATGAGATTTTCAAGCGGCTTGGTTCGGTTTTCCCTGTGTGTCATCGTCGTCAGCCTGACCGCCGGCGGTTGGCTGGTTCCGGTGGCGGCTCAGAACCTGTGCGACGACGGCCAGGGAGGATCGGTCAATTGTGATCCCATCAATCAGTACGACGATGCGTTGCCTTGGGGCGGAGGCTCCACCAACATCACGACCGAGGCAAGTAGCTTCCGTTTTGAGGTGTTGCCCGCGTTCTTCGGCCCGGAAAATCTCGTGGATGGAGATTTCGTCGGGGATATCGTGCCGAACGGAGGAACCGACGAAGATGGGAATGGCTTTCTTAGCCACACGAGCTCCCAGAATGGTTACATTTGGCACACCGACTATGTGCCAGGCGGGTCGGGGGATATGCCCGAAGTGGAGTGGGTTACCTTCGATTTTGGAGGGAATGAAACGATCGCAAGCATGCGGGTCTGGAATCGAAACGACGTTACGGATTTCGGCATCGAAAATATGATCATTTGGTCCACCACCAGCGCCAGCGATGTGGGCGCCCCAAGCACCGGCGGAGCGAGTCCAGGAGGGAGTTGGCAAATGGTCGAGCAGCTTGATTTGCTGCAAGCAGAGACAGGGTCCAACTACGATGGCGAAACAATCAATTTTGCCAACCCCTTCAACGCACGGAAAATCCTCTTCGATGTCGAGAAGACTTTTTCGACCCGAGAAATCGGTTTGAGTGAGGTCATGTTCTTCTCCCAGCCGCTTTTCATCGACCCGATCCGAACTTGGGACACCGATGGGTCGGGCGACTGGAATGACGTGAGCAATTGGCCGGGCGATGGCGGAATCCCGGACGAGAATAGGGAGATCGCCGTTTTTAGTGCTGCGATTACCTCACCTGTCGCCGTCTTCATCAAGACAACGGCCACCTCAAAACGAGTCGAACTGAACAACGCCAACACGGTCTCCATCACCGGTCCCGGGTCCCTCACACTCGATGCCGACACGGGAAACACCAGCATTGACGTGCAGAGTGGCAACCACGAGATCGAGGTGGATCTCGCTTTACTCGCGGACCTCGATATCTCGACAGCCGACGGCACATCGGTTGAGATCAACGATTCGATCGCGACTGGCGGCAATGCGATCAACATCTCCGGCAGCGGACAAACCCGCATCAACGGGCTGGTCAGCGGTGGCGGCACGGTCAGCATCAGCGGCACGCTCGCTGCGGCCAGCTCGACCATCCTTTCCGGCGACCTCATCAGCAGCGGGATCCTCGACATTGCCGCCGGTGGCACGATCCGAGTGCTGGGTTCCGCCAGCCTCGAAGGTACGTTAAGCATTGACGGGGCAGGCCATCTTCTCGGCGGCGACCTCACCGTGCTGACGGCAGCCGGTGGCGTCACGCTCACGGGTGACGGACTCACGTTGGCCGGGGCCGCGGCCGATCAATTTGCCGGATTGGCGGTGGTCGGCGGCACTGATCTCGTGCTCCTAGCGGTCCCCGAGCCCTCGACGCTACTGTTGATCCTCACTGCCGGGCTCGTCGCGCTCAACTTGGCACGTACCAGATTTTTCGGGGCCTCTTCCCGGGGCACGATCACCGCCTGCGTCGTGGCGGGGGTCCTGGTCGTTGGCGCACCCCCTCGCGCCGAAGCACAGACATTGCTCAACCAGTACCTCGCCCCCTTGCCTAACGGCAGTCCGAGTCCTAGACAACCGGTCGACATGTCCACAAACATTGAAACCGCTGCCAGCAGCCTCCTGCAGGCCAATTCCCCCTTTTACGGGCCGCATAATCTGGTGGACGGCAACTTCTTGACAGAGATTGACTTTGACGGAGGGGATGGCGGTTTTGAAGGTGGTGAATTAGGACCCAATGGTATTTTTACCCACGGAACCAATCCAGATACCTACATGTGGGCATCTGCCACCATGCCGGACCCAGCTTCCGAATGGGTAAGTTTCACCTTTACCGACGGTCCGCACGACTTTGGCAGCATGCGGGTGTGGAACACCAACGAGATCGTTCCCAGCAGACCGGATGAGATGGAATTCGATCGTGGCGTGACCGATATGGCCGTCTATTATTCCAATGCCCAGACGCGACCCAACCAACCCATCGATGGTACCCGTACGGATATCGATTTTGAGACCGTGGGGTGGACGTTCGAGAACAATATCGACCTCGATTTGGGACCGTCTGCCGCCGGTTATGAGGGGCAGCTCTTTAGCCTAAGTGGGTTTGACGCGCGACATATTCTGTTCGATATCAAGGCCGGTGGTGATGAATCAACGGTCGCTATGGCCGAGGTCCAATTCTTCACCGACGCACCGCCACCTCCGGAGCGCACGTGGATGCGGAATACCTCGAGTCGCTGGAATGGTCCCGGGAATTGGTCCTTCGGCGGGCCCCCGGACGACAATACCGAAACGGCCATCTTTGCCGGTGCGATTGCCGAGCCCCAGGCCGTGTTCGTCGAGACCGCCGCCACGGCCAAACGTGTGGAGTTCAATCACAACATCAGATATTCAATCAGTGGCCCTGGGACACTTACGCTCGAGGCCGACACGGGCAACGCCTCGATTGACGTGCAGGCGGGCGACCACGAGATCAAGGCCGATCTCCTTCTGCCGGGCGATCTCGACATCTCCGCGGCCAGTGGCACGTCGCTCGATATTAACGACTCCATCTCGACCACCAATGGAAATGTGCTCATCTCCGTTTCCGGTGCCGGCCAAACCAATATCAACGGCCCGACCAACGGCGGTGGTTCGACAATTTCGATTAACAATTCGGGTACGCTCGGCACGGCCGGCACCACCGCCCTCAGCGGCGACCTTACCAGTACCGGTATGCTCCATTTCGACATCGCCGGCATTGATCCTAACACTGCCGACTCCGATTTCTTCGACATCGCTGGGATGTCCGACCTGTCTGGTTCGGTCCAAGTCGACCTGCTCGGCGAGTTCGGCCAGGGCACCGAGTTCACCTTGCTAACCGCAGCCGGCGGAATCACCGGGCTGCCAACCCTGACAGGTGCCAGCGGCAGTCTGAGCATCAGTGGCTTGAGCCTGATCCTGACATTGGGTCCGGACGTGCCGGACGTCCTCGGCGACTTCAATGGCGACAATATGGTGACGGCCGCCGATTACGTGGCCTACCGCAACAATCTGGGCACCAACAATGCCTTGCCGAATGACAATGGCCTGGGCACGCCGATCACCGAGGCCCACTATGCCCTCTGGAAAGACAACTTCGGGGCGACAGCCGGCAGCGGCTCGGCCGTCGTACCCGAGCCATCGACCCTGGTCATGTTGGCATTGACCGTATTCGGGTTCTTGTGCGGTCGGGGCGGCTGGGCCCAGAAATCCTGACATAGTCTTTCTTTTTTCGTGGTTTTGTCGAACTTTTTCCGGAGTCAATGCGTTTTAAAGATGTCCGTTTATTTGAGCGAATTCGTCCTAGCTGGGAGGGACACGGATGTCGGAGACCCAATTGGATTTTGCAGAAGGGTTAGGATTGCCGCAAGGCTCCGTAGCCGTTAATCGACGAGTTTGGTTTCAGGATCTTAACGGCAATCGCGCCGACTTTGTCGATCAAACTCCCTTCTATTGTTATC
>Ga0310120_10001459_pt1 | contig 17684 bp, 15 predicted proteins | sample CB27_AW_983_MG_FD_203506 | JGI IMG/M metagenome (GOLD analysis project Ga0310120, IMG submission 203506) | Marine microbial communities from Western Arctic Ocean, Canada - CB27_AW_983 | ecosystem: Environmental > Aquatic > Marine > Oceanic | place: Canada: Western Arctic Ocean | collected...
GAAGTCTGCGTTGTCATGCCTGAGCATCAGTCTGAACTCCGCTCGCGAGGTGAACATCCTGTAGGGTTCTCTCGGATCACAGCGAACCAGATCATCAGCGAGTACTCCCATGTACGCTTCGTCGCGACCGAGAATGAAGGGTGCATCTCCTGCAAGAGCGAGCGCAGCATTGACTCCTGCGAGAAACCCCTGAGCTGCGGCCTCTTCGTAACCGCTGGTGCCACAGATCTGACCGGCGAGATAGAGCCCGGAGAGCGCCTGACACTCGAATGTTCTGGCGATCTGATGCGGTGGAAAAAAGTCGTATTCGACCGCATACCCGTGGCGCAGGAAACGCGCCTTTTCAAGTCCTTTGATCCTGGCCACCAGTAGTTCCTGAACTTCTGCAGGAAGGCTGGTCGAGATGCCGTTGACATACACCGACTCACTGCTCAGACCCTCCCGTTCCAGGTGGACTGTGTGACCATCGCGATCGGGAAATCGAACCACCTTGTCTTCTATCGACGGACAGTAGCGTGGACCGACCCCCTCGATCTGACCCGAGTAAATAGGACTTCGATGCAGGTGCTTCCGGATCACATCGTGAACCGACTCATCCGTACGAGTGACATGGCAGTTCATCCACTCGCGACGAGACAATGTACTCCAGTGGCTGAATCCCTGCGGATCCGGGTCGGGCTGCTGGACCTCCAGCTGGTCCCAGTCGATCGATGATCGGTCGAGACGCGGTGGAGTTCCCGTCTTGAGGCGACCGGTCTCCAGCCCCAGAGCTCCGAGAGCACCGGTCAACTGTCGCACGGCGCCCTCTCCCACCCTTCCACCCTCGGAGATCGATTCTCCGACATGCATGACAGCACGCAGAAAAGTACCATTGGTGAGGATCACCTTGCGGGCGCCAACGATGGATCCGTCTGCCAGTTTCACTCCCGCCACCGACCCCGCCTCGATGTGGATGTCCTCGACAGACCCTTCCAGCACTCGAAGGTGAGGCTGCCTTGCGATCAAATTTCGCATCTGTGTCGAGTACTGGTCCTTGTCGACCTGAGCTCGCAGCGATTGAACCGCTTCCCCCTTGGAAGTATTGAGCATCCGGTAGTGCAGGCCAGCCAGGTCGGTGATGCAGCCCTGGGCTCCGCCGAGGGCGTCGATCTCTCGTGTCAACTGGCCCTTTCCGATGCCTCCGATCGCCGGGTTGCAAGACAGGATACCGATGGTGTTCTCACTCAGCGTCACCAGCAGCGTCTCTCGGCCCATCCGAGCGGTCGCCAGAGCCGCTTCACAGCCGGCATGACCTCCCCCAACCACGACAACTTCTGCATCCTGGTGGGTCATCTGGTAGTCTCCTGCTGCCCGATCAACGCCTCGATTCGCGTGAAGAAACCGGGATCCGATTTGGCCACACAAGCGGGATCGATGACCCTCGTTCCCGGTACACGCAGTGCCAGCAGCGCGAAAGCCATCGCCATGCGGTGGTCTCCTGCAGGATCGAGATCGGCACCTCTGAGGTCGAGACCGTCACTACCGACCACTCTCAGCAGGTCTCCTCGTACTTCTGCCCGGATACCGAGCGAGGTCATGCCACGGCACAGCACCTCTAGCCGGTCTGTTTCCTTGACCCTGAGGTGTGAGACGCCGGAAATCACCGATTCACCACGGGCAAAGGCAGCCACCACCGCGACTGCAGGAACCAGATCCGGTGTTCCTTCCATGCTCCGGGAAATCGCCCGAACGGGTGGGCCATGGACCCGGATCGATCGTTCTGACACTTCGACCCGACAACCCATCTCTTTCAATATCTCCCCGATACTGCGATCACCCTGAAGCGACCTGGTGCCGACTCCATTGACGGTAACATCTCCATCCTGGATGGCTGCCGCACAGAGCGGAAATGCCGCTGCGGATGCATCCGCTTCGACCTCGATACGACCCGATCGAAGAAACTCCACCTTCTGGATACGGATCTCCCGATGAGTCAACTCCACAGCGACTCCGAATGCCCGCAGCAACGCTGCGGTCAATTCGATATAGGGTCGTGACGAGATGGGGCCGGTCAACCTCAGTTGCAATCCACCAGGTAGATGTGGTGCTATCTGCATCAGCGCGCTGGTGAACTGACTCGAAACCGCTGCCTGAAGAACCACGCGGCCGCCCGTGAGCGAGCCTCCTCCGATCTTCACCGGAGGCCCTTCCCCGGTGCAACTTGCACTGCGGCCCAGGTCTCTCAGTGCTTTCACCAGCGGCAAAATTGGCCTGTGGGAAACGCCGTCGACGATGGTCTCGCCTTGACGAAGTGCAGCCAGCGCGGTGATGAAGCGAAGGCCAGTGCCGTTGACTCCCAGATCGACTCGCCGATCTCCTGGTGGAAGCTGGCCGCCACAACCTTGTACATGAAGTGGTCCTGGCAACTCACCAGAAATTTCGAGTCCGAGTGAAACCAGAGCATCGATGAAGACCTGCAGGTCCTCATTGAGAGGAGCACCGATGATCTCGCTGCTGCCCTTCGCCAGAGCTGCTAACAAGATCACCCGCTGAGACACAGATTTTGAGCCGACCAGATCGGCATGCCCGATCACCTCGATCGGTTGCCCGTCCCTCTGCGGAGGACTCCAGTAGCCAGGGTTGGAAGTCTCTGAATCGTTCATTCCCGGATCATACACCGCTACCCGACCCGCGGCATCGAGGTCCAACGGGTTGCACCCTCCCCGCTAGATCCCCATGCTGCCATCCAAAAGGCCCACTCGGGCCCGGGAGGAGACGCAATTGAGATCATTCCTGACCGTGACGATGCTGCTCTGGTGGCTTTCCCCGCTCGCCTCGGCGCAGCCGGTTTCACCTCGAGATTGGCTTGAAAGAGCCCCAGGAACCGACTTTGAACTGGCGGACTGGAATACCATCGGTGGCTGGTTCGATCAACTGGGCGAACGCCACTCCTCTGCCACCACGCAGACGGTAGGCACTTCCACAGAGGGACGGCCCTTTCGAATCTGTGTCATTTCATCGAAAGAAAACCTTGAACGTCTCCCCGCAATCCAGGCGATGAGTCGGCGTATTGCAGATCCCCGAGGACTCTCGGACCAGGCCGCAGAAGCTCTGCTCGACCAGGCAGTGCCGATCCTGTTCGTCTCCTGCAACATGCACTCGACCGAGATCGCCGCAGCAGAGATGTCGATGACCCTGGCCTGGAATCTGGCGACATCCTCCGAAGAGCCGTGGGTCAGTGCCAGAAATAATGTCGTCACGGTGATCATTCCGACGATGAACCCTGATGGCCTCGATAGGGTCGTATCCTGGTACAGAAGGATCGTGGACACATCCTACGATGGCACCTCCTTGCCGGAACTCTATCAGTGGTACGCAGGCCACGACAACAACCGAGATTGGTTCGCACTATCACTGGTAGAAACTCGCATCGTCACCCGTCTCCTCTACACGAAATGGTTCCCGACCATCTACTGGGATGTCCACCAGCAGGGATCGAGAAGAGAACGGCTCTTCGTGCCTCCATTTCGCGATCCACTCAATCCGAATCTTCATCCGGTGACCATCTCCGGGATCGGCGCACTCGGGGCGAGAGCGATGCTCGATCTGACTTCCTGGGGTTACACGGGGATCTCCTCTGGAGTGACCTACGATATGTGGTGGAACGGTGGAAACAGAAATGTACCCGTGCGTCACAACATCATCGGCCTCCTCTCCGAGGCCGCATCTGCAAACCTGGCCAGCCCGATCTGGGTGTCGCCTGCTAGCCTCTCGCCGCCCAGGGGTATCGAGACAGGATACGCACCATCGAACCGTTTCCCTGCACCGTGGCCAGGAGGATGGTGGCGAGTCGGTGATATCCATCGGTACGAAATTGCGCTGGCGCAGTCGCTGTTGGGGAGCATCTCGCGTGAACCTCGAACATGGCTCAGCAACTCGCTGAATGTTGCCCGAGATGTTGTGCGAACGGGTCGCGAGGAAGCGCCCCGTGGCTGGCTGATCACCCGTGGCCAGAACGACCCCGATGCGCTCCACAGGTTCATCGAGATCCTGCTCGCTCAGGGGCTCGAGGTCGGCGAAGCGACCGCCTCATTCGATGCGGACGGCCGCCCCTATCCAGCAGGAACGCTGGTGCTACAGCGAGAACAACCCTACGGCGCCTTGCTCAAGGATCTGTTCGAGGTGCAGCGCTACCCAGATGGTCCCGCACCCTACGATGTTGCCGGTTGGACGCTTCCGCTGCTGTTCGGCCTACGACGCGTTGAGGTGCTCGAGAAGATGACGGTCGCCACCGAGCCGATCACCGACAGCGAGGCCGTCATCTCTCGCCATTCACCTGCCCCGCCCGACCGCATGGCCCTGCTGAAGATCTCCGAGGAGCCAGCGATTCATGTCCGAGAGATCTCCTCGCTGGACACCTCTCGCATCCCGGAACTGCTCTCGGCGCGATCAGAAGGCACCCGGATATTCTGCACCACCGATGGGAACTGGGCCGTCGAGGTCCCCGCACAGGAGCCTGCCGCAGAACTGGCCCTCAAGGGGCTCGAGTTGCCGGGAAGCCGCATTGGAGTCTATGCGCCATGGAGTGCCAGCATGGATGAAGGCTGGCTACGCTGGGTTCTCGACCATTACGAGGTGCCGTATCAGCGGATTCGAAATGAGCAGATCCGCGCTGGCGAACTCTCTGAAATCATCGATGTGCTGGTGCTTCCCGATGTGGGGTCCGCGACGATCAACAACGGCAGGAAGCGAGGCACTGTTTTTCCCGAGCTGGCCGGAGGACTGGCCCCGGAGGGGGTGATCGCCATCGAGGAGTTTGTTCGCGGCGGCGGCCGGCTGATCTGCACGGGTCGCTCCTCTGGATTCGCCATCGACCTGTTTGACCTGCCCCTCGAGGAAGCCAAACCGGAGGAAGGGGAAGATCGATTTCAGTGCCCGGGATCGATCCTGAGGACGATTCCGCTCGAGACCTCGCGCTGGACCGCGGGACTTGCAGCTTCGACACCGATCTTCTTCTCTCGGTCTCTCGCATGGCGAGTCGATGAATCGGAAGCAGAGGAAGATTCGATCGATGGCCGCATCCAGAGCCTCTTGCGGTTTCCTTCCCAGAGTATCCTGCTGTCAGGGTGGGCCGAGAACTCGGAGGTGATCGCAGGCGCTACCGCCTGGGCCACCACAACGGTGGGCCAGGGCAGGGTGCACCTGTTCGGATTCCGTCCCCACTACCGCTCATGGAGTCACGGCAATTTCGGCCTCTTACTGCGGGCGATCTTGCAACCCTGATAGAGTCTGAGAGAACTTCGTTGAACGATTCCATGAAGATCCAGTCACCCCGCCTTCATGCTTTTGATGGGCTGCGGGCGGCGATGATGCTGCTGGGGCTGGTGTTACACTCTGCTTGCAGTTATCAGGACTCTCCCGCCGATGCGATCTGGAACTTTCGCGATCCGCAAGGGAGTTCCTTCTTCGGCCTGATGATCCTCTACATCCACGTCTGGCGCATGCCGATCTTCATGTTCATCGCCGGCTTCTTCTCGGCACTGCTGGTCGAACGTCGGGGAGAAGGCAGTTTTATCTCCAATCGCCTCTCCCGACTGGGACTACCGATGCTCATCTTCCTTCCCCTGATGGTTCCGTTGACCATCTCAGCATTTGTTTTCGCCAATGGTTCTCGCTACGGAGGTAGTGTGGATGCGGGGTTCGGGGTGGTCTCCTCGATGAAGGCCGCTGACTTGTTTGTTCCGATCACGATCCACCTGTGGTTCCTCTACTACCTGCTCCTCTACTGCGTTGGGGCATTTTTGCTGATCAGAGCAGGTCGTCTCTATTTGCCCAAAGGAGTGCGTAACATCCCCACTCGAATCCTCGGCTCCTTGACGATGATTCCTGGAGGAACGCTGCTTTTGTGCTTGCCCCTGATCTTGTTCCTCAAAAATACAGCGGGCCTGCTCGCAACGGGATTCACCTTCATTCCCGAACCCACTTCCTTTTTCGCATACGGTTTCATCTACTTGTGTGGCTGGTCCTTCTGGAGTCAGCGAACGCACCTGGACAGATTAAAAAGTTGGCCCAAAAGCATCGGCTCAATACTGTTGACACTGATCCTCTATCTCTACTGGCTGGAGTTCTTCCTGCAGTGGATCGGATTGCCTGCCGGAGATCTCACCAGATCGACCTGTGCAACTCTCGGGGTCGAGATTCCCGATGGGGAAACGAGCATGTGGATCGGTGCGAGTCTCTCGGCTCTGATGATTTGGAACGGAATCTGGGGATTTCTCGGCCTGTGCCTGCTCATCACGAATCGCGAGATTCCACGAATTCGCTACATCGTCGATGGCTCCTACTGGGTCTACATCATCCATCTGCCCTTCACCGTGTTGATCCCGGGATTGCTCGTCCATCAATCGCTGGGCGCATTTCCAAAATTCTTCATCACGTTAGGCTTGACCACACTGATCGGCTATCTCTCCTATGATTGGTTCGTCCGCAGTGGTGTCATCGGGCAGTTGCTCAATGGTCGACGCTGGCCCAGGGCGCTCGGAAGAGCGCTGCGAAACCGCGACCTGGTCGAGCCTGAAGAACAGTCCATCTGAGTACCACGCTGCGGATTCGAGATGGTAAGATGGCACCTGTATGAGACCCCACTCGGACCCTGAGACTCCCTCGGAGCATCTTTCGCGGAGGCGACATGAATCCCCTGCTGATCGGCTGCTTGCTGCTCTTCTGCCACGGAGATGATCCGGCTCCAGTCGTCAAACCTGCACCGCTTGTGCCACTGTGGGAACAACAAAGAGGCATCCCTCCGATCCGGTGGGTCGGCGATCGCATCGCCGAGGCGCGCCAGGAGGCACAAGATCGGCGAGTTCCCATCTTGTTGTGGGTACTTCGGGATGGAGATCCAGCTTCCGAGGCTTGGGGAAATCAACGATTGATCGATCCTGAGTTCATTTCCACTCTCGAAAAAGAAACGGTTCCCGCAATCGTCTGGCTGGAGTCCAAAGAGGGCACAAGGCATGGCGAGGAACAGGTTCGTGACAGCGAGGAATCGCCTCCCAGGATCCGGTGTCCTTTTCTTCGGGGTTGTCGTTGTCAGCAACACATCGGTAGCGAGAAGTTACTGGAGGGCATCGAGTTGCCGGAGTTGCTCCCTGCTGCACTCGTCCTCGGTCCAGATGGCAAGCTGTCAGCACTCCCCGAAAAGGTCCCATTCCAGGGCACTGAAAGTTTGATCCATGCCCTTGCCGAACATCGGAAAGGGCCCCGATCAACTCGCCTCAACCTCGAGTTCATCGAGATCCGTCTCGAGCGGGCGGTCAGCAACTTCGCAATTCGTGAAATGAAAAATGGTGCTGCAGAATTGAGTGAAATCGAGCGTCAACTGCATCGATTCGGGCCACGAATCCGACAGCGATGGCTAGAAGCGTGCCAGCCCTATCTTGCATACGGCAATCAGATGCTCAGACAGGCAAAAAAAATGAGGTCCTCCGATCCGGTGCGCAGGCTACTCATGCTCAAGAGGATCGTGCAGGATTTGGGAGGGCTTCCTCCCGGAAAGAAGGCAAGGTTGCTGATCGAACAGGCCTCCTCCAACTAGAACATTCCCAGTTGAAGCCTCGCCCCCTCCGTCATCCGGTCCTTGGTCCATGGCGGATCCCAAACCACTCCGACGGTACAGGACTCGACCGCCTCGATGTTATTGATCTTCTGCTCCACTTCACCCGGTAATGTTCCGGCAACTGGACATGCTGGAGATGTGAGCGTCATATCCACATCGATCTTCTTGTCATCGATATCGATGCGATAAATCAGGCCCAGTTCGTAGATGTTGACAGGGATCTCTGGATCGAAGCAGGACTCGATCGCTTTCACCACCTGGTCCTCGAGAGTTCCCTCCTGCGCCTGCATTCCTGCAGCCCGCGGCTCAAGTTCTTTCCCATCTGGAGCATCCGGCTCGGTCTCAGAATGTGAATTCGAATCTATCATTCGGTACTGACCTCTTCCATTTTTCCATCGAGGGCCTGGATCAACGTGTGCCAGCAAAGCGTTGCACACTTAATCCTGGCCGGATATTGCCTGACCCCCGAAAACACAGCTAGTTTCCCGAGCCCTTCCCCCGAAGGTACCTCTCCATCGTCTGCAACCATTTTGCGGAAACTGGAAAAGATCAGCCTCACATCCTCCTCCAGTCGCCCCTTGAGAACTCCGGTAAGGATCGACGCAGACGCCGTCGAGATGGCGCAACCGGATCCCTCGAATGTGATCTCTTCTATGATTCCTGCTGAATTTCTGTAGATGTGAATCGAGACATCATCTCCGCATAATGGATTGTGCCCTTGCGCCGAGTGGTTTTCCCGATCGAGCGGACCATAGTTTCGAGGAGACCTGGAGTGATCGAGGATCATATCCTGATAGAGTTCTCTGATGTCGTTCACCTGAATACTGCTTTCACACTCTCTATGGCAGATGTCAGCGCTTCAATCTCATCGTGTGTGTTGTAGACAGCAAAGGACGCTCGAATCGTCGCTGGGACTCCGAAATGTTTCATCAATGGCATCGCACAGTGATGACCCGCCCTGATGGCCACGGAGTGCTGGTCGATGATGGTGCCCGCGTCATGGGGATGAATCCCATCGAGAATGAAGGAGATGACCGAGATGCGGTGTGATGGACGACCGATGATGCTCAATCCTTCCACCTGGTCGAGCCTGGCCATCGCCTCGGCCACAAGGTGGATCTCGTGCTCCTGTATCGTCTCGAATCCAACATCGTTGAGAAAGTCCACAGCTGCACCGAGGCCGATGACGCCAGCGATATTCGGCGTTCCCGCTTCGAACTTCCACGGTGTATCTGCGTATGTGGTTCGTTCGAAGGAGACGGTTCGGATCATATCTCCGCCCCCCTGCCAGGGGCTCATCTGGTCGAGCAACTCTTTTCTTCCCCAGAGAACTCCAATACCGGTAGGTCCGTACATCTTGTGGCCACTGAAGGCGAGAAAGTCACACCCCAGATCCTCAACATCGACAGGTATATGCGAGATGGCCTGAGCAGCATCGATCACTGTGATCGCACCGATGGTACGAGCTGCCGAGATGATCTTCTTGACATCGTGCCTGGTCCCCACTGCATTGGAAACATAACCGACCGAGACGACCTTTGTGCGGTCGGTGATCAATGATTCGAGATCGTTCAGGATCAGATCCCCATTCTCGTCACAGGGGATCACCCGGAGGATGGCCCCCTGTTCCTCGCAGAGCATCTGCCAGGGGACGATGTTCGCATGGTGTTCCATGGCACTGATCAGCACCTCATCACCCTCACCCACACGGCTTCGACCGATCGTCCGTGCAACCAGATTGATGCCCTCGGTCGTACTCCGGGTGAAGATCACGCTGTGTGGATCAGGCGCATTGATCAAAACAGCGACCTTCGGGCGCACTCCCTCGTATCGACTCGTGGCCCGCTCGCTGAGGGTGTGAACACCCCTGTGTACATTGGAGCAGTACTCACGGTAATACGAGTCCACAGCTTCGATCACCTGGCTGGGCTTCTGGCTGGTAGCAGCACTGTCGAGATAGATCAGTTGTTTGCCATGAATCTGTTGCTGGAGACATGGGAACTGGGATCTCACCTCGGCCAGATCGGCGAATGGGACCCTGGACTCACCGGTTGGTGATCGGCGACTCATGAAGATGCTACTTCCGCCACATCAATTGCCTGTTGCAACTCTTCGACGATGAAGTCGCTCACCACCTGGGAACCTGCAGCGATGAGGATTTCCGATGTGAACGCTCTGACCAGCATCCGCCTGGCCTGCTCGAAAGAGATCCCTCGAGAGCGCAGATAGAATATCGCGTCCTCATCGAGTTCCCCGACCGTGGCGCCGTGAGTGCATTTCACATCATCGGCGTAGATCTCCAACCTCGGTCGTGAATCTGCTTCAGCAGCGCCAGACAGCAAAATGGTGTCATTGGATTGTACTGCGTCTGTTCTCTGAGCTCCCTCATGAACATGAATCATGCCGGTGAATACACCACGAGACTTGCCTGAGAGCACACCTCGATAAATTTCCCTGCTGGTGCAATCTTCAACCTTATGGTCGATGGTGGTGTGATTATCGATATGTTCAGTACCACTAGCGACATAGGCTCCAAGTAATTCTGCATGACAACCGCTACCCTCATGAAGGATATGAATCTCATTACGGACCAGATCCGCACCTGCACAGGTGAATACATCCTCGAAACGAGAATCCTGCTGCTGTACCACCCGGGACCCGTGAAAAATCGATGCGCACCCGGATCTGAATGCCCGGATTCTGTGAACATCTGACCCCTCGGCCAGATCGACTCCCCAGCGAATATTCCCGAGTACTTCTCCCTGGCAGTGAATCTCCTCGATCAGTCGAATCCTGGCTCCCTTGGAGATGCGAAGCAGGCCTGTAGTATGCACCGAGCCAGGCCCCCTCGATCCATCGAGGTAGTGAATGATGTGAATCGAAGCAACCTCACCATCCACATCACTCATCGGTGCCACATCGATGAAAACTCCATCGTCTAGCAGTGCATCCGAGAGACAATGAAAAGGGTGATCATCGGCTGGAAAGGACCTGGCCAGAAGTTCGGACAATTGTTCAGGGTGCTCTCGCCTCATCGATGCCAGTGACTGCACCTGAACGTGATCGCCAACGGCAGAGAGATCGGACAGATCGTCACGGAACTCACCGTTATCGATCACGATTCTGGCAACTCCATTGGAATCGACAGGGAGCAATTTGCGATCCAACAGGGATCCGGATCGTTCGAGCAGGGCACTGCAAGGACCGGATGCGATGGATGTCAGAGGTGTGTATCTCCACTCCTCATGCTTTCGCCCCGGGAAGCCCACCTGTGCAAACTTATCGAGCGCATCGGCTCGACGCTGCTTCAATCCGAGCACCGAATCTTCATAACTCTGGCTACTGGTACTGACCGAATCGGTCCACGTATCGATCGCATTGGTTGCCATTTGTCCCCTATGCCCCGCTCCCGGCCTTGGCGTCATCCGCCTCGAGCCAGGAGTAGCCCTCTTTCTCCAGTTCCAGTGCTAGATCCTTGTCGCCGGAGCGCACGATCCTGCCTCCAGAAAGAACATGAACACGATCCGGGACGATGTAATCGAGCAGTCTTTGATAGTGGGTCACGATGATGAAAGTTCGGTCCTCTCTACGGAGAACATTGACTCCCTCTGCAACCACTCGGAGCGCATCGATGTCGAGGCCCGAATCGGTTTCATCAAGGATTGCCAGTTTTGGTTCGAGTACCGCCATCTGGAGGATCTCGTTTCGCTTCTTCTCGCCACCACTGAAGCCGTCATTGACCGCTCGCTGCAGCAACTTCTGATCCATCCCGACGAGTTCCATCTTCGATCTCACCAGGTCCAAAAAATCGACCGCATCGATCTCAGATTCATCTCGATATCTGCGCAAGGCGTTCAGTGCGGAGCGCAGGAAGTAGGCATTGGAAATACCCGGAATCGACACCGGATACTGAAACGCCATGAAGATTCCTTCACAGGCTCGTTCGTCGGCGGCCAGCTCCAGGAGGTCCAGACCGTTGTATTTCACCGTGCCAGAATCCACCTGGTACTCCTCGCGACCTGCGAGGACATTGGCAAGGGTACTCTTTCCGGAACCGTTGGGGCCCATGATCGCATGGACCTCTCCCTTTCCGACTTCCAGGTCCAACCCCTTGAGGATTTCAGTTCCTTCGACCGAGGCATGAAGCCCCTTGATCTCGAGCATCTGCTTTTCCTTCTTTCCTGACATCTAGCCAACACTCCCCTCTAGACTCACCGCCAGCAACTTCTGTGCTTCGACGGCAAACTCCATGGGGAGTTCACTGAATACTTCCTTGCAGAATCCATTCACGATCATCGAGACCGCGTCCTCGGTAGAGATACCTCGCTGGTTGCAGTAAAAGATCTGGTCCTCACCGATCTTGGACGTGGTCGCTTCGTGTTCGACCTTCGCGGTAGGATTACGAACCTCGATGTAGGGAAAGGTGTGTGCACCGCATCGATCTCCGAGCAACATCGAGTCACATTGCGAGAAGTTCCTGGCGCCCACTGCGCCTTTCTTCACATCCACGAGGCCGCGATACGTATTCTGGCCTCGCCCTGCGCTGATCCCCTTGGAGATGATGGTGCTAGTGGTTCTCTTGCCGATGTGAACCATCTTCGTACCCGTATCGGCCTGCTGCATGTTGTTGGTCAGGGCAACCGAATAGAACTCGCCCACCGACTCATCGCCGAGCAGCACGCAAGAAGGGTACTTCCATGTCACTGCAGATCCCGTCTCGACCTGCGTCCAGGAGATCTTCGATCTATCCCCCTTGCACATCCCTCTCTTGGTCACGAAGTTATAGATCCCGCCAACACCTTCGGAGTCCCCGGGGTACCAGTTCTGAATCGTCGAGTATTTGATGGTTGCTTCCTCGAGTGCTACCAGTTCTACCACTGCTGCGTGCAACTGGTTCTCGTCACGCATCGGAGCCGTGCAGCCTTCGAGATAGGAGACTGTGGATCTTTCTTCCGCGACGATGAGCGTCCTCTCGAACTGACCTGTTCCGGCAGCATTGATCCGAAAATAGGTCGAGAGTTCCATGGGGCACTGCACACCGGCAGGGATGTAACAGAAAGACCCATCGGAAAACACCGCTGCGTTGAGTGCAGCAAAGAAGTTATCCGTGTATGGGACCACCGACCCGAGGTATTTCCTGACCAGTTCCGGGTGCTTGTTCACCGCGTCTGAAAAGGAACCGAAGATGATGCCCAGATCGGCAAGTTTATCGCTGAAGGTGGTGACCACTGAAACACTGTCGAACACGGCATCCACTGCGACCCCCGAGAGACGCTTCTGCTCATCGAGCGAAATTCCAAGTTTTTCGAAGGTCTCCAGCAGTTCCGGATCCACCTCATCGAGGCTATCGATCGACTTCTTCGCCTTCGGCGCGCTGTAGTAGATGATCTGCTGGTAATCGATGGTGTTTCGTTTGACCTTGGCCCAGCTGGGATCCGTCATCGTGATCCAGTGTCGATAGGCTTTCAGGCGGAACTCCAACAACCACTCCGGCTCGCACTTTAGCCGAGAGATCTCCTGGATCGTCGTCTCATCGAGGCCGGGGGGTAAAGAGTCCGATTCCACATCGGTCACAAAACCAAACTCATATTCCCGGTCGGCGAGTTCTTTCAGATCATCTTTCTCAGACATCTTCATCCTCCGATGGATCACCGATCGGTGAGGCTGCCAGTGCAGGCACCACTCCTCCAGGCACAGCCATCTGCTCGAGAGTGATGGAATTCAAGGTTTCACAGATCCGATCATTGATGAACTTCCAGTTGGAACTGAGCGGACAGAGAGATCCGATTTCGCAATCTTCAGGTCCGGAGTCCGCGCATACGGTCAGGGAGATGGGGCCATCGAGTGCTTCGACCATCTGTTGCAAGTTGATCTGATCGGGAAGCCGAGCGAGCTTGTATCCACCCTGAACACCACGACGGGACTCGAGCAGTTGCGCTCTGACCAGTGCCTTGAGGATCTTGCTGACATTGGGCAAGGCGAGACCGGTCAAACTGGCAATCTCGGGAGCAGAGTAGACCCTCATCGGGTCGACACCCGAGGCCATTCCCTGCGCGACGGAGGTCAGGATGAGAATCCCATAGTCGGTCTGGCGGGTGATCTTGAAGATGGCTTCCTGCTTCCCCGATGGCTCTACAGCACCGTTTCTGACCTCAAACCCAGATTCTGGTAATCCGTACCGAAATAGTACTCTTTCGATTGTCACGCTTCTGACCGCTGTCGTCAAGCGATCTGGCTACCTCATCGGCTCTTGTGGAAGCGATGAGTGCGGGGCCCTACACTTTCCCTGTCAGGGTGACTCAGTGGTCCAGTGCAGGTAGGAGCAGACTTGTCCGAATCCTCCCCCGATCCGGAAAAACACGAATCGGTGAACTCCCCTGATCCGGGCTTTGCTTCCGACCTGTACCAGTTGGCGAAACCAAGATTGTCGCTGCTGGTCGTGATCACAGCGGCGCTGGGTGTCGCTGCAGCATGGCCCTTCATCAGTAATCCTTCTCGGCCTCTCACCACCCCGGAGATGCTCGATCGATTGCTGCAGATGGTAGGACTCGCCGGAGGCACGGCTCTGCTCGCCGCAGCTGCCAATGCCCTCAATCAGTATTTCGAGCGACAGTCGGACCAGTTGATGAAAAGGACTGCCCAACGCGCCACTGCAACCGGTCGAATCGGCGGCAAGGTGATTTTTGCCTACAGCGTGGTGACCGGCTTCTGCGGTACCGCACTGCTGTACAGCGCGGGAAACCAACTGGCGAGCCTGCTCGGGATCCTGAGTCTGATGCTCTACATCCTCATCTACACACCGCTCAAGAAGATGTCGACGATCAACACCCTGGTAGGTGCGATCCCAGGCGCTCTCCCACCTCTCATCGGATGGTGCGGCACCGGGGCTGACATCATGCACCCCGTGGGTCTGTCTCTCTTTTTCATCCTGTTTGCCTGGCAAATCCCCCACTTCCTTGCCATCGCCTGGATGTATCGAGAGGAATACGAGAGAGCTGGATTTCGAATGCTGCCCGTCGTCGACCCTGACGGACATCGGACCGCCAGAGCAGCCGTGATGTGGTCACTGCTTCTGTGCGCAGCGAGTCTCATTCCTGCGATCTCTGGTGCTTCCGGTGGGATCTACCTCACGGTCGCCATCGGGCTAGGAGGCTTCATGACACTGCGAGCGCTTGGCCTGGCCAAAAATCGGGACCGCGCTGCTGCTCGTCGACTCTTCCTGGCCAGCCTCATCTACTTGCCTCTGGTGCTCGGTGCGCTGGTCGCCAATCCAAGCTCAGGCGGAAGATGAGCGATCCAGGAGCCCGGTCGAACCTGATGCCTCCGATGTGGATGATCGGCTTGCTCGCATTGATGTGCGGCGCAGTCATCGCCTGGCGGGTGCCCGCACTGCTGAAAGCCATCGAGGAACGACGTTTACTGGGACCCGATGCGATGGCCACAAATGGATTCACGCTCACTGATGAGTTGCTGGCTGACCCGACCCTGATTCGCTTCGGGGCCCCGGAAGAAGTGATCCCCATCGATGTCCCTCCCATCTGGGATGTCGAGATGGTGGATGAACTGGGTACCAACCCGAGAACCCGATTTCTTGTCTCCGACAGCGAGGTGGTGGGTGTTGTCATCGATGGAAAAGCTCGAGCTTATCCACTGCGGATTCTCCAGTGGCATGAAGTCGTCAATGATGTGCTGAATGATGTCGCAATAGCAGTCATCTACCATCCTCTCTCCGAGACCTGCACAGTATTTCACCGCCCCACCTCGGTGGCTGGGGATCCCCTGGTATTTGGATCGAGTGGTCTGGTCGTCGACTGTTGCCTGCTGATGCATGAACGCCTTGGCCCTGGAAAGCGCTCCAGCGAGAGCCTCTGGAGTCCAACAGATGGTGAGGCCATCTCGGGGATCCGCGCCGGTGAACATCTGTCACTCGTGCCGTTTCGATTAACTCGCTGGAAATACTGGCGAGAGCAGCATCCAGATACGGACGTGCTGGGGATGGCCGAGAGTCACCGCAGGTACTACAAGAAGGAACCTTTCAGTCCTTATCGACTGATCGATCGGCCTCGATATCCCTACTCCCCCCAGCCACCCCCCGGCTCTCGCGCCAATCTGTCCCGAGTGATGATCACCCGTCAGGAGAATCGCTGGGTCGCCAGCAGCGCACCCTACTCCGACATGCTGCCTGCCAGCGCTCATGTCGTCTCATCCTGGTTTGCAGTCCATGCCCGAGAAATCCCCGGCGTGGATCCCTAGGCGAGCCACAGCAGGAAAGCAAAGAGCCCGATCCAGACCGCATCGAGAAAGTGCCAGTATAAATTCACATGGCGAACCACCTCGCAGTGCATGCTCCTGTACCCACCTCGCAGAGCATGAGCGGTCACATATCCCTGGAAGATCAGCCCGCCGGCCACATGCATGGCGTGGAGAAGGCCCAGTACATAGATACTCCAGCCGTGTAGGCTGCTGGAAGCGTTGAAGGAACTCTCCTCCCCTACCGCCAGTATCTGCCTCCAGACCTGTTCCTGCAGCATCAGAAATAGAAATCCGAGGAGTAGCACGATCACCATGCAGGAGCGAAAGAAGCGGACCGAATCGCGACAGATCGCTGACAATCCAGCCTGAGAAAATACGCTCACGAGCAGCATCACGGCTGTACTGAGCCAGGCGAGATCCGGGATTCTCGGCGCCCCTTCACCCCAGTTCGGATTGCTCTTTCGGACGATGACGATACCTATGATGCTGGCTATGAAAAGGACCCCCAGTGAGATCAGGAATAGTTGCATTCCCATGCGCGCAAGTATTGGCGAAACCGGATCACGCATGGAATCGCCATCTGGATCTGTACTCGATTGCCCAGATGACACCTGAACTCCGCACTAGCCTTGTTCGACTCCGAACTGCTCGGATGGGATCTTGAGGAACGGATCATCGATCAAAGACGTGTTGTACTCACCAGTATCCAGCAACGCGAAACTCAGGAAGAGACCGAGAAAGAAGAGCGAAGCAACCAGAATGACGGCATTGTAAGGACGATCCCATCGCAAGTGCATGAAATAGAGTGCCACGAGGCTACCCTTGATGGTGGCGACACCCATCGCAACGACCACATTCAATCCCCCCAGGTCGATGTACGAAACCGCCACGGTGATCCATGTCAAGAACAGCAGCATCGTCAGGATCACGAGCAGCAGGGTGGGCGCGGTCATGTGGCCGAACTCGGGATGATCCACCTCCTGGTTGCGCGACCGTTTGAAAATCACAACGGTTGCAATGAGGCTCACGAATGCTGCCCCCAGGATCAAGAGATCGACATTATTGAGTATCTGCTCCATCAGCGCTCCTATTCGACCAGGTACAGCAATGGAAACAGGTAGATCCAGATCAGGTCCACAAGGTGCCAGTAGAGTCCACCGAGATCAACCGGAGTGAAGTAGCCGGGGCCGAAGCGGCCCTGTTGCGCCAGCACCATCAGCCACACCATCATGACCATCCCGAGCAACACGTGAATCCCGTGCAGCCCGGTGAGGCAGAAATAGATGCTGAAAAACACATGGGCGTTGTCGGGTCGAGGCCCAGGAGGCAAGTGGCTTGGAGCGATGACCAGGCCCGGTGTATGACCATCATCCGCGGGAGCATGGCCTGATGCGCTCTCCTCTGGATGCTCCAGTTGCTGGGCAGACGAGGAGAGTCCACTCGGCGGAAGGCCAGGCTGCCCCGTCTGGCCCCTGGCTTTTGGCTCGTCGATGACGACTTTGGCATCTGGCAAACCCAGGCCCGCATGCGCCAGGCGATCTTGTTTCTGCTGGTGAAGTCGAGCTTCTTCTGAATCGATGACATTTCCATAGGCGAAGTACTTGCCTGGAAAAAGCCCCTCATGGAACTTCTTCGAGTACTCGACGTACTTGATCCCCATGAACGCTCCCCCGCACAAGAAGGTCACGGTCAGGAAAAAGAGGATTCTATTCTTCCGTCCCAGTTGAGCCTCTCGAACCGCAAGAGCCATCGTCAACGAGGAGAAGAGAAGCACCATCGTGTTGGTGGCTCCCCAGCGCTTGTCGAGGAAGTGGTGTCCCCACTCGAAGAGCTCCGG
>Ga0310120_10001460_pt1 | contig 17679 bp, 18 predicted proteins | sample CB27_AW_983_MG_FD_203506 | JGI IMG/M metagenome (GOLD analysis project Ga0310120, IMG submission 203506) | Marine microbial communities from Western Arctic Ocean, Canada - CB27_AW_983 | ecosystem: Environmental > Aquatic > Marine > Oceanic | place: Canada: Western Arctic Ocean | collected...
GTTTTCTTGAGAAGATGGGTGATGCGGCTCGGTCATTGAATTGGAAACCGTTTCCTGGTCCCGCATCAATAAATTCAGAATTCTACCAGGGACGTTCGAGTTGCCAATATCACGGCTATTGCAACAAGGGTGGCTGCCACGTCGATGCAAAAAATTCCACTGCGGTAACGACGATACCGCAGGCCGAAGAAACAGGTCGTCTCAAGGTTGTAACCCACGCGCATGCTACGCAGATCGACGTGGATGACGAGGGGCGTGTGACCGGTGTTACTTATTTGCGAGACGGCGAGGAGTTTTTTCAGCCGGCCGAGGTTGTTCTACTGGCTAGTTACACCTACGAAAACGTGCGATTGCTCTTATTGTCACAGTCTCGGCCCTTTCCGATTGGGTTGTCGAATAATCATGCCCAAGTTGGCCGACATTATTTGAGCCACCACCAGGGTGCAGGTGTGTCGGCGTTGTTCCCGTTTGACCTAAATGCGTGGTACGGACTCCCAGCGCAAGGTGTCGCGGTTGATGACTGGGCAGACGACAATTTTGACCACGGTGACCTTGATTTCATTGGGGGTGGGAATCTTTGGGTATTTTCAGACCGCCGACCCATTCAGGCCGCAGGCATGAATACATTCGGACGTGCCCCAGCTTGGGGAACAGCTTGGAAGAAGTTTCTCAGGGAGAATTCTGATCGCTCCGTAGGGTCTTATATACAAAAGACCACGCTACCCTATGAGACCAACTACCTGGACTTGGATCCCGTGGTCACCGATCCGTTTGGGGTGCCGGTCATCCGGATCACTGCCGAATATAAAGAGAATGAGTTGGCCCTTGCGGACTTCATGCAGAAGAAAATGGAACAGTGGTTTCGCAAGGCTGGTGCCGTGGAAGTGGTCCGTAGTGGACTGGGCGGTCAGATGGGAGTTTCAACCCATGCGTATGGGGGTACACGCATGGGAGACAACCCTGAGACAAATGTTGTCAATCGCTACGGGTTTTCACATGAAGTGCCAAACCTTGGAGTTCTCGGTTCATCGGTTATGGGGACCAGCGGCGCTCGCAACCCCACACTGACGGCACAGGCCCTCGCATGGCGTACGGCGGACCATTTGGTTGAGAACTGGTCGACAATCGCCAAATAGAACAAGCGGCGGCTAGGGATCTAGTTAGAGTGATGTTCCCTACCGAGACTGTTGCTTCTGCAAGTTCGTCAGGATCAGCGGCCCCTCCCGAAGCGACTTTCTTTGGTGCTTCGAGAAGAGCAGGCTTCAGTTCAGACTGGTTCTTCGAAGGGACTGCTGGCTCTGGGACGCTGGGACTGCCGATTCAGGATATGTTCACCTGAACATGGGCGGATGTCCAGCAACACTGAAACCCACTGCCTCCTTCCCCTGTTTCGTCGAGCGCTTCAACCCGTAGCAGATATTCCCCCGGCGCACTGAATGTCGCAGTTGTCGAGGGGTTCTGATCTCAAGAATCTTCAAATCAAATTACGTTATGACTGCGAGAGTTATTGCGTCTGGGTGGCGGTCGTGGTTTCATGCTGAGTCACATTTGTCGTGGCGGCAACTGTCCAAAGACGTGGCTGCTTGTTTTGGCTTTGAGTGTGTCTGTTAACCGGCGGCTTCGCGTGAGAGAATGATAGGGATATGAGGCTCATATGCAGAGATGTTCAGTATCGTTAGTTTTCTTGGTTGCTGGGGCGGTTCTTGGGACGGTCCTTATCTTTTCCTCTGGGATGGCATCCCAATCTTCGGCTTTATTAGAAGCCCGAGGGCGACTTGCGGTGCAATCGCCGTCGACAGAATATTCGACGGTCACTGATGAGCGTCTGCAGAACCCTTCTCCCAATGACTGGTTGATGTATCGCAGAACTTATGACAGTTGGGGCTACAGTCCACTTGACCAAATCACAAGCGATAATGTCGCTGACCTAGTTCCAGTCTGGACGTTTTCAACTGGCGTTATTTCCGGCCATCAGGCACCACCGCAAGTGAATGATGGTGTGATGTTTGTCACAACGCCAGAATCACAGGTTCTGGCTCTTGATGCCAGGACTGGCGATCTGATGTGGCGTTACGTTCGTCAGTTACCTGCAGATATTCGGCGCGGACATCGCACCAACCGCGGTGTGGGACTCTATGGAGACTTGGTGTTCGTGACCGCTCAGGACGCCCATGTGGTGGCGCTGGATGCGACTTCCGGAGAAGTGGTTTGGGACCAACCCGTTGAAGACTACCGGCTGGGATATTACATGACGATGGCACCATTAATAGCGAACGGAAAAGTGCTGGTCGGGGTCTCGGGCGGCGAGCGGGGGATTCGCGGGTTTGTGGCGGCATTGGATCCGGATACCGGCGAGGAGATTTGGCGAACATATACCGTGCCGGGTCCCGGTGAACCGGGTAATGACTCATGGCCAGGAGACACGTGGCAGACAGGCGGCGCTCCCGTGTGGATTACCGGGTCGTTCGATCCAGCATTGAACCTGACCTACTGGGGAACTGGCAATCCAGGTCCATGGATTGGTGATGCCAGACCCGGTGACAACCTATATACGAATTCCGTAGTTGCACTTGATGCAGATACGGGTGAACTGAAGGGGTTTCATCAATATCACTGGAATGGCTCGTGGGATTGGGATGAGGTATCCGCACCCTTGCTGATTGATGTGAATCGAGAAGGTCGGATAATCAAGAGTCTTGTCCATCCCGCGCGGAATGGATACCTCTGGATACTGGAGCGCACGGCCAGTGCAATCAATTTTATCGACGCCGAGCCATACGTCTATCAGAACGTGTTTTCAAGCATCGACTCTGAGTCTGGTCGACCGGAGTACAACTCGGAGAACAAACCTGGCATTGGCAAGCGTGCGACATTCTGTCCTTCATTGTGGGGTGGAAAAGATTGGCCGCCTGCAGCTTACAGTCCTCAGACTGGGTATCTCTATATTCCGGCCAATGAGAACTTTTGTTCGAGTATTGAAGGGGTGCCGGTGGAGTACGAGCCTGGACGAGGTTTTACCGGAGCTTTAACTCAAACCTTTGTACGAGACGGGACCGACCACCTCGGCGAGATTCAGGCGTGGAACCTGGACACGGGAGAAAAAGTGTGGACGCATGAGTTCGCTTCTCACAATTGGGGACCGATTATGGCGACTGCGGGAGGCTTAATTTTTGCCGGTGGCACGAACGACCGTTACTTCCGAGCCTTCGATGCCGAATCGGGAGATTTATTGTGGGAACAGCGGACCAATTCTGGTATCACGGGTGTGCCGTCGTCGTATGCGATCGACGGAGTGCAATACATTGCCGTACAGTCGGGTTATGGGGTAGATGCACAGTCTATGCAAGGTGTCATCAATCGTAGTCGTGGTACGAATGTACAGGTTCCCCAGGGTGGGGTGATCTGGGTGTTCGCATTGAACCAGTAATGTAGGGTGACGAGGGAACTGTTGTGAATTCGTTTGTGACGAGTGTTGTAACTATGATGATGATTCTTGCGGTGACGCCAACTTTCGCCCAGTTGCCGAACTTTTCAGGGATGTGGACGCTGGACCAGACGGCTAGCGACTTCACGGAGCCAGGTTTCAGTGGGGGTAGAGGCGGTCCAGACGTGGAGCGTCTTTTCATTACTCACGCGAAGAACGGCACGCTTGTTATCGGTGCTGAGACGAACGCATCCAAGGCCTGGTCGTACAAACCAGGTCGAGAACTCTCAATTCCTGTGGGCCGCGACACAACGATGATGGTCGCATCACGCTGGGAAGAAAATCGGCTCGTGGCAGAAGGACGACAGGGAGGTATGGTGATGCGCGAAGTGATGTCGCTCAGTTCGAATGGTGACGTCCTCACAATACTCGTCACGACGACCACCGCTGAAGGTGAAACGATTAATCGGCTGGTTTACACAAAAGATCAACCAGTGGGGCCATGCGAAACCTGGGCGATGCCCTGCAAGGATTTTCCTCAGCACGACATCCGCCGGCAGTAAACGACCCGGAGGGTCCGTTTACTGTGAACCGAGGTCGAGGGCAACGAGCTGTTCTCGGTCACGAGCATAGAGGGTGCTACCGACAAGAGTCGGCACTGTCCACGATGTCGTGTCGAACAACTCCGTTTCACCGAGAGTATTTATACCGGTTGGTGAAAGCGTCACCATGCTTAGAGTCCCGTCTTCTTGAAGCACGAAAGCCTTCCCGTCCGCATAGAGCATGTTGGCGCGACTAAAACCGCGAGCTCGCCACGCTGTCTCGCCCGTAGCGATGTGAGTGGCCGTCATGATGGCGGTTGCACTCTGACCGCTCGTTCCGTATATGAAGTCGCCTAGTCTGAGCGGGTTTAAAAACGTAAATCTAAGTCTCGGGTCGTACCAGAGTTCATTCGTCGTCGTTGTATCACCGTCACGTGTCAACTTAATAGCCCGACTTCCACCGATATAGCCGGATGACATGAACAGCACGTTGTCGTCACCCCACATCGGCACCTGAAAGTTGAAGTCGTTGCCGGCATCGTGTGCGTGTGCCCACAGGATCTCACCTGTATCAGGGTTGAGTCCATGAACCGCTTGGCCAGCAAACACGACAAGCTGAAGCTCGTTATCCACCATGATTAGCCCGGCTGGCGAGTGAGACACCATGAAATAACCGCTCTGCCAGACGACACTTCCATCATCTTGACGGAGTGCCATGACCGCCTGGCCAGGTCCGCCCACTTGGATGATGATCGTGTCCTTGTAGGGTAGAGGGCTTCCACCATACCCCGGTTTGATCATCGACCGAATGAGTAGTGGCGGAGCATCGAAATCGCTCACCAGGTTCCTCGACCAGAGCACTTCGCCGGTCGCTGGGTCAAAGACAAAAAGTTCTTTGTTTGTACCTATAGTAAAGAGGCGGCCATTGACGAGCAGCGGCGTGGAGTGAGGACCCGCACCTTGACCAAAATCTTGCACTTTTGACTGGTACGTATGCTCCCAAATCGTTTCACCTGTCACCGCATCAATCGCGATAACGCTTTCTTCTGGCTCGAATGGTCCGCTTCCACCTTGTCCGTGCGCGACCCGATACATAGTGAATAAACGTCCATCACCCGCCAAAATGGCCGAGTGGCCCGCTCCAAGCGAACGACTCCAAATTTCGGGTGGTCCGTCAGGGGGCCAAGTGTTGGCCAGTGGAGGTGAGTCCACGGTGAAGTCACCGTTCGGCCCACCCCATTTCCGCCACTCAGTCTTCATAACATCTTCCTGAGCGCGCAGAGGCCAAGAATGTTCTGAAGCCGTGAGTCCTATAAGGAGAACGCCAAGTATTGCTGCCAGTTCTACACGTTGCATGAGCTTGCCATGATACATAACGTGAGAATCCTACCTGCGCTGAGACCGCTTGTGCCAGTTTTGATCCAAAAAGACGGCCGCGTGTTACGACAGTTGAGTTGAGGTTTTGTACACAAGCAATCGACCGGATCGCAGACGATCTCAGTTCGTCATGTTAGAGTGTTGTCTATGCATCCGCGCGGTCTGAGTGCGGCATGTGCCGCCCTACTTATCATAGCTAGTGTTACGGTGACGTTGGGGCAACGCGGTGTTCCGTTTCGGGGCTCCCGTGACCACCCGGCAATTGCGTATTCCACAGGGACCGCCCAAAATGGAATCACCGCGCTCAACCAAAAACTGCGTGAAGGTTTAGTCAAACTCGAGGCCAGAGGATCTTCTGGCTATCTTCGCTCTGTGCTGGCTGCACTTGATATTTCGTTAACCTCTCAGGTCGCGGTGTTTTCACCGACAAGTTTTCAGGCGCGACTGATCAACTCCGAAAATCCTCGGGTCATTTATTTCAGCGATAGTGTTGCGGTCGCTTGGGTGCGAGGCGGGGACATATTGGAAGTTGCTGCACAGGACCGGCAGCAGGGCGTCTTGTTTTACACGTTGGATCAGAATGAGTCAAACACACCGCAGTTCCACCGGAATGATAGTTGTTTAGCCTGTCATCTTTCTTGGGATACGCTCGGCGTGCCAGGGTTGCAGGTTCTTAGTACTGCTCCCTTGTCGTCTGACCCGCTGGCGTATGCGAGTGGTTATGTTTCTGATCATCGAAGCCCCTTGGAGCATCGTTGGGGTGGTTGGTATGTCACTGGACAAGTGGGACCGGTCCCCCACATGGGAAATGTCGAGGTAACCAATGTCGATGAGGCAACATCGTTCGCGGGTTCGGATGCGCCTCAGTTGGATTCTTTAGCCGATCGGTTTGATGTTGCTGGGTACCTTTCGCCTTATAGTGATGTAGTAGCTCTCATGGTCTTGGAACATCAGGCTCACATGACGAACTTGATTACACGACTAGGGTGGGAGACTCGTCGGATAGGTTTTCGCGAAGCCGCGAACCCGTCAGCGTTCGATCAGTTAATGGCGGAGGCTGCCGTCGAATTAGTTGACTACCTTCTGTTTGTCGATGAGCCATTGTTGGAGACGCCGGTAGTCGGGTCATCTGGTTTTACCCGGCAATTCGTAGAGCGTAGCCCACGCGACCGGCAGGGTCGGTCACTTCGCGACTTCGATCTTGAAACCCGTCTCTTTCGGTATCCGTGCAGTTACATGGTCTATACAGACGCATTCGAGGCACTGCCGGCCATGGCGAAAACGGTTATTTATAAAAGGATGTGGGAGGTGCTTTCGGGTCGTGAAACTGACGAAGCTTACAAACATTTGACACAGGCGGACCGCCAAGCCGTCGTCGACATTCTCATCGACACCCTACCCGGTCTTCCGGATTATTTCCAGACTGCCGTGCGGTAGGCAGACGGATCGGTGGGCTGCTTTTTTGCCGGGGTCTTTACGATTCTTGTAGGTGACGAAGTTTGTTTTTAGGGCATCCTACGCGTGAAGTGCTTTCGATCAATAATTTGGTGTCGGTGTCACTTTGTGTCTGGAGGTAGGAACGATGATCGCGCGACCCGCTCTTTTCTTCATTATGTGCCTTGTGTGTGCGACTGAGACCTTCGCACAGGGACCGACTCCAAACGTGAACGACGGTACTGCTTTGCAGCGAGAGTGCAAAACCGCCTTGAAAATGAACGAGGTTGAGGAGGTTGAGGAGGTTGAGGAGGTTGAGGAGGTTGAGGAGGTTGAGGAGGTTGAGGAGGTTGAGGAGGTTGAGGAGGTTGAGGATGAGCCAGGTGCTGGCGCTCTTGGTCGTGGAAGCGACATGGGCCAGTGTCTGGGTCTGGTGTCTGGGGTGTGGCACACCCACATGATGATGGTTGACGAATTTGATAGCGGTTCTGCCTTTTGTCCGACTAACTCGATCAGTGCGGGAGAAATGGCCCGCATTGTGGATCAGTACTTGGAAACGCATCCGGTTGAAATGGACCAATGGGACACTGTGTTGATCTTGCGGGCATTTATGTTGGCCTATCCCTGTTCTTGAGATGACCATGAGCATTTTGAACAACGGTGATTTAATGAGGAAACGGCGACTTGTATTCCTTGGATTAGCCATCGGGTTCGCGGTTTCAACTTCGTCGTTGCACGCTCATCCTATGGATGAGCAGAACGCAGCATTTGTACAGGCCGTCGATGGGGTCGCGATCTTTCCGTTTATGTATCTGGGTGCCAAGCATATGGTTACTGGTTACGACCACTTACTGTTTTTGGTGGGTGTGATTTTTTTTCTCTACAAGATTAAAGACGTAGTGCTCTACGTCAGTCTGTTCACGTTGGGACACAGTGCAACCCTCTTGTTTGGTGTGTTAACGAACATCGGAGCCAATGCTTATATCGTGGATGCAATTATTGGTCTGTCGGTTGTCTATAAGGCTTTTGACAACCTAGGCGGGTTTGAACGTGTCTTTCAGGTCCGACCAAATCCAAAAACCGCAGTCTTGGTCTTTGGTTTGTTTCATGGGTTCGGATTAGCCACGAAGGTTCAGGAGTTCACGCTTTCTCAGACTGGACTCATCACTAACATGCTGAGCTTCAACCTTGGTGTGGAGGTGGGTCAGTTTTTGGCTTTGGCGATGGTGTTGATTGGATTTACCTATTGGCGTAAACGGGACAGCTTTGGACAATACGCGTTCGCGACCAATGTGGCCTTGATGACGGCCGGATTTGTTCTTGCCGGCAACCAGATGCTGGGTTATGTCTTCTATTCTTGAGCTAAGGTCGGCGTCACGTGAGTGAATTGAGCCCTAAACCTTCAGCGAGGCGTTTAGTTTGGGTGACGATTGCATCGTTCCTAGTTGCTGTTGCAGTCGTCATCGGAGTGGTGTTGCCCGCGGAATATGGACTTGATCCACTGGGAACCGGAAGTGCCTTCGGATTACTGGGTTTATCGCGGGTTCAGCCCATCGCTCCGGAGGAAACGGAATACAAGACCGACGTTCTGGAGTTGGAGTTAGCACCGACGGAGTGGGTTGAATCAACTTATCGATTGGTCGAAGGTGCGAGCATGCTGTTTTCGTGGGAGGCTACCGGGGCCGTGAGCTTCAATTTTCACAGTGCGCCCGATGGCGCCCCTCCAGGCTATGCCGAGAGTTTTGATGCTGAGGAAACGGACCGGGCGAATGGTTCGTACATAGCGCCATTCTCTGGGATTCATGGTTGGTACTGGGAGAACTTAGGATCGGATTATGTAACGATTCGTTTGGCTACTGCGGGGTTTTACGGCGAAGCTCATTTAGCTCGCGACCGGGTCACTGGCGTTCGTCCCCTCAGGGACGCACGCGGTAAATTGTTGGACCAACCAGACGAGTAATTATGGTCGTTCTAACCTGACTTTACTAGTGGACCACTTCGTCAGGTATTTCATCAAGAACTTCAAGATGCGGAATTTCAAGGGACCGTACAGCCTTGATTGCCATAGTTAATACGTCTTCGACAGTGCTCGACTGAGGCTGGTCCTGCAACTGGCGTCGTGTTGCTCTAAGCATCCGTAAAACCTGCGCACGGTCGAAGCGTTGACCTTCACAATGTTCGCAAAAACCCATGACCCATCTTACTCCTGTACAGAGGTAGAGAAGTTAACAACGAAAAAGACAGGTTAGAGAACAGAGTCTTCATCATGGGTCGGTCGAACGCGCTACTGTGAGGATGTTCAACAAACCATGATTGCCCTCGTGGCACGCATATTCGTAAACCGGGTCAGTCGTCCGGGTCATTGGGAAGGTAACTGTCCAAGGACTTGTCCAAGTTGTTGGGTCTGTGACCGCGAACTCGTAATTTACCGTGTTCGGCCCGGTTCGCCTGAATCGTTCTACTAATGTGGAGGCCGGCATTCGCTCCACAAAAATCGGTATGTTAGGAGAAGTTAGTTGTTTCAATCATGAGTGTGTCATCTTCCCACCAAGCCTTGGGGTCGCCCCGCCACTGACGAATTGAGTCGTCTAGGTGCGGACGATCATCCAGCGGAATGATTTGGGCATCGTGGATCATTTCGTTGAAGATCACTATGACATTCCGACGTCCTCCGGCATAGTCCTCGGCAGATTCGCGATACCAACGCCTTCGAGGTCAACGGTCGGGAGCGCGATGGTCAGAATGGCGGTGATGTCCGAGAGCGCGAGGATCTGTGTTTCCGATTGGTGGGTAAGCATTGAACCTCCTTGCCGGTACGACGGCCGCATTCTATGACCGATCGACTATGCGGGGGAGTCGATATGTGTTCGGAACATTCGGTTTTCAGTGGGATGATGTGCCCACTGGAACCTAGGGGGACTTCATGACGATCAGAAAGCTGCAGGTGGCAACGTTCGGTGTTGGAGTGAGTTTATTAGTGATGACCTTATATGGGTGCGACGTCGAGACGCAGGCCGATGAGAGTATGGAGACGGAAGCCGATTATTTACGTGCGATGGGTGAGTTGTCGAATTGGGGACGATGGGGTGAGGACGACGAGCTAGGTGCGGCCAATCTGATTACGTCAGAGAAGCGTCTGCAAGCGGCGGCGCTTGTCCAAGACGGGATCAGTGTTTCCTTGGCGCATGACATCGCCCAAGAAGAAGCAATTGATGCCACAACAATCCTCAACCGGGAAGTGCTTCGCGCAACAGAAGATGGGGCTTCAGACCAGTTGCAATATACCGGCAGTTATCATGGCGTGATTCACAGCCATTTGGATGCGATCGATTGCCACATTATGGTCGATGGCAAGGGCTATAACGGGGTTTCGCTTGAGGAGATTGAAGCTGCGGGTGGGTGTCCCAGAGGCAGTATCCACGCGCTTAGAGATGGCATCGTGACTCGCGGCATTCTGTTTGATGCCACGCTGCTGCCTGGGAAGGCAACTGCCGATGGATGGCTTGAACCCGGCACCGCGATTCGGAAAACCGACTTGGAGGCGTTGGAGGAGATTCAAGGGGTGTACGTGGAACCGGGAGACGTTATCTTACTTCACACCGGGCGGTGGAAACGCCGGGCGTCTTTGGGGCCGTGGGACTCGTCTGAGGGAGTAGCTGGTTATCACGCTGACGTCGCCTATTTTATGAAGGAGCGTGGCGTGGCGTTTATCGGTCACGACATGTGGAACGATGTCTTTCCTCACGAGTTTTCTGACGACGTGCGGTTGCCGCTCCATCGGCTCGCCCTGGTATCGCTAGGAGTTGGAATCTTTGATAACCTCGATTTTGGCGATGTGGCAGAGGTCGCGCGCCGACTGGGTCGTTATGAATTTCTCTTTATGGCCGCACCGCTTCGAATTGAAATGGGGATGGGTTCACCGCTGAACCCAATCGCTACTTTCTAACGAAGGGGACTTGTTGGGATGTAGGCGAACCACGGCGGATAATCCAAGTCTGGCTAAATTTCAAGGTGCTGTGTCACGATTGCGTCATTGAGCTTGATACCGAATTCGGGCTGGTCCGGCACAGCTAGATAGCTATTTTGAAATCGTTCGGGTGGACTGATCAGATTGCCACGCCATTCGACTTTACCCCACTGGTACTCCAGGATGTCGAAGTTGGGCATGCCTGCACAAAGATGGGCGGACGCAGCGGTGGATACGGGGCGACTGGGGTTATGGGGAGATACCTTGATGTCATGCAGTGCGGCGAGTGCCGAAATATACCGTGCTTCTTGAAGACCGCCGCAGTGTTTGACGGCGGGCATGATGATGTTGACATCATGGTTCAAAACCCTGCATGCCGAAGAGAAATTCTCTACCAGCCATAGGTTGTGGGATTCCTTCTTTAATCTCCCGTATCTGATTGACTTGGAGCAGTGACACGGGTTCTTCGTACCATGAGAGTTGTTGCGGTTCCAGTTGACGAGTAACTGCGATTGCAAGTTCCGTATTGAACACGCTGGGGCAATCGATCTTGATGGCGACGGCGGAGCCAACTGCTCTGCGCATTGATTCCACACACGCGATTCCGAGGTCTGCAGCGGAGTCCACCTTCTCCTGGGTTGCCGTCAGCTACGGAAATCTATCAAACGGGCTGCCTTGATTGCAGCGAATCCGGTTCCATCTGCGACGACGGCGGCTGCCTGCTCAGCAAAACCCATCGGTGTTCGAACCCGAGTTGCCCGATTGATGTTCGCGTAGACGGGCAATTGATGTCGAAGCGCGCCTCCGAATAACTCATAGCTTGGAGTTCCAAGCGCTTTTTCGACGAGGTCTCATTGGGCCTGCTCCAAGGCAGAGAACGCGGTTACTACTTGACGATCTCAGGCCGCGGCCCGAGCCAAGCCGCGTTGACGATACTGCTCGATCGCGAATGGCGATTGGTTCCTGATGAGTTCAAAGATATAGACGGAGCACTGACAGGTCAGTTCGGCGGCCGAGCGCGGCTTCCCCAAGTCCGGTGAGGCCTTGGTTTGTCAGCAGGCGAACAAAAATCCAATTTGTTCGCTCTGTGGCGCGGACGACGAATGTTTCCATGTCGGTGATACGTGGCGGGGAGCGTTTCCGGTCAGGCCGCTCAACTGCAACGGATCACCAAGCAAGGTTGTGACCTCAGCGACGGGAGTTACACTCCCACAGAGCGCCAGAGTCTGAAGGAAAGCTCGTTGGTTCATCAGGCGATCCTGACCTTTCACATCGTGGAATGGGCTCCTATAATGCCTCTATCTTGGAGAGGAGAATCCCATGGTCACACAACATTCGACTGGCGTACTGAAGGTCAGGCTTTTTGCCGGTGCAATCTGTCTAATCTTGGTTTTTTTTCAAGTCTTTGGCATCGCAGAGCAGGTGGAGACCCGTATCTACAACACCGTGAAACAGAAGTTGATGAAGGGCGAAAATGTTGTCGGTGGAACGGTGACCACCCCCGACCCTGATATTTATTGTGCAATGGCAAATTCGGGTTACGACTTTCTCTGGATTGAGATGCAGCACAGTCCGTTGAGCTATCAGGATGTAGCGCGAATGATTTGGGCCTGCCGAGACGCACCAGCCATTCCCTTTATTCGTGTGCCTGATGCTTCAGAGGGTGCCATCCAGAAGGCAACGGACATCGGAGCCCTCGGTATCATCGTTCCTATGGTGTTTGATGCTGAGAAGATGAAGCAGGCGGTCAAGTTTGCGAAGTTTCCGCCAGTGGGTCGCCGGAGTCAGGGTGGTGGCCAGTACGGTGCCTTGTGGGGGAGCGATTACCGCGCGACTTTCAATGATAACGTTGTCATCGTCGCGATGATTGAGGCCCCAGTCGGACCGGCGGTCACTGCCGAAATCGCGTCCGTGCCAGGCGTTGACGTGGTTTTTGCTGCCAGTTCCGACATTCGAAGTTTTTCCGGCCATAATCAGGGTGAACCGGAATACGAAGAGATCATTACCTATCTGCGAGAGGAAACACTTGGTGCAGGTCGAAAGCTGGGTGGGCCACAGGCGTGGATGGATCGGGAGGGTTTCTCATTCTTCCAGGGATCCAGTACGACTGCTTTAATCAGGTTGGGAGCGCGAACGTCTCTTGAGAATACACCCACCGGTGTGGCACCTATTGAGGGAGCACCCGCCAGGTAAGGAGAAATGAGACGAGTAGTGTCGGACTGGCGTGGTCGGCTTCACGCAAAGATTGCGACTAGTGTTGTCGCGATGTGTGTTGTTGGGTGTGGCCAACCGACAGCGACGGAGGTTGACGTTCTGGTGCAGGAGAGCTCTGGGCCGGCGAATATTGTCTGGATGGTTGTTGACCAGCTAGCTGATGGTGGGGACGTCGACTACGAGGCGTTACTGAAGGAGGGTGTGCGGGTGCCCTCTGGACCGGTGCAGGGGACAGCCGCGTCAGTCCATTCTGCCCTGCTGACAGGTATTGACCAGACTATTTTTGCTGCCGCCGAGGGTCACTTGGCGGGTTCGTTGCCGTTGGGTGTCATAACACTTCCTGAGCTCCTTCGCCGGGCGGATTACTACACAAGTCGGTCTGGGCCGGTTCTCCACAATTTGTCGTTGCATTCGTTCGACTCGGACCGGTTTTATGAGGTGGCAGAAGAGTATCAGTCAGGCTTGCTAGGTGCCTGGGATACTGCTGGTCCTGATGTGGATTGGCGGGGACGAGACTTCGACTGGGACCTTCCATGCACGGTGTCCTTCGGTTGCGATCGGTCGGCCCCAAACGGCTCTCGTCCATTTTTTGGCGTCTTTAATATGCGGGCGTTGGATGAGACGGCACTGAGTCGCACTGTGACCGGCATCCTGACGAAATTTGAAATTGATGGGGTGGTTGATAACACCGCGGTATTTTTGGTGGTGCTTGGTGAAGAGACGCTTGAGTTGGTTGTGCGATGGCCGAAATGGGTCGAGGCGTTTGAAGTGCCGGCCCGAGCCGTCAACATTGTCGACATGGCGCCGACGGTGCTCACACTGGCAGGAGTGAAGGTGCCACCGTACATGGACGGCCAGGCACTGGTTGACAGTTCGACGATTGTCTACTCGAAGCAGTCCTCCACACAGCTAGGTGTTTTGCACGAAGTGGCACCTAGTCCATGGTCTGATGGACATCCACCGACTGCTGCTGTTCCCGAGGCCTACCCCCAAGGGGGATTGTTTCACGTTGCGCCCCAGGTTGAGCTGTCGTGTGCGACTGAAGGCGCCACGATTATTTACACGACTGAGCGGACGGCTCCTTTCCATTGGCGACTCTACAAAGGTCCGTTTCGGATGCGGTTCTGGACGCTCCGGGCTAAATGTGGGCGGTTGGGTTATTTGGACAGTAACGTCAGGACGTATGACTTTGATATTGAGTAGAGTTGACTAACTTGACAATGCAAGTTGCAGGGGAGCTATTTCGCAAGCCATGAATTACAGACTAATTCTGTTAAGCACAGCCATCATTCTTGTTGGGGTGGCCGGACTGATTCGGGTTAACGCTCAAACAGGACGCTTAATTTGGGACGGTGTTTACACAGAGGAGCAAGCGGATAGCGGGGCACAACTGTATGAAATGTTGTGTGCCGAGTGCCATGGTGGCGAACTTGAGGGCGGCGAAACGGCGCCCGCGCTTCTTGGCGGTGAATTCATGTGGGCGTGGAATGGCCTCTCGGTGGGCGATTTGTTCGAGCGGTTGAGGATTTCGATGCCGGAGGGCAATCCGTCTGATATGAGTCGCTCAGAAAAGGCTGATGTGTTGGCGTTTTTACTTTTCAGAAATGCGGTGCCATCTGGAGACGAGGTGCTGGGAGACCGGACAGCTAGGCTAAGAGCGATTGCCTTTGCTGCCTAGCGCCCTTAGTTCGCGATACACCACTCTGTCGAATTCGTTTTACAGCAGAACTAACACGATTGTGAGACCGATTGCCAATTGCCACCAGAGTTGTGTCCGGTCCTTAACAAAGAGTGTGCCAATACAGAGTAATCCTGCCGCGGTGGCCAGAAGCGGCCAGTAGAGTTCTGTATATATGTCTTCTTGTTGAAACACCTGGGCCCGCTGCTGGATGTCAGACAGAATTTCAAGTGCGATCACCTCGTCACGCTCTGTTCCCAATTCGAAGTATTGACCACCACCGGCCTCCGCAATGGCACGAAGTGAGCGTCGATCCAACGATGAATGAATCGGTGGCGGCAATTGTTGATATGGCTGGGGAGGAAGGTCGGGAATCAAGCCCCCTGCAGTTGTACCCACTCCTACCACGTAGACACGGACACCTCGGGAGCGGGCGAGGTCGAGTGATTTCTCGATTTCACCGCTCCAATCCTGACCATCAGAGACAACGACGAAGGCTTTAGCGCTGCGCCGCTCTCCGTAGAGTTCTTCGTCAAGGTCGATCATCTTGATTCCCCAGTACATGCCTTCCGCAATGTTGGTGTCCCAACTGGTGTCGTCCTCGAGGCGGAATGGTGGCTCGGCGTCTAGATGATCAAGAAAAAAGAAGAAAGCGTTTGGATCTCGAGTGAGTCGAACTTGAGGTGCCGGACGGTATGCAAATAGTGCCAGTGCCACCCGCTCGTTACTCCAACTGAGAGTTTCGGCGAACGTCCGCAACCATGCGGTTGACCGGCGCCACCGGTCCGGCACCACGTCGTCCACACGCATTGAGGTTGACCCATCCTGAAGGATGACAAAATCAATACCGGCACTGCGAATTGTGTGGACCAGCGCTTGAGGTCTTGTGAGAGCAACGATCACGAGGGTTAGCGCTAGGATTACACACAACCAGAAGGACAACTCGCCGGCAAACGGGTAGCGTTCCCTCATCGGCACTATTCGGGTTTGGGTGTACAACCGAATAGCAACACGTCGCTTGTAAAGCTGCCAGATCCATCCGACTAGGAGGATGGATGGAATGACCAGCAACCACAGGAATCCCGGTGCCAGAAATTGGATCGAGCTAAAAAGCATCAGTCAGGTCAGCCTCTTCTTCGAAGTGGTGCGTCTGACCCAAGCGTTGGTTCATCGCTCGCTTCACGGTCCAGCATGTCGGTGGGGACGTACACCTTCATCTCATTGATCTCTTCCATGTCCATTTCGTCATTGTTCCCAGGGCGACCAAGAGGCGTGCGTGGTCGACGGTCTGGGACTTCGGCGCCGGCTACGATGTTGTCGCGAAGCCGAACAAGATACTCGTAGTTGAAGGCGGCATGACGGTCGCCCTCAGTGTTTTGGAGGACTTGCAAGTGAACATTGATAGCCCGGTCGAGTTCACCAAGTAAAACGCGCCGGTCGCCGTTAGCGGTTGCTTCTCCGTTACGAACGTAGGCATTTGCGAGGGTCAACTGGAGCGCGATATTTTCTCGAATACCCGGTTCTCCCACATCGGGATACGCGGTTACAAGGGCGCCATATTCTCGTCGCCAATAGCGGACTGCTGCCCGCCGACTTTCGATTTCGCGGCGGGTGTCTCGCAATAACCATGGCATACGTTCTGTGACATGAAGTCGCTCGGACAGAGTGTCAAAAACCTGTGCTGCTCTGTTGAGATCAAGTGTTGCTACGTGACGTTGACCTTCAGCCACCTGCCGTTGGATGACCGCTCCCGCAAAAATGGTGATTCCGACTAATGCCAAGAAGGCAGTGGTGAATAGATGGCGCACAACGGTCTTCATAGCGTTTTCTCCGTACGGAAATGCTGCCCCTCCTGCAAGGAACGTGACAAGCTAAGAATCATGGAAATCTCCGAAATTGCCTGAAACTCAATACTAGGACTAATGCCGTTGACCAAAAGCCAATCGCCACCAGCGCAAACGGTGAGAATTCTGGGTGACGAGTGACATACTGTTGAACGGTGATTTGGCCAGGAGTCAATCGGTCTATCTCCTCGATGGCCTCGATGATGGCGTTCTCATTGGCAGCGGGAAAGAATTTTCCACCGGTCCGTTCCACCGCCAGTTTCCAAGTGATATCCGGTAGAAGGTCACCAAGCTCTCGGTTATAGCTCGTCCGAATAAAGTAAACGGGGATGTCATTGTTCGAAGCCTTTTGCAGGATGTCATCTAGGGACAAGTCTTCATATACGGCATGGGTATCCTGACCGTCACTAAAAATCACAATGAGATTGCCAGTGGCGCGAAGGAAATCGAAGGTTTCAAACATTTGTACCCCTCGATTAATTGCCTCTATGATTAGCGTCCCGTGATCCGGAAACCGGTCGTATTCTTCAGGAGTTCCGATTAATCCCATGCTTAGTAAAACGTTTTCATAATCGTTAGTGAACGGCGTCACGATGTACGCCTGACTGCCAAATTGCACCAGTGAAACTAGATCGCGGTAGGGTCCTTCCATCCGTCGGCGCACGAAATATTCAGCCGCCGCGATATTCGCGAGAAACGTATTTCCTGCCCGTAGTCGTTCGGTGGAGAACGCCGTGTCCATGCTAAGCGACGCGTCGATTAGGATGGTAATGCGGTGCCCAGGAGACGTTTGCTCTTCTTTTACCAGTGCCGCTTGTGGTGCAGCCAATGCGATGAAAAAAAAGGGAAGTCCCCCCAAGAACATCATGAATGCTCCATGACGAAGGAAGGCCAACGAGAGTGATGGTGCAGATCGACGTCGGTGTGGAGGCAGTGCTGGAACAGAGACGTCGGTTCGGCCGGGGTGCCTGGTTCGGACGTAACGCAGAACCAGCATGCCGATCACAGCGAGCAGAAGCACCACAATAATCAGAGTGGCTTCTTGCCCGCGAACATAGTTCAGCTCTTCAAATAAAGGCTCTCCAAACCTTTCGAAAACTCTTTGAATGCTGCCGATGAACTCTGGGCTTTCGATCATTGGCGATGCCACCAGTGTTGAATCGATCCAATGAAACGAGTCGCGTGCTTGACCGGCGTTA
>Ga0310120_10001462_pt1 | contig 17673 bp, 8 predicted proteins | sample CB27_AW_983_MG_FD_203506 | JGI IMG/M metagenome (GOLD analysis project Ga0310120, IMG submission 203506) | Marine microbial communities from Western Arctic Ocean, Canada - CB27_AW_983 | ecosystem: Environmental > Aquatic > Marine > Oceanic | place: Canada: Western Arctic Ocean | collected...
CCCGCTTCAACGGAACCACCTGGGTCGACCGCACCAACTACTACGAGACTCTGCCGGCCAGCCCCGAGAACCTGGCGTTCGCCCTGGAACTCGAAGCCGACCGCATGATGAACAGCCTGATCAAGGCCGAGGACCTGGCGTCGGAGATGTCGGTGGTCCGCAACGAGTTCGAGCGGGGGGAAAACAGCCCCAAACTGGTGCTCTCGCAACGCATGATGGCCGTCGCCTTCGAATGGCACAACTACGGCCGCTCGACCATCGGCAACCGAGCCGACATCGAACGCGTGCCCGTCTCGAGCCTCAGAAACTTCTACCGCAAGTACTACCAGCCGGACAACGCGATGGTGATCGTCGCCGGCCAGTTCGATCCCCGTGAGGCTCTGGGTGTGATCGAGAAGACGTTCGGCAAGATCCCCCGGCCCAAGCGGAAACTGGCCAATACCTACACCGAGGAACCTGCCCAGGACGGCGAGCGGATTGTCATGCTCAGGCGGGTCGGCAAGGTGGCCGTCGTCGGGGCCCTGTATCACATCCCCGCCGGTCCGCACCCCGACTTCGTCCCGCTCAACGTGCTGGCCGACATCCTCACAAGCTCACCCACCGGCAGACTGTACAAGTCGCTGGTCCAGACCAAGCGGGCCGCCAGCATCCAGGGCGACGCCTACGCCTTCCACGATCCCGGCGTGATCGAGTTGATGGCCGAGGTGACTCCCGGCAACGACGCCCGCGATGTGCTCACTCGAATGACCGACACGATCGACGAAGTGATCGCCCGGGGAGTGACCGACGAAGAGGTCAAGCGGAGCCAGGCGAGGTTCCTGCGTCAACGCGAACAGGCTGCAAACAACACCAGCCAACTCGCCGTGCAACTCTCGGAATGGGCCGCCCAGGGCGACTGGCGGATGTACTTCATCAACCGCGACCGGCTCGAAAAGGTGACCGCCGCAGACGTCGGGCGAGTCGCCAGGAAGTACCTCGTCGAAACCAACCGCACCGTCGGACTGTTCCTGCCCACCCAGGTCGCCACGCGGACCGCGATCCCCAGTACCCCGAACCTCGCCAAGATGATCGGTGACTACAAGGGCCGCAAGAGCGTCGCTGCGGGAGAAGCCTTCGACGTGTCGCCGCAGAACATCGAAAAGCACACCATCCGTACCAGGCTCCGAAGCGGGATCCAGGTCGCGATGCTCCCCAAGAAAACGCGCGGAGAATCCGTCAGCCTCTCGTTGACACTCCGCTATGGCACCGACAAGACGCTCGGTGACAAGACCGTCATCGGAGAATTCCTGCCGACGATGATGACCCGCGGCACCAGGAAGTACACTCGGACGCAACTCAACGACAAGCTGGCCCAACTCCGCGCAACGCTCTCGGGAAGCGGTAACAGCTCAAGCGCCGGCGTCGCCAACTTCTCCGTCCGCGCCACCAGGGAGACTCTGCCCGAAGTCCTCGAGTTGCTCAGGCAGGTGCTCCGCCATCCCACCCTGCCCGAACAAGAACTCGCGCTGATGAAACAACGCGCACTCTCGGGACTCGAACAGCAGAAGGCCGAGCCCCAGGCTCTGGCGATGAATCTGCTCAGACGAGCCTTCCGGCCGTTCCCGGAAACCGACCCCAGGTACCAGCCGACGATCGACGAGGAGATGGCACGGGTCAAGGCCCTCGACCGGGCCGGGCTGGCGTCGCTGTACGAGAACTTCCTGAGTAGCGAGCACGGGGAACTGGCGATCGTGGGAGATTTTGACGTCAAGACCACCCTGCCGCTGCTCGAATCGCTGCTGGGGGACTGGAAATCCAGCCAGCCGTACCGGCACATCCTGCGAGACGGCAGCCAGGCCTACAAACCCGGCGCCCACAAGATCCTGACTCCCGACAAGGCCAACGCCTTCTACGGTGCCGGACTCGTGTTCTCGATGAAAGACTCGCACCCCGACTACCCCTCGCTCGTCATCTCCAACTACATCCTCGGCGGCGGATCGCTCGCCTCACGACTGGGCACCCGCGTCCGCCAGAAGGAAGGTCTCTCCTACGGAATCTTCTCGATGTTCCGCGCCGGTAGCGTCAATCAGCGAGGCAGCCTCACCATCGTTGCCATCTCCAACCCGCAGAACTCGCCCAAGGTCGTCACGTCGATCCGTGACGAGATCGACAAGTTCCTCAAGTCCGGAGTCACACCCAAGGAACTGGCCGCCGCGCAGAAGGGGTACCTGCAGAGACTGAAGGTCGGGCGGACCGATGACGCCCGCCTCGCCGGCCTGCTCGCCAGCTCACTCTTCGCCAAACGAACACTCAAGTTCCACGCCGAATTCGAGCAGCGGCTCGCCGAGACCACTCCCGAAAGCATTCTCGGGGCGACACGCAAATACTTCGATCCCAGGAAACTGGTCGTCGTTACCGCCGGGGACTTCAACAAGAAGCCGGCCAAGACGCCGGCCGGTAAGAAGAAGGCCGGCAAAAAGAAGGCTTCCACAAGATAGGCACCCGGGAATTCGACCCCCTCGACCGAGCATCCCCACGGCGGAACCGCTCGGCGGGCGGGCAACATGGGAGAATCGACCGATGCTGACGCGTTGTTGCCTGGCTGTACTGCTGCTGGTCGCCTCGGCGTCCGCCGACGGCTTCTCCTACCCACTCTTCGACGGCAAGACTCTCGATGGCTGGACCGCCGAGAACGGTTGCAAGGCCGACGTAAAGGGAGGCACGATCCGATTGCTCGAGGGCAACGGGTGGCTCCGCAGCGATCACGCCTACGGGGACTTCCTGCTGCACGTTGAGTGGAAGGCCGAGAAGGACTCGAAGTACGACGCCGGGATCTACATCCGCACTCAACCCGGCGGAGCCCCGTTTCCGTCCAGGGGCTACCAGCTGAACCTCCTGGAAGGCAAGGAAGGCGCCTGCGGATCTCTCAAGGGAGCCACACCGCCTCCGGGTCTGATCCGCAAGGGACGCTGGAACAGCTTCGACATCATCGTCGTCGAGGACTCGGTGTCGCTGGCGATCAACGGCAAACCCGCATACCGCGCGGGCGGGATCACGATCGACCGCGGACACATCGGGCTGCAGGTCGAGGTCCCCGGAGGGGGACGCTTTGCGATCCGCAACGTCCAGATCACCGAGTTGGGCTACCGCAGCCTCTTCAACGGCCGCGACCTCAAGGGCTGGGAAGGCGCCGGATCGCCCGCGGCAACCTGCTGGCGAGTCCGCCAGAAGAAACCGGCCGCCAACTATTCGAAACTCTGGGCCCAAGCTGTCGCACGGTACCGGGAACTGGGTGGCAATCCGGCCGGGTTGAGCGGAGTGGCCCGGAAGGCACTCGGCGACGGGATCATCGAATGCACCGGCAAGAAGGGACCGTGGTTGAGAACCGCCGCTCAGTTCGGCGACTTCAACTTCCGGTTCCAGTACCAGGTCTCACCCGGAGGCAACAGCGGCATCTACGTCCGTGTGCCCGCCGACGGAAAACACCACCGCGACAACGATTCGCAACCGCCGGCCGGGTTCGAAGTCCAGGTGCTCGACGACAACGCCAGGAAATACGCCAAGCTCAAGGACTACCAGTACTGCGGATCGGTCTACGCGATTTCCGGCGCCACGGCGCATGTCTGCAAGCCGGCCGGGAGATGGAACACGATGGAAATCAACTGCAGCGGACAGCACGTCACCACGATCCACAACGGGGTGACCATCGTCGACATCTCGCCCATGAGCCACCCGCAGCTTCGCCTCAGGAAACTCGAGGGCTTCCTGGGGCTGCAGAACCACAGCACCGTGGTCAAGTTCCGTCGGCTGCGGGTTGGACCGGCGGTGACTTCTCGCTGAGTCCGGCCAACAACGCCACGATCTCCTCGGGGGTCGGCGTGTGGCCCATCCCCAGTCGACCCAGGATCCCGCGAGTCCTCCAGCGGTTGTACACCTCGCGCCCTGAGAACTCGATCCGAAACGAGCCCCAGAACGCCGGACACAGCACGGTGGAGAGCCCGAGATCGGCACCCAGCGCCCGCGCAATCGCCTCGGCCGGCTCGGAAAAACCGCACAGCCGGCAATAGTGGATCCTCACTGTCATCGTCGCATCCGCGGCCCGCGGCCCGCTCCTCGCTGTGTGTCCTCACCCTATTCTGAACGCATCGACCCCGAGCGTTCAATCCAAACGCCGGTTGTCGATCTCGGCACGCCGGTACGTTCTGCCGGGCCGGGCCGATTTCACATCGTCTTGCCCACCGCTATACTCGGCCCGAATCCGGCAAACGCAGCAGCGACGGTACGACGATGCACTCGGCGATCGAGACGTACGAACAGGCGATCGAGTTCCTGTACGGACGGATCAACTACGAACGACTCAACAGCGATCTCTACTCCGCCGACGACTTCAAGCTCGACCGCATGGCACACCTCCTCGAGCGGATCGGGAATCCGCACGAACAGCTGCCCGTGGTCCACGTCGCCGGCAGCAAGGGCAAGGGATCCACCGCGGCGATGATCGCCGCGGGACTGACTGCCAGGGGACTGTGCACCGGTCTGTTCACTTCGCCCCACGTCGAAGCCTTCGAAGAGCGGATGGTTGTCGATGGGGTGCGACCGACGCGTGAGGAACTGACTTCACTGGTGAATGAGATTTCCTCGGTGGTGAGACGGATCGAATCCGAACCCGGCCGGGTCTCGCCCACCTACTTCGAATTGGCCACCGCGCTGGCCTGGCAGCACTTCCGGTCCAATCGCGCACAGTGGGCCGTGCTCGAAGTCGGCCTCGGCGGACGACTCGATGCCACCAACCTCTGCCATCCTCGCGTCTCGGTCATCACCAGCATCAGCCGCGACCACACCCGGCTGCTCGGCAGCGATCTGGCCGACATCGCCCGTGAGAAGGCCGGGATCATCAAGCCGGGTGTGCCGCTGGTCTGCGGAGTCGAACAGGCCGAGGCGGTCGAGGCGATCGAAGCCGTCGCGGCCGAGTCCGCTGCCGCAATCTGGCAGCTCGGCCGCGAGATCCAACTCGAATACGACGCCTCGAAACACGTCGCTCGTGTCTGCACCCCCAGCCGGAATTGGCCCGAGATCCGCGTGCCGATGCCCGGACGACACCAGGCCAACAACACCGCGCTCGCAGCAGCCGCGATCGACCTGGCCGACTTCGACCAGCAGGCCATCGAGACCGTCGAGGTCGACGCGGTGTGTGAGGCGATCGGCGCACTCGAGTGGCCGGTCCGGATCGAGACGATCGGGCACAATCCCACCGTCATCGTCGATGCGGCTCACAACTGGGCCAGCCTCGGAGCCCTGATCAACACGCTCGAAACCGACCACGCCGCCGTGTCCGACTCGAGCCGCCGCGTGCTGATCTTCGCCACCTCCCGCGACAAGGACGTCGACGGATCACTCAGGCGACTGCTGCCCCACTTCGACACGGTGATCCTGACCCAGTTCCAGGACAATCCCCGCGCGGTGCCGGTGGCAACGCTGCATCGACGAGTCCGCGAACTGTTCGACGTTCCGGTCCATGCCACCAGCGACCCCGCCTCGGCCTGGCACCTCGCCCGCAGGCTGGCAGGCCCCGACGACCTGGTCTGCGTGACCGGGTCGTTCTTCATCGCCGCGGAAATCCGCGAGCTGGTCCTCGACCAACCCCAGGCCGAACCGGGGCTCCGACCCGCTGGCGATAGCCGAATCGCCTAGCGGTTCCCGCCCGGGAAGCCGCCGCCGCCGCCCATCGGGCCGCCGCCGCCGCCCATCGGGCCGCCGCCTCCGCCCATCGGGCCGCCGCCGCCACCGCCGCCCATGCCCGGTATCGCACCACCACCCATTCCGGGCATGCCGCCGCCCATGCCCGGCATGCCGCCGCCCATGCCCGGCATGCCGCCGCCCATGCCGCCACCCATGCCCGGCATGCCGCCGCCCATGCCGCCGCCCATGCCACCGGCGCCACCGCCGCCGAAGGCGTTGTCGCGACGGATCGGGTTCTTCTTGCGGCGTCCCTTGCCCTTCTTCTTGCCCTTTTCACCCTCGGCGTTGTTCGAGCTATCGTTGAGCTGGAAAGCGGAATTCGAATTGGAGGCGGGCTTCTTCTTGTCCAACAGGTCTTGCCAGAGCCGACGGTCGTAGGCCAACTGCTGCACCTCGCCCAACTCGCGATTGAGCTCCAGAGGGCTGCGGCCATGAGAGACCAGCTGCCCGTAACGATTGACGACCAGGGCTCCCGATGACGCCAGCTGCACCACGCGGCGTTTCTTGAGTTCTCCGATCGGCAGGTCCGGATGGTCCGACGCGTCGAGTGACGTGGGGACCTGGATGTCCAGCAGCACATCCCCGGTCTGCAAATTGACACTCTCCTCCTCGAACGTCTCGTCCGCAGGTCTCAACACCAGCGTGTCGAGTTCTGTGGAGATGAACTGGCCGAACTGGGCCTTGATCTTCCCGTTGACGTCTGTGCCGGCCGCGGGATACCACTGGTAGACATTGAAGTCGGCCATGCCGGGCGTGCTGCGGCGTTCGGGCCTCACGCTGGTCAGGAAGTAGCGAACCGACCGTCGGACCACGGCCGAGCCGGGTACCACCGCCTGGCGACGGACGTTCCAGACTCCGCTGGGGGCACTCCAGGGAGTTGTCAGAGCTTCCTGGTCGGCCAATGCCACGGCCGACTCGTGCAACATCGACGGCGGCTTCTCGTAATTCGGGTTCCTCAATACCAGCCGCACGCGGTAGCGATAGGCGTTGCCGGGGACCACGTCGAAGTCGAGATAGCGAAACAACAGGACCTGCCCCGTGAGACTGGCCTGGAACTGGTCGGCGCCCCGCTGGCTGCCTCCATTGATCCCGGAAAACTGGCCGGTGAATCCCTGGAACCCCTCCTGGCCCATCTTCTTCGTCGCATTTTCGCTGATCTTGTTGCCAGCCGATCCCCGCATCACCTTGCCGCGGATTCCTCGGATGTCGTGCTGGAAGGCCCCAAAGCCTCCCTTCTTGCGACGCTGCTTGGCCGAGGGCTCCAGCTTCTGTGATTCCTTCACCGCCTGCTCGTTCTCAAGCACCTGCCGCTCACGAGCCTCCCCGGACAGCAGTCTCAGGCGAGGATGAGTCCCAAACCAGTCCCACTCGCCCGCCTCACGCCTCGGCAACGGCATGCTGACCACCTGGTCGGTCAGGTCCGAAGAGACCACGTCGGCTTCCCATTCGACCGAGAGCACGATATCGCGAGCGGCCTGGAGGTTGATTTTCTGCCACGCTCCACTCCACGGGTTCGCGCCGGCCACGGCGGTCTGGCGTTCGAGTTCGAAGTCGATGATCTCGAGCCGTTCGAGCGCTTCGGAGAGCGTGTCGAGGTTCAGAGCCCGCTGGAACTGCTCGGCCTGGTTCTTGAGCATCACGAGGCCGCGGATCGAGACGAAGTTGTACCCCTGTGACGTTCCCACTCGCTGGTTGGCGTTGTAGACCGAACCCCCAACTGATTCAGTTGAGAGTCTTCTGAACATATTCAGCGCCTCCGCGACCGCCCCCTCCCCCCCGCCGGCCTGCCGCTTCTTGCGAGGCGCCACGGCACTCTTGGGACGTCCGACCTGCGGAGCACCCTGCTGGCCGACGATCCGACCGGCCACCTTCTCGTCACTCCCCGCCTCCGACTCCTCGTCTTCATCCTCGTCGGTCGGTGTCGGTCGCAAGATCACGTGGCTGGCATCGGCCAGCACGTCGATCACCGGCAGCAACAAGGGATTGCGGTCCCGATCCTTCTTCTCGTAAGGCGGAAAATGGAACGGAGTGAGGTACTCGAACCGAGCCACATCGATCTGGTTCTTCTGAGAACCCACCGAGGCACGCACGTCGGCCAGTCCCTCGAATGTCGCCTTCTCCTTCGCATCGGTCCAACGGGCACTGGTATGAGCCAACCTGGCCGCGTCAACCTTACCCACGAAATCGCTCGGAAGAGTCCTGAAGACAGACCACTTGCCCGAATCGCCCATCAGCGGTTGGTAGATCAATACGTAGAGAACGAACAGGCCGACGCCGGCAAGGATCACCTTCTCGATGTGGGTCAGGCCCATCTGCACGAGCTGTTCAGGTTTGATTTTTCCAGCCATGTTCCTGTCTCTCTTTCCCTGGCCCCTCAGAATGACGACTGGTGATGCGATCGACCACCAGGACGCAAGGCCTCAATGTGTCTCTTTGTACTTGAAGACTCTCGATGCTCTGAATGGATTCCGGGTCAGGCCGCCAGGACCTGCCGGGTGTTCGTCGTTTGTCAGGTGATGGGTCAACTTGCCATCTTGAACTGTCTGTCGATCGATTCAACGACCGGGATTCGCGCCCGGCTGCGATCGAGGAGGTGTGTTGGCTGGTGGAGTGGCCGCGGGGGTCGTTCCGGGTGCGGCCGCCGGAGTTGTTCCAGGTGCAGCCGCGGGGGTCGTTCCAGGTGCGGCCGCCGGAGTTGTTCCAGGTGCGGCCGCGGGAGCCGTTCCAGGTGCGGCCGCGGGAGCCGTTCCGGGTGCGGCCGCGGGGGTCGTCCCGGGTGCGGCCGCAGGAGCCGCTCCGGGTGCGGCCGACGGAGTTGTTCCGGGTGCGGCCGCGGGGGTCGTCCCAGGTTTGACGGCGGGGGCCGCTCCGGGTGTGGCCACCGGGGTTGTGATCGGGTTGCCGTCGGCATCAAGGGGTGCGTTGGGATCGGCCGCAGGTTTCTTGTACAGAGTCATCAGGCCGACGATGACCACGGTCGCCAGGTGAGGATTCTCGGTCGGAGTCACGTTGACGTTGGCCAACCCACTGGTCGAGGGCATCCGGGATCCTGAGCCCTGGAAGCCGCCGAACCCGCCGCCACCCATCGGCCCACCCCCGCCTGCGCCTGCACCTCCTGGAGCCTGAAGACCCACGCTGGCAGCTCCCGCACCTCCGCCTCCGCCGCCGCCTCCGAAGCCGCCACCCACCGGGCCACCCCCGCCGCCGCCCATCGGGCCACCACCGCCGCCGCCCATCGGGCCACCCCCGCCGCCGCCCATCGGGCCACCACCGCCGCCGCCCATCGGATCGCCTCCGCCATCGGCGGATGCTTCAGCGGGATGGTAAATCGTGGTGGGTGAGGGTCCCTGGTTGACGTGAACAATCTCGATCGGCCAAGGCGACCGAGTGAGTGCGGCCAGCAGTTCGGGCAACTTGCGGTGATCGACGACCAGCTTGAGCTTGAAGCCGCGGGTGCGGCGGAATTCGGTGTCTTCACAGTAGTACTTCTGAGGTGCCACGCCCCCCGAACCGCCCGCTGCGGCACCGCCGCCGGGACCGCCAGCTCCCATCGGACCGCCAGCTCCCATCGGACCGCCAGCCCCCATCGGGCCACCGCCGCCGCCCATCGGACCGCCGCCGCCGCCGCCCATCGGGCCACCACCGCCGCCGCCCATGCCGCCCATCGCGCCGCCTCCGTCCTGCTTCGCCCCACCACCGGCAATCAGCACGCCGCTGAACTCCTCGGTGAGCGTAAAATCGACCGGGACGCTGAACTGGTCACCGGAGACCTGTCCTGTTCCGCCACCTTCCATCCCCCCCATCGCGGCACCACCGGCACCACCGGCACCCGCCGAGACACCCGCCGGAGGACCTCCAGCCGCACCGCCGCCACCAGGCGCTCCAGCCGCTCCACCACCCGCTGTGCCGCCCTTGCCGCCGGCACCATCGGACAACCGCGTGCCACGGAACAACTGGATCAACTGAAGCTCCTTCACATGCGAATCGACAACCGAAACCGTTCCCGAATTCACCTCGCGGATCGCATTCAACAGCGACGAGACCAGCCACAGGTCCTCCTGGGCCGAGTAGATCTCCTCGATCGACGGATCAACCGACTGCCAGGGGTAGCGGGCCGGAGTGGGCAGATCCCTGCGAGGGAATCGCACCTTGCCAGGCCCTTGCGGAGCCCCCTCGGGCTCGATCAGCAGCCAAACCCGATCCAGCTCCCGCTCGTAATCCAACTTGTAGAACGTGCGGATCACGTTCGCGTTGCCGCCGGGCGACTCGAGCACCGACGTCACGTCCTCGAGACAAAAGAAATTCGGTACCCGTCGCGAGATCCGGCTGGGCCAGGTCTTCAACCGCTTCTGTCCGTTCCACAGCTGGGCCGCGGCATCCGTGGTCCGCGACGACATGGTCGCGTTGATCTTGGACAACTCTTCGATACACAAGTCGTTCTTTTCGCCGGCCGTGGAGACCAGACCGTCGATCTTCTTGAAGCGACCCCCGAGCTTGGTCTTCTCGCCCTCGATCCCCTCGGTCAACGAACCCGTCCCAATGCTCCAGGCAATCGGTGTCACGATCAACACCGTGACAAACAGGATCCAGAACTTGTGAGCCAGTACCAGTTGCAACTTGTCCATGATCGTCCTCGTCGATTCCCCGCCAGGGGACTGGGTATCACGTCCGTGTGGTGCACAGGCGTATGGGGGTTATTCTAGTCAATCGGATCTCTGCCAGCCTCTGGCCATTATGAATTTCCTCGGAAGACCGCGCGGGTCGCTCAGAATGCCCCCGTCCCCGCTGGCGGGGTCGGGGTCGGGGTCGGGGTCGTGGCCGGTTGTGTCGAGGGTGGCGTGGGAGTTCCCGGTGTCGCGTCAGCAGTCGGCTGGCCACCGTCGGCCGCGGCCGCTGCAGCGGCCTGACGCTGGCTCAACGGAGTCGGTTTCCAGACGAATTCGAGTTTGAAGGTGGTCTTGTCGACCTTCACGAACTTGACGTCCCTGCCAGCCTTCTTGCTCTTGGCCGACGGAGCCGCTCCGATGCCGCCGAACACCGGTCCGCCCGCAGCAGCTCCAAAACCACCCGCATCGCTCATCTTGACCCGGCCGGTCGGGTCGTAGTTGACCACCGTACCGATGATCTTGGTCAGGGTCGAATGCGAGATTCCCAGGGTCTTGAGCTTCGGCTGACGCAGGTTCTTCAGCAGGGTGTTCTGCACGTAGAACTGCAACTGGTCGGTTTCGTCCTGACCCTTGTGGTAGTGCTCGCCGATCATCGTGAACACGTAACCACTGCCGGTGGGAGCCGTGGCCAGCTCGGTGGGATCCATGTAGCGTTTTCCGTCCAGAGTCGCCACCACCTTGTCGAACCAGCCTGTCTTCAGGTCCCCGTGCCGAGTATGGATCATGTAGGAGATGTGGATGCGATTACGACGGACCAGGCTCTGGATGTCCTTCTGGTTGCCCACCTCCCGCGGCAGACACTCGTTGATCGCCCGAAACACCTCCGGGATCAACTCGGCTCGCTCCGAACCGCCCAGCAGGGTCTGCTGCCTGAGTTGTTCGCCGTCGAATTCTCCGGCCAGGGTGTCGTATTCGCCCTGGGTATTGGTGATCTCGCTGTAGGCCTTGTCGCTGGCCTTGGATGCCGCCACCACCGCTACGTCGCGGACCGAACGGTCGACACAGCCTCGAGGAAACACGTCGACGGCCAGGCCGGCCAGCAGGATCGATGCGGCGATCACCGCCCAGGGCTTCTTCTGCCGGATCAATCGTGCCGTCTTGATCTCGCTGGGCAACAGCGTCGTGTGCACGCGGGTCACGCCCAGGCACTGAAGCGCCAAGCCCATCGGCACCGCGAACGTCAACACGTTGTCCTGGAATTCGCTCGAGTTGAGGACCTTCTCGCCGATCACCCCCTGCAGCGACTCGACCCGCTCGACGTCGTACTGCAGGCTCTGCTGCAGGAACTTCTGCAGGCCCGCCAGCTTGAACCCGTTGCCACAGCCCAACACCCTCACGATCTTCGCGTCGCGGTTGACACTCGAAAAGTAACCGATCGATCGCTGGATCTCGGATACGTACTCGTTGAAGACCGGCCGCAGGGCCTGGAAGACCGCCCGAGGATCCTCGGACTTCGTCGCGTGACACTTCAGGTGCTCGGCCTTCGAAAAGGTCAGCTTCATCTCCTTGGTCAACGCGCGAGTGAAATGATTGCCGCCCAGGGGGACGTTGCGGATCCAGATCTTCGCTCCGTTGGTGATCAACAACGTCGTGTTGTCGGTCCCCATGTCCAGCACGATCGTGTACTCGTCCAAGTCGTCCGGCTCGTCCTCCACCCGGATGCCCATCTGGTCGTAACAGACGAAGTTGTAGAGCGCCAGAGGCGCGATCTGCACGAGATCGACTTCGATGTCCGCGTCCAAGAACGGCTGCAACGTCTCGTAGACCTGGTCCCGCTTCATCGCGAACAGGCCGACCTCGGCGTTGAGCATGTAGCCGCTGTCCTCATCGACGCTGCCGGAAATCTTCTGGTAGGTCCAGATCACGTCGTCGAGATCAAACGGGATCTGCTGCTTCGCCTCGTACTCGACAATCTGCGCCACCTTGTTCGACTCGACCGGCGGCAGATTGATGAACCGAGCCAGAGACGTCGCGCCTGGCAGGCTGATCGCCACCTGGGAACCCCGTAAGTCGTGGGATTCCAGGAACGTCGCGATCGCAGCAGGAATCAACTCCTCGGGAATCGCGTCGGGCTGGCTGAGAATCTTGGGGTGGGGGATGTACTCGTGGGCCATGGCCAGCACCTGGTCGGCCGCCTCGGCGTACCGCAAGTGCACCGCCTTCAGGCCGGCCTGGCCAATCTCGATTCCCCATACGTCCTGGCTGTCAGCCATCGGCGCCCGACTCCCACCGTCTCACGAATTTCAACCCCCTCAGTCTACAACGATCCGCCCGAGATGCACCTCGAGACCCGCCATAGATGGGATCCTGAACCAGCGTCCTGTCCTAAGGCTATCATGTGGTTTTCCATCGGGTCAATTGAAACCCCCGACCCGCAGCGGTTCGCTGCCTTCGGAGCTTTGGACGACCGGACAACCGCTAGAGTTCCGCTGTTTTCACCGTTTGAACGCACTCGCTTGGACCCCAACCACGCTCCTACTACACTCACAACCCCACCCCGCACCCACCCCGCACCCACCCCGCACCCACCCCGCACCCACTCCACCCCCCTCGGCAACACCCGTTCGATGAAACGCCCACTGCGGCGATTCGAACCCAGCCCAGCGGCACACGGCCATGAGCCTCACAGACGTCGTCATCCTGATCCCCAGCCACAGCCTCGAGGACTTCCCCACCGAGTTGGAGGAAGATGAGGCTGCGAGTCTGCTCAACGCGTTCGCCGTCGCCTGGCACCCTCGACTGCTGGCTGCCACCGGGGTCATCCCCAACTGGCAACGGGCCGACGAGCCTACCGATCCCAGCCCCGGTCAGCTGTTCCTGGTGCCCACCGCCAGCACCGATTGGCTCGGACACGATTGGGCCTCACGAGCCCGGGAATCCGGCTGTGGAGTGATCAGCGACATCTCGGACCGCGACGAGATGATCGCCGCGGCCCTGGCCGTTCTCGACGAAACCGAAACCCCGACAGAACCCGCAGACCTGGCCGAGTCTCCAACGCCCGAGTCTCCGTCACCAGAGCCCCCAGCACTCGACCCTGACCTCACCGCCGACTTCCTCGCACTGGGCAGCTGCTACCTGCAGATGGAACTGCTGACCCGGCACATGCACCACTTCGGGAACCTCGACGAGGTCTTCCTGCAGCGTGAGGCGGTGATGGCAGCCGAGGCGGTCGTGGCCGGAGACGCCGAGACGGCCCGGGCTCACCTGAAAACCTGTTTCGAATCGCTGCACGAGGCCCGCGAGAGGTTCTACCCGGTCGACTGCTACCTGGTCGATCTCTGCCTGATCGTCCCCGAAGTGGCCGACAAGCACTTCCGAACCATGCTGCTGGGCGACTCACCCGTCAACCTGCTGCTGCGGGTCGCCGACGCGGTGACGATCGTCGAACAGCACCCCGAGTTGGCCGAGTTGATCCGCGAGGCTTGGGCCCGCGAGACGATCGACGTGGTGGGAGGCGACTACGAGGAGATCCCCGTGCCGCTGGTGCCCCTGGAGAGTCTGCTGTTTGACCTGCAGCGAGGCCGCCAGACCCTCAAACAACTCTTCGGCCGCGAACCGACCACCTGGGCCCGCCGCCGATTCGGCCTGGCCCCCCAGCTGCCCCAACTGCTCTCACGATCCGGCTACCACTCCGCACTCCACTTCCTGCTCGACGATGGACTCTACCCCGACACCGAGCAGAGCAAGTTGCGGTGGGAAGGCTGTGACGGCACGGTGCTGGATGCGATGTCGAGAATCCCGCTGGCGGCCGAAGCGGCGACCAGCTTCCTGAGATTCCCGATGCGGATGGCCGAGTCGATGGAGGAGGACCAGGCGGCGGCACTGTTGCTCGCCCGCTGGCCCGAAATCGAATCGCCCTGGTTCCACGACCTGGTCCGAATGCACGCCTACGCACCCTGCCTGGGCCGCTTCGTTACGCTCGACGACTACTTCCAGAATACCGACACACCCGGCCGCATCTCGTCCTACAACGCCAGCGAATACCTCGCACCCTTCCTGACCCAATCGGTCGCCGCCCGCGACTGTGACCCCGTCACCCGCTACCTCGAACACTTCACCCGCCGCGGCCGATTCGACGCCGCCGCCTGGTGCAGCAGCATCGCTGAACTGCTTCAGAACAAACCGCTCGACTCAACCCGACACAGCAGCCTCGAAGCTACCGTCGAGGCGGCCGGGTTTGAGGGTGACGACGAGGCCGGCCCGGCGGCCGACCTTGCCGTCGATGCGTTTGTCGACCAGGCGACCGCCAGCCTGGCGGAAGTGATCTGCGGGCGACCCGCAGCGGAACCCACTTCTGACGGCCAACTGATCATCAATTCGCTCTCGTTCGCACGCACCGTCACCGTCGCTCTGGGCCCCGACCTCACCGTCCCCTCCGATACGCCGGGCCTGCGAGGCATCCAGGATACCTCGACCGGCCGCCAGGCCATCGTCGACCTGCCCGCCTCCGGCTACCTCTGGCTGCCACACATCGCCGGCAGCCCCCATGCCGACCAGGACCAGACGGCACTCGCTGAAGATCTGCTGCTGAGGAACGAGTTCTTCGAAGTGCACATCAATCCCGACACCGGCGGGATCGAACGGATCAAGGGCTACGGACGACAACCCAACCTGCTCAGCCAACAACTCGCCTTCCGCTTCCCCCGGGAACGCAAAGTGGCCACCGGCGACGACAACCCGGCCGAGGCCAGCACCACTTTCTACTCGGAAATGATCGGGCACGGTGTCGAGATCATCTCGGCCGGTCCGCACATCGGAGAAATCCAGACACACGGGGAACTCCTCGACCCCCAGACCCGGGAACGCGTCGCGAGTTTTCGGCAGACGTTTCGGACCGTGAGGTACCGACCGAGCGTCGAGATCGAAATCGAGCTCGAGCTCGAGCTCGACAAGACGCCCGAGGGAGACCCCTGGAGCAACTACCTGGCGGCACGCTACGCCTACGGCGACGCCACCGCAGCCATCACCCGCAGCCAACTCGGAAGCGCCCAGCCGGCCGGGAACGACCGGTTCGAGAGTCCCTACTACGTTGAGATCGCCAACGAATCGCACCGGGTGACCGTCGTGGCGCCCGGGCTACCGTTCTATCGCAAGACCGGCGACCGCATGATCGATGCCATCCTGGTCCCCGAGGGAGAACTGCGGCGGACGTTTTCGATGAGCATCTGTGTCGACCAGCCCTACCCCATGCAGGAAGCACTCGACCGACTGGTGCCGCCGCTGATCCGCCAACAGGTGCCCGGACCACCGGCCCACGGAAACCAGGGCTGGTTCCTGCACCTCGACAGCCGAAACGTCCAGATCACACGTGTGCTCGGGCTCGCCGAATTGCCGGGCTGGTCCGAGGATGGGTCGCAGGATGGGTTGGACGATCAAGAGATCGCAGCAGAGGGTCTTGACGGGGACCATTACGACCACCCGACTCTCCCCGACGCGTTCGGATTCGCCGTGCGGTTGCAGGAAACCGAGGGCCGGCACCGCAGCACGACGCTCCGCTGCTGGCGGACGCCGACGATGGCGCGACAACGAGACTTCCAGGGACGTACGCTCGCCGAGTTGCCGATCGAAGGCGACGGGGTCCGCATCGACCTGACCGCACACGAAATCGCCGACATCGAGCTGAGGTTCGAGGACCCCGAGACTGTCGACGGCGGGGAGGCCTGAGCAGGTGATTGTCACGATCGACGGACCGGCCGGGTCGGGCAAGAGCACCGCGGCTCGAGGACTGGCCGATCGGTTGGGCTTCGACTACATCGACACCGGTGCGATGTACCGCGCCGTGGCTCACAGCTGCCAACAGGCCGGCATCGACACCACCGACCCGCTGAAAGTCACCGAGCAGGCCAGCGGGCTGAAGATTCTCTTCGACGGCCAGAACGTGCTGCTCGATGGAGTCGACATCAGCACGCAGCTCAGATCCCCGTCGATCTCCGAAGCCGCCTCCCGGGTCGCCCAGCACCCCGGTGTGCGGGCCGAGATGGTCCGGCAGCAGCAGGCGATGGTCGGAAACCGTAACCTGGTCACCGAGGGACGAGACCAGGGGACCGAGGTCTTCCCCGACGCCGGGTGCAAGTTCTTTCTCGAGGCGTCGGCGGAGGTTCGAGCCCAAAGGAGACAGGAAGAACTCCTCTCGCGAGGCGTCGACGTGCCGCTCGATGAGACACTCCGGCAAATCCGGGAACGCGACCATCGCGATCGCACTCGTTCGATCAGCCCGCTGAGACCCGCCGACGACGCCCTGATCATCGACTCCACACAACTCACCGCCGACGAAGTGCTCGAGCAACTCGAAGCCCACGCCCGCGAACGACTCGACGGCCCCCCCGACGGATCAGCCCACCGCTAGTGAGCCGGCGCGATGATGCCGTGACGCTTCATCTTCTTGTAGAGCGTCGTGCGGTTGATGCCCAGCGAACGAGCCGTCTGCTGGCGGTTCCAGCCATGAGCCTCGAGTGAATCGACGATCACCCGACGCTCGGGATCGGCCAACGCCGACTTCAGGCGATTGCCCGGCAGGTCCGACACGTCGGAGTCCTCCCGCCTGAGCGTCTCGGGGAGGTCGTCGGCCCGGATCAACTCGCCCCGGCACAACACCACCGCCCGCTCGATCACGTTGACCAGCTCGCGGACATTGCCCGGCCAGTGGTACTCGCACAAGTGCTGCATCGCCTGAGGGTCGACCCCACCAACCGGCCGACCCAACTCCTCGGCAAACCGCTCGCGGAATGACTCCACCAGCAACGGAATGTCCGCACGACGCTCACGCAGCGGAGGCTGCGTCAGAGTGATCACGTTGATGCGGTAGTACAGGTCCTCGCGGAATGATCCCTCCCGAACCATCGACTCTAGGTCGTTGTTCGTCGCCACGATCAACCGCACGTCGACCCGCTCGGTAGAGACACCACCGACCGGCTCGAATTCCCGGTCCTGGATCGCCCGCAACAGCCTGACCTGCATCGCCGGCGACGCGGTATCGATCTCGTCCAGGAACAACGTCCCACCGTCGGCCTGGCGGAAACGACCCGGTCGAGCGGCAATCGCACCGGTGAAAGCCCCCGCCACATGACCGAACAACTCGCTCTCAAGCAGAGTCTCACTCAAGGCCCCACACGAGACCTCGACAAACCGACGACCGCGACGGTCGCTCCGCTCGTGAATCGCTCGCGCCGTCATCGTCTTGCCCGTACCACTCTCGCCCTGGATCAATACCGTCGTGCGAGTCCCCGCCACCGTCTCGACCAACTCGAACAACTGCTCCATCCGAGGATCACACCCGAGCAACTCATCA
>Ga0310120_10001464_pt1 | contig 17664 bp, 17 predicted proteins | sample CB27_AW_983_MG_FD_203506 | JGI IMG/M metagenome (GOLD analysis project Ga0310120, IMG submission 203506) | Marine microbial communities from Western Arctic Ocean, Canada - CB27_AW_983 | ecosystem: Environmental > Aquatic > Marine > Oceanic | place: Canada: Western Arctic Ocean | collected...
AAAACCGTAACTAAAAAAGAGGCTCAGGAGCGGGTTGATCAATTAAAAAAGACGATTAATTATCACCGCCACCTTTATCACGTCCAAGACAAGCAAGATATTTCTGACTCTGCCTTAGACTCCTTAAAAAAGGAGCTTTTTGATTTAGAACAAAAGTTTCCTGATCTAGTTAGCTCTGACTCACCCACTCAAAGAATTGGTGGTCAGCCATTAAAGAAGTTTCAGAAAGTTGAGCATGAGACTCGAATGCTATCTTTTAATGATGCTTTTAATGAAGAGGATATTAATAATTGGTTTAAGCGTTTAAAAAATCATACTAAAAAAGATATTAAACCTAACTTTTATTGCGAATTAAAGATCGATGGTTTGGCTATCGAGTTGATATACACCAATGGCATGCTAATCCAAGCCTCTACCCGTGGTGATGGGCGAATTGGTGAAGACATTACTCAAAACATTAAAACAGTTGAAGCTATTCCTTTGAAGTTAGAGAAAGGTGATTGGCCTAATCATTTGATAGTTAGAGGCGAGGTATTCTTTAGCAAGAGAGAGTTTAATAAGCTCAATAAAGAGTTAAAGAAGGCTGGCAAGAAGGTTTATGCTAATCCTCGTAACTTGGCTGCTGGTAGCGTGCGACAGCTTAACTCAAAAATAACTGCTAAGCGTAAATTAGATTCCTTTATCTACGACATCGTTACCGACCAAGGAATTGATAAACATCATAAAGAGCACGAGACTCTCAAAAGATGGGGTTTCAAGACCAATCCTAATAACAAGATTTGTAAGTCAATGAAAGAGGTTTTCAAAATGAGAAATCTTTGGGATAAAAAGCGAGGTAAGTTAGATTATGAGATCGATGGATTGGTAATAGTGGTTGATGATAATAAGGACTATGATGCCGGGGGAGTCATTGGTAAGGCCCCTAGAGCAGCTATTGCTTACAAATTCTCTCCTGAAGAGGTTACAACCATTGTTGAAGATATTAAGGTCTATATTGGCCGTACAGGCGTGTTAACACCAGTAGCTCAACTCAAGCCAGTTGAGGTAGGGGGTGTAACCGTTAGTCACGCAACACTACACAACTATGACGAAATACAGCGTTTAGGAGTAAAGATTGGTGACACGGTTATCGTCTCTCGTGCGGGTGATGTTATTCCTCAGATTACCAAAGTCCTTAAAGATCTAAGACCTAAAAATGCCAAAGCTTTTAAGATGCCAACCAAGTGTCCTATTGATGGATCAGAGGTAGTTAAGCATGGCGTGTATTATCGCTGTTCCAATAAAAAATGTGGAGCTGTTCAGAGAGAATCACTCTATCACTTTGTTTCTAAGGGGGCTTTTAATATTGAAGGTTTGGGTGGCAAGATTATCGACCGTTTTCTAGAGGAGGGTCTCATTAACGACTTAGCCGACATCTTTATCTTGAAGAAAGAAGACATTGCCACCTTAGAAAGATTTGGGGAAAAATCTGCTGAAAATATTATTAATGAGATCAATCAGAAAAAAGAAGTCACTTTACCACGCTTTATATACAGTCTTGGTATTTTCAATGTTGGCGAGGAAACGGCTCGTATGTTGGCTCAAGAGGTTGGCGAGGTTGATAAGATTAGCAAGCTTTCAATCGAAGATCTTCAACAACTACCAGACATTGGTCCCAAGGTAGCTCAAAGCATTAGTGATTGGTTTGATGAGGAGTGTAACCGAGATCTATTAGATAAATTCGATAAGGTAGGTGTCAGAATTAAAGGAGCTCAACGATCTAAGGGTGGAAAGTTAGAGGGCCTAATCTTTGTTTTAACTGGTGGTTTGGAATCTCTTACCCGAGATGAGGCTAAGGAGAGAGTTAGAAATCTAGGCGGTAATATCAACAGCTCAGTTTCTAAGAAAACTAATTATGTCATTGTGGGTATCGAGCCAGGTTCTAAATATAATAAAGCTCAGCAATTAGGTGTCAAAACTCTAACCGAGAAACAATTCCTTCAATTGTTGAAATAATTTGACATTCTATAATCTAGCTGTTATTTTGTAACCAGTCCCTTTTTGGAAGAAAACTCTTTTGGATTGTTTCCAGCCACTAGAGTATCTCCATACATAGGTGTCAGCCTCGCAGGCCATGCGGCCTGCTCTTCGCCGGGGGGCGGTGCAGTGTTAAACTGCATCGCCCCTTTTTTATTTGAATTTAACGTCTTTTTGCCTTAAACTTTTGAATATATGGCTGCGCCTATCAATAAAAATACTCTTAAACAGTTAGCTGAACTAGCTCGACTAAAGCTCACTACTAAAGAAAGTGATGAGCAGCTCAAAGACTTAAAAAAAATCCTTAAATACTTCGAAGAACTTCAAGAAGTTGATACCGAGGGAGTAGAGCCAATGAATGGTGGAACACTTCTCAAAAACATTTTTAGAGATGATTCTATCAACTTGGAACAAAAAGCTCAGTCGGTTGATGACACAGGTCGAATAATTGAGAGCTTCCCTGAGACGGATAAGGGTTATCTAAAGGTTCCTAAAATTCTTTAGTATGCATTTACACGATTTAACAATCAAAAAATTTAACCAAGGTTTGGTTAATAAGGAGTTTACCGCACTAGAGATGGTGCAACAGTTATACAAATTTATTGAAAAAGAAGATAAGAAGATCAATTCTTATCTAAGTTTGGACAAGGAAGCTGCCTACTTACAAGCTGAAGCCGCTGACTTAGCTATAGCCAAGGGCAAAGGGGTTGGTCCTTTGACTGGTGTTCCTTTGGCCATCAAAGACAATATTCTTATTGCCGACCAGCCAGCTACAGCCGCCTCCAAGATGTTGGAAAACTATACCGCTACCTACGATGCCACTGTTATCAGAAAGCTAAGGAATGAAGGGGCTGTTTTTTTAGGTAAAACTAATATGGATGAGTTTGCTATGGGCTCCTCTACTGAAAACTCAGCTTTTGGTAACACAAAGAATCCTCATGACTCTAAACTAGTGCCTGGTGGTTCTTCCGGTGGTTCAGCTGCCGCAGTTGCCGCTCATTTAGCGGTAGCTTCTTTAGGCTCTGATACGGGTGGTTCTATTCGTCAGCCGGCCGACTTCTGCCAAGTGGTAGCGCTTAAACCCACCTATGGAGCCGTATCTCGTTACGGCTTGATTGCTATGGCCTCCAGCCTTGATCAAATCGGTCCCATTACTAAAAATGTTGAAGATGCCGCTACACTTTTTCAGGCTATTAGTGGTCATGATGAAAAAGATGCTACTAGCTCCGAGGTTATCTATGGTGACGAGTTGTCTAATCACAAGATAGAGAAGCTGAAGAAGATGGTAATCGGTCTTCCCAAAGAATATTTCGATAAAGGAGTGGATAAGGAGATTATTAAAAAAGTTAAGAAGGTGGTTAAAGATTTAGAAGGTTTAGGCATCAAGTTCAAAGAGATCAGTCTGCCTCATACCAAGTACGCTATTTCTTGCTATTATATCATCATGCCAGCTGAAGTTAGCGCCAACCTAGCTCGTTTTGATGGTATTCGTTACTCACCACCAGAGGGCGTTAAGGCCAAAAATCTCGCCGATCTTTATTTAAAGAATAGAAGTAAAGGATTTGGTAAAGAGGTTAAACGAAGAATTATGTTGGGCACCTTTGTACTTTCTTCTGGTTATTATGACGCCTACTACGCCAAAGCTCAGAAAGTTCGCTCTCTAATCAAGCAGGATTTTGATCAGGCTTTTAAAGACGTTGATGTTATTTTAACCCCCGTTTCACCAACCAAGCCTTTCAAATTCAAGGAGAAAACCAAAGATCCTTTATCAATGTACATGACTGACGTTTTGACAGTGCCAGCTAACTTAGCTGGTCTTCCAGCTCTCTCTATGCCCCCTGGCTTCCAATTGATTGGTCAACATTGGCGTGAGGCGGATATTTTAAATATTGGTCACTATTATGAACATGTCCAAAACAGTAGCTGATTTTATTCTCAGCCTTCCTAAAGAGATAATAGATCTAGTCTTTACTATCAGAGATGGGGTAGAGGCTAATCTAGGCACTCTTCAAACAATCTCTTTTTTTATCTCTATTGTCTTAGTGATTGGTACTATCTACGCTTTAATAAAAAGCGGTTATTTTAATTATAAAACCGAACGTTTAATGGACGCTTTAATGGTGGGTGACTTGCCTCGCCGACGTTCCATTAAAGGTTGGCAGGAGATAATGAAAAAAATGGGTAGTAAGAAGGAGGAGGATTGGCAGGCTGCTCTAATCATAGCTGATAATATCTTAGGAGAGGTTCTCAAGTTAGCTGGTTATTATGGTAAAAATCTAACTGATCGTTTAGATAATATTACTCCTGCCCAGATGAGTACTATTGAAGAACTACGCCAAGCTCATCAGCTAACTAAAAGAGCTAGACAAGATGATTTCTCTGCTGAGAAGGCTGAGATTAATGAAGCTATTTATATTTATCGCAAAACCTTCCAAGAGTTGAGGTTGTTGTAACAAAAAGACCCTGCTACGAGCAGGGTTATTCATCCATTTTTTTTAATTGAGGATACTCCTTAATCATTTTATCCCGAGCCTTTTTCTCTCGGTATTTGGAGTATTTATATACATAGCGAGACGTATCAAAGATCATCATAAGGATGCTGGTAAAAAAAGCTAAGACTGCTTCTAATATTTCTGCCAAGATAGTACTCCTTTTTAGTTATCAAAGAACTCCAGTTTCTTTGCGCGGCCGACCGGATTTGAACCGGCGATCTTCCCCGTGACAGGGGGATGTGTTAACCAGGCTACACCACGGCCGCAGTACATTCTTTATATCAGGTTTTTGAATTTTTGTCCACGGTCATCATAGCCGTTAAACATATCAAAACTAGCTGCTCCAGGAGATAGAATAACTACATCATTTTGGACCGCTAGCTTCTTAGCTAACTGAACAGCTTCTTTTAAAGATGAGGCGGTTTTAATGGATAAATTCTTTTTAACTAGAGCCTTTTTTATCTTCTGTTTATTATCACCAATCAAGATTAAGGCTTTGATATTGGCCTTGGGAAATACTTTGCCCCAGGGTTGGTAGGAGAGGTTTTTGTCATAACCACCAGCAATTAATATTTTTGGTTCAGAGAAGGCTTTAACGGCCGCTATAGTGGTTTGTGGATTGGTGCTAGCTGAGTCGTTATAGAAGGAGACCCCTTTTATTTGCTTTATAAACTCTAGACGATGTTCGTTACCTTTAAATTTGGTGATAGTTTCAATAATCTTTTTTTCGGGACATTTTAGGTTTTTGGTAACGGTGTAGGCCATGACAGCATTTTTGAAGTTGTGTTCACCTGGGATCTTTAAATCGCCAGGAGAGAAGGCTTTAAACTTTTTGAGATCTAAATCTTTAGCAAGGAATACTTTATCAGATAATTTTTGGTGACGATGAATATTCTTTTTAGCATCAACATATTCTCGATAGCTGGTATGGACTTCCATGTGATCAGGAAAGATGTCTAGTAGCACCGCAATATGAGGAGATTGCTTAATACCTTGGAGTTGAAAGCTAGATAGTTCAAAAACCACCCAAGAGCTTTTCTTCAATTTAGACAAGCTATCAATAGCTGGCTTACCAATATTACCAACAAGATAAGCATCCTTCTTGCAACCCTTCAGTATTTTATATATCAGAGTTGCGGTAGTGCCTTTGCCCTTGGTACCAGTGATACCAATTATTTTAGCTGGACAGAGTTTGAAAAAGAGCTCGGTCGGACTGGTGATGTTCTTATGGTTTTTGACTAGGTGATAAGGAACACCAGGAGAGCGAAAAACCTGATCATATTCTTTTATATTATTTAAATATTTCTTTCCCAAGACAGGAGTTGCTTCTTTGGGAGTTTTGATCTTGGTGTTTTGGTCTAATATAAAAAACTCCGCCTTTTTATAGGAGGGTTGTTTCTTGAGGAATTTGTATAGGGATCGGCCTTCACGGCTAAATCCTAAGATAGCAATTTTCATTGTGCCAGGGGTGAGACTCGAACTCACGACCTGCGGGTTATGATTCCGCCGCTCTAACCAGCTGAGCTACCCTGGCTTAACTTCTCATAATATACAACGTTTAGGGGTTTTTAGCAATGAATCTAATAATAATTTATGGTTGGGGATAACTACAATACCCCCCCTTTTTTTATAAGCTATACTTATAAAAACGAATCCTATTCTTATATATCAATGGCGAGAAGAAAGAAGATGAAGAAGAAAGATAAAGCTACTTTGACGAAAATTATCGTCATAGGTTTAGTTTTAGTTGGTCTTTATTTTGGTTATCAGTCAATATCTGGAGGAGATTCACCTCTCAGCATGGCTGCTAGAAGTGGTCAAACTAGAGGAAGTCTCTGTGCTCAAAAAGCTTTAGGAATGCTCCCCTCATCTCTTAGGTCTTTAGTGACAAGAACACCAATGAGAGGAACGACTAGATGTGAGCCTAAAGCGTGTAGGATCGGAACAACAAATAAAAAAGATTGTGTGAGAAGATCAGCAAAGTTCACTGCTTGCATAACTTTTCAAACAGCTTTTTCTTCATGCATGGATTCTTCAGGCAAGCCTGATAAAAAACATCGAGACAAAATGGCCGAATGGAATAAAGGCTTGCTAAAATGTGCTACTTGTTCATCTGGAGCTCTCAAAAAAATTATAGAAAAAGCAGGACCAAAATTAGGAAGGGCGACGAAGCTTATTGGAAAAAAAATACTACTTCCGCTCGCGGTTATTCTTGAAGGAAAAGAGTTGGGGGAGGTAAGCGCAGAAACATATGTAGAGGCTCATCAATTTTTTGGAGTGGACAAAGTAAATCTCCAGAGAGACTATGATTTATGCAAGAAAGAAGTAAAAAGAGTAGTGAAACTATCACGTGCTTTAAAAGATAGAATAGCTACCGAATGTATTTATAAAGCAGGTCAATTAGAATGTCCTGAAAGTATAAAAAACGATATTTTTACGGCATGTGGTCATGCACAATGGGCTTTGGCACGATGTAAGATGGTTTCGAATAACTCCACCTTTAATTCAAAAGAAAAAGGAAGGTTGAAACATCTCTATCTGAATGGAGAAGGACTTTCTATTGATGGAAAACTAATTACATGGGATAAAGATGGTGGTCTTAACGAAGCATCTTTTTGTGTTGATTTAGGTCTACTCAAGCGCTAGGATTCTTAAGCGGTTCTACCTATTGACAAATTATTTCATTATGTTATAATATGCTCAGATCATTGAGACATGTCGAGGTAGCTCAGTTGGTAGAGCGTGGGACTGAAAATCCCAGCGTCGGCGGTTCGAGTCCGCCTCTCGACACTTCTTCTTTATTGGTGTGTAGCTCAATTGGTAGAGCGGATGGATCATAACCATCAGGTTGCAGGTTCGAGTCCTGCCACACCAACTAACCGTCAGAACTTCTGGCGGTTTTTTATTATGTAGATAACTTTGATTGTTAATTTATTAAGAGATATTATATTAAACATAGCTGAGAAGAGGATTCGTTCTTAGCTCAGTCTAAATGCTCGGGCTTTTTTCTTTGAATAATTGTTGCGGGTGAAGGAATCGAACCTCCTGCCTCCGGATTATGAGCCCGGCGTGCAGCCATTACACTTACCCGCGTCACTATTATACCCTAAATATCTGAAAATGCAATGCCATGTTCTTCTTCGTTTTTTTTAGTTAAAATAAATACATGGATGGTTTAGGGATTTCTTTAGACACAATTCTTTCATTCTTATTTTTATTAGTCTTAATTGGCGGTGGAATTTTTCTTTGGGTACTTAGTTATCATTTCAAGAAGTTTGGTTTGCCAGGTGACAAGAAGAGTCGTTGGTTTGTATCCACCTACATCCTTCTATATCTAACCTTATCAATCTTCGGTTTATTAATAATCTATGCATATGTTTTAAGTTAATATGGCCTTTCAACTTCGTCCTAATGAAAAAGTATTATTAATCCAAAGGCGTCATTGGTTTACCATCTTTATAGAATTCCTTTGGATAGGTCTTTTAGCAGTCTTGGTGCCTTTAGTAACTTTATGGCTTCAATCTTCTTCAGAGCTGCTTTCCAACTTGTTTGTTGATTGGATGATAGTTCTGTTGTTAGTCATGTACTATCAATTGATACTCATCATCTCCTTCACCTTCCTAGCTGACTATTATCTTGATATCTGGATTGTGACTGATCAGAGGTTGATCAGAATAGAGTTAAAGAGCTTTTTCAATAGACTGGTTACCACCATGAATCTTGATAGAATTCAGGACATTAAAGTCTCTACCAGGGGATTTTTTGCTACTTTGCTCAGTTATGGTGATATCAAGGTACAAACAGCTGGTACAGAAGCTGACTTTGTATTCTTTCACACTCCTCGACCTCAGGATACTAAAAACGTTATTTATAAGGCGCTTAAGGAGAGATCTTCAAAAGATACTCAGAGATCCTTGACAAAATAAGCTTTTTCCTATATTATATAGCCAGTTCTTACCAATTGGCTTAACAATGGATGTTAGGTCTATTCAAGAAAAAGGAGAGGTTTATGGACATTTTGAAGAAGTTTGTGCCTTTTGGAGTGATCACGGTGCTTGTTGTTGTGATAACTTTGCTGGTTTTAGACCTCACTGGATGGTCTAAGTTGGGAAACGTCAAGCCAGTAGATTCTCAGGAAGATACCAGCCCATTGACCATTTCGGTTGATAAGGATGGTAACGTGAGCGGAAGAGTGACGTTTGATAGTCAAGTCGATCTTAAGCAGCTCAGACAATCTCTTTTTGGAGACGTCCTTGAACGGCTCTCCGAACAACAGGCTCCTGTGCAGGAAGAGCCGGACGATGAGCCGGAAATCACTGAACCTGAGCCAGAAGTAGAAGAGGTTGATCCTTCACCAGAGGATCCACAACAGTCAAGTACTGATGGCTGGAGACCGAGGGAGTCTCAACCAGCTGTTCAGCCGAGGGTCGTACCTCAGCCACAACAGCCCAGGTTAAGACAGCCTCCAATCCAGCCGAGACCTTCTCAGGCTTCTCCGAGTAGAGTGGTCATTTATGACCACTATCACCAAGTCTATGTACCTGTACGTAGGTGAGGTTGGATCATCTTCTTCCCATCCGGGTGGTGGTGATCCTTAAGCCCACGGTTTCGACCGTGGGTTTATTTTTTATCAATCACTGATATAATTTTAATAATGGATATTAACGAATTAAAAGAAGAAGCTCAGCAAGCGCTTGAGGATATTTCTGACCCTAAATATCTAGAGTCTCTACGTATTAAATATTTGGGTCGTAAAGGAGAGGTTACTCAAATACTACGCTCCTTATCCAAAAAATCTTTAGCTGAAAGAAAGAAGGTTGGTAAAGCAGCTAATCAGATTAAACAAGAGCTTAATCATTTATTTGATATTAAGCTTAAAGAATTGAAAGCTGCTACTGATCAGCAGATTAATTTAGATATTACCCAGCCTGGAGCTCGGGTTCAGCTAGGCCATCTTCATCCTTTAACTCAGGTAGAGAATCAGATTAGAAAAATATTCCAAGACCTTAATTTTTCTGTTATAGAAGGTCCAGAGGTTGAGAGTTCGTATAATAACTTTGATGCTTTAAATATTCCCGCTGATCATCCAGCTCGTGATATGTGGGACACTTTCTGGTTAAAAGATTTTGATAACTTATTATTAAGAACTCATACCAGTCCTATGCAAGTTCGTTATATGAGAGAGAATAAGCCACCTTTTCAGATTATAGTTCCTGGAAGAGTTTTTCGTTATGAAGCTACCGACGCTTCTCACGAGATTAACTTCTATCAGTTTGAGGGTTTGATGGTGGGTGATGATGTTTCCTTAGCTAACTTCAAATATGTGGTGGGGGAGTTTTTCAAAAAGTTTTTTAATAAAGAGGTTAAGATTCGTTTTCGTCCTAGTTACTTTCCTTTCACCGAACCCAGTGTTGAGGTAGATATTCAGATTCCTGGTAAAAAAGATTGGTTAGAAGTCATGGGTGCTGGTCTAGTTCATCCCAACGTGCTTAAGGCGGTGGGGTACAACCCCAAGCACTATCAAGGCTTTGCTTTTGGTGGGGGAGTTGATCGCTTAGCCATGCTTAAATATGGCATTGATGATGTCCGACTCTTTTATAATGGCGATGTAAGGTTTATTCAACAATTCTAATATGAAATTTAGTTATAAAGTTCTCAAAAAATTAGTACCTAAGATTGGTAAGCCGGCTGAGGTGGTGGAGCAATTAACCATGCATCTTTTTGAATCAGAGGTGATTGATAGCAAGACATTAGATATTGAGATCCTACCCAATCGATATTCGGATGCCGCTTCATACTGGGGTCTAGCCCAAGAGATTCAAGCTATCAACGGTCAGCAATCTGGCTGCCCAGTTATTAAATCTCCTAAGCCTACCGCAATCAAAAGCTTTGAGGTGTTGATCAAGGAGCCTAAGCTTTGTCGACGGATGGCAGCTCAGTACTTTACTGATGTGAAGATAGGGCCTTCTCCTCAGTGGTTGAAGGATGCTTTGGAGGCGGTTGGTCAACAATCTATCAACAATCTTGTGGATTTAACCAATTATGTCACCTTAGAAACTGGCCAACCGTTACACGCCTTTGATTTTGATAAGTTAGAGGGAGGTGTTTTGCAAATACGTTCTGCTAAGGATGGAGAAAAGGTTATCTCTTTAGAAAACAAAACCTATGAGTTAAATACTGATGATTTGGTTTTGGCTGATGCCAAGGAGGCTTTGGATGTAGCTGGTATTAAAGGGGGTCAGAAAGCAGAGATTGATGACAACACTAAAAATATTCTTTTGACGGCTGGTAATTTTGATGGGGTTGGTATCTATAAAACTTCTCGGAAGATTGGTATTGTGACTGACGCCTCAACTCGCTTCGCTCATCATATTAGTCCTGAGTTGGTTGAACGGGGAATAGGGAGGGCTTCAGAGCTGATTAAAGAGGTTTGTGAGGCTAAGGTAGGGACGCTCGTTGATGTCTATAATGACAAGCATAAGCCGGTAATATTAAAGTTTGATATTGATAAGTTTAATAAACTCTCAGGTTTAGATCTTAAAGAGAAGCAAGCTTTAGACACTCTCAAGAGGTTGGGTTTCTTTATTGAGGGTAACAAGGTAACCGCCCCTGCTATACGTACTGACATTGAAATATTTGAAGATCTGGTAGAGGAGGTAACTCGTCTACATGGTTATGAGAACTTAGAAGTCAAAGCTCCTCATTTAGCCTTACAATCTTCTGATCATGAAGATCAAATTCAATTGAAAGATAATGTTAGGAGTATTCTAACTGGTTTTGGCATGGATGAAGTTTATAACTACTCCTTCGTTCCAGAGCATTTTGATGAAGAAGCTCCTCAGTTAAAGAATCCTATCAGCAACCAGCTAACCAGTTTACGCTCTTCATTAGTATTTAATTTAGATAAGAATATTCAGGATAATCTGCGCTTTTTCAATAGAGTTTCTATTTTTGAGATTGGTAAGACTTTCTATAAGAAAAAAGAAGCGGTTAAGGAGCGTTTGATGTTAGCGATAGCTATTGGTGATATTAAGCAGGTGACCTTCTTCGAGCTCAAGGGCTTGGTAGGTGAGTTGTTAAATCATTTGGGTTTGGTTAATCACTTTATGAAAGAAGAGAAAGCAGATCGTCTCAGAATAGAGTCTGATCATCACGTCTTGGGTTATGTCTATCTACAGAACAAAGGTCAAGTATCCTTTGCGGAGATAGACTTAGATAGTTTACTGCCCCTTCTTCAAGGAGAATTATCTTATGAGCCTCTTTCTAAATATCCAGCTATTATGAGAGACATCTCTTTACTAGTTCCTCAGGAGATTCGTTTTGCTACCATTCTCTCTCTGATTCAGAAGACGGCTTCCAAAAAACTTCAAGATGTTGATTTAATAGATTTTTATGAGGACAAAAAGTTTTCTAAAGGTAACAGAAGCTTAACCTTGAGATTAGTCTTCTTAGACAAAAACAAGACTCTGACTGATAGAGAGGTTGATCAGGATATGAATAAAATTAGTGATATCTTAATTAATGAGTTGGGTGTGGATATTAGATAGTGGTATAATATATTTATGTTAAATAAAGCTGATGAAAGTGCTTTGGGTTTATGGGTCCTAACGGTCTTGTTACTAACTACCGCTATTATTACCCTTGGCTATCAAAGCGATCGACCTACTATTCAAGCCGCAGAATATGATCATATAGTTGTCTTCTCTTGTCCTAACGGCACAACTGGAGCTTTTGGTAATAGGGATGTAGGTAGAGGAATAGATATTGGTTGCTTTAATTATCGTGGCATAAAGGTGCCTGAGGGTGCCGCTACCTTTAATGCTTGTCGTAATACTGTTTGCGAATAATAGACTTTATTTATATACTAAAAAATAGAACCTTGTCACCACCCTTTAGAAAGGAGTTTTTATGGATTATAATGAGCCTCTTCTTGACGGCATAGGTAGTTCTTTAAATTTATTCAAAGCAGAAAAAGGTAAGGCCGTTGGATATGTTGGTCATTTTTCTACTCCAGAATTAGAAGAGCGTCTGAGCAAAGTCGAGCAATCACTGCAAGAGGTGATAGTTGAATTAGAATCCTTTGAAGACAATCCAGTAAGAGATCGTCTCTTAAAACGGATAGAAGCTAGTGGTCGTTATAGAATCAACCCTCCAACTATGGAAGTGCTCAAAGAAGAAGAAGCGGTTATGAGTCGCATTGCTGACTTGATTCGACAAAAGGCCATCTTAGTAGCTAGAAAAAATGACATTCTTTCTTGCATTAAGAGAAAAAAAGGCACAGTAGAAGAGATGATGAACTCTCATATGAAACAAATTAAGAATTTTAAACAGGTCAAGGGCCTGTAAGCCCCATTTTTATGGGGTTTTTTTAACTTTACTCTTGGTCATTTTTTTGTTAAAATAAAGGTAATTAAAGATGCCTGAAAAGAAAAAGAAAACTAAAGAGGCTAGTTATTCAGCCAAGGATATTTATGTTCTAGAGGGTCTAGATCCAGTTCGTAAACGACCAGGTATGTACATCGGTTCCACTGGAACCGATGGTCTTCATCACCTTGTTTGGGAGGTTGTGGATAACTCTGTAGACGAAGCTCTGGCTGGTTATGCTGATACTGTTACTATCGAACTTTTGCCCGATGATTTAGTTTCTGTTGCTGATAACGGACGAGGTATTCCAGTTGAAACACATAAACAGACTGGTAAGTCGGCTTTAGAAACTGTTATGACTACCCTACACGCGGGTGGTAAGTTTGGTGGTGACTCATACAAAATCTCCGGTGGTCTACATGGTGTGGGTGTCTCAGTAGTTAATGCCCTATCCACCTATGTCAGAGTTGAGGTTTGTCGAGGTGGTAATCTTTACGTTCAGGAGTATGAGCGTGGAGTACCTAAAAAGAATGTTAAAAAAGAAGGTAACTGCAATCAGTCTGGAACTAAGGTTATCTTCCAAGCTGATAAAGAGATTTTCTCTGAATTAGGGTATGACCGTAAGAAAATTCTTGATCACTTACGTCAGCAAGCTTATCTTACTAAGGGTATTAAGATTGAGGTTATTGATAAGAGAGAGGAAGAAGAGCTTTATTATTCCTTCTATTTTGATAATGGTATCAAATCTTTTATTAATCACCTTAGCGCTGAGGAGGATCCCCTACAGCTAGAGGCTTTTTATATTGATAGACAATCAACCGAAGATATCCAGGTTGAGGTAGCTTTCAAATATAGTAAAGATTTAGAAGCTAAAGAGCTGAGTTTTGCTAACAATATTTATACTCCTGATGGCGGGATGCATCTTACTGGTTTTAGATCAGCTCTAACTAGAGTTATTAATGAATACGGTCGAAGCAATAACTATTTTAAAGCTTCTGAAAATAATCTCACCGGTGACGATGTTCGTGAAGGTCTTATCGTCATCGTCTCAGTTAAGCTCTTTGAACCTCAGTTTGAGGGTCAGACCAAGGCGAAGTTAGGCAATCCTGAAGCTCGAACAGCAGTGGAGAGTATAGTTGGCGAATCTTTGAAGGAGTTCTTAGAGAGAAACTCTAGTGAAGCTCGACGTATTCTAGAGAAGTGTTTAATTGCTGCTAAGGCAAGAAAAGCTGCTAAAGCAGCTAAAGAAACGGTGATGCGTAAAGGCATGCTTGAAGGTTTAAGTCTGCCAGGTAAGTTAGCTGACTGTTCTAGTCGTAAACCCGAAGAATCAGAGCTATTCATCGTGGAGGGTGACTCTGCTGGTGGTTCCAGTAAAATGGGCCGAGACAGAAGGACTCAAGCTATTCTGCCTTTGAAGGGTAAGATTTTAAATGTTGAGAAGGCTCGTTTAGATAAAATGCTTGTTAATCAGGAGATTAAGTCGTTAGTGGTTGCTTTAGGAACAGCTATAGCTGACTCTTTTGACATCTCCAAGATCAGATATCATAAGGTTGTAATCATGACCGACGCCGATGTTGATGGTGCTCACATCAGAACCTTGCTTTTAACTCTCTTCTACCGTTACTTCCCGGAAGTGATTAATAAAGGTTATTTGTACATTGCCCAACCCCCTCTTTATCAAGTTAGTAAAGGTAGGGAGTCCATCTACGCTTATAACGATGAAGAAAAAGATAAACTAGTTAAACAAATGAGTAAAGGTGATGATACTAAGGGTATTAATATTCAGCGCTATAAGGGTCTTGGAGAGATGAATCCTGATCAATTATGGGATACCACCCTTAATCCAGAGCATCGATCAATGAAACAGGTGATTGTTGCTGATGCTAGTGAGGCTGATAGATTATTCGATATTCTGATGGGTAGTGTGGTAGCGCCGCGCAAACACTTTATTCAAACTCACGCTCTCAATGTTAAAAACCTTGACATTTAAGGAAAAAAGTAGATAATTTAACTGCTATGCAACGTCTTAAATTATTCATTCAAGAATCAAGACAAGAATTTAAAAGAGTCAATTGGCCAACTTATAAAGAGACAACCCGTCTTACTATAATAGTCATCTTCATGTCTCTTTTGACAGCTGCCTTTTTAGGCGTATTTGATATGCTGTTTCTCTACGGACTAGATTCTCTGTTGTTACGATAACATTATGAGCGAACAAGATAATAAACAAGATAAACAGCAGGACAATAAAGCTGTTGCACCTGGCACAGAAATCAAGCCTACCGCTCATTGGTATGCTGTTCATACTTATTCTGGTTACGAAGATGCGGTAGCTCGTTATCTTGAACAACGAGTTGAATCCCTAGCAATGCAAGACCGCATTATGGATGTTATTGTTCCTAAAGAAAAGAAGATCAAGATCAAGAATGGTAAAAGACGTAGCGTTGAAGAAAAAATCTATCCCGGTTATGTTCTTGTAAAGATGATCATGACTGAAGACACTTGGTATGTAGTTAGAAATACCCCTCGAGTTACTCGTTTTGTGGGTGCTGAAACTACCAAGCCAGAATCTCTTTCTGAGAGTGAGGTGGAAATGATCATGTCTCGCATGAATCAGGATGAGACTAGTTTCAAGATTGATCTTAAAGAAGGCGAGTTGGTTAAAATCATTGATGGACCTTTCAAAGATTATGATGGTAAGGTCTCAGAGATTGACGAAGACAAAGGAAAGGTTAAAGTATTGGTACAAGTTTTTGGCCGTGATACAGCGGTTGAGCTTGATTCCTTACAAGTACAAAAAATTTAAATATGGCAAAGAAAGTAAAATCATTATTAAAACTTCAGATTCGTGGCGGTCAAGCAAATCCTGCTCCACCAGTTGGTCCTGCTCTAGGACAGCACGGTGTTAACATACAGGATTTTGTTACTCGCTTTAATGACGCTACCAAAGAAATGGCTGGCGATGTCATTCCTACCGAAATCTCTATTTATGAAGATCGAAGTTTTGATTTCAAATTAAAGACCCCACCAGCTGCCGACTTATTGAAAAAAGCCGCTGGCATTTCTAAAGGTTCTGCAGTGGGAGCAAAAAAGAATGTTGGCAAGGTAACTCAAGCTGATCTAAAGGCTATTGCAGAAAGAAAGATGGCAGACCTTAACGCTTATAACATAGACGCAGCTGCCAAGATTATTGCTGGTACCGCTAAGAACATGGGTATTGAGGTGGTTGATTAAGATTCAATAAATAGAAGTTTAAAAAGATCTTTTAGAAGGTCTTTTTAAATTGACAAAATATAAAAATACAGTATAATAATCATGTTAAAACTCCTGTCAGGGGTTTACAGCTCTTTGTTGTAAAGGACTCTAAAAAATGAATGAAGAAGAATTTGTTGCCTTTGTTGAAACAGTTAACCTAAGTGCTAACGAAGAAGTCTATCTGCGTGTCAAGTTTGATCTTAGATACGATAAAGAAAAATGGGAAGAGTTTCAGTCACAGCACCAGGTTTTTAAGAACCCCACTATATGGGCGGCTTTAAGAAAGCTTCCTGATCTTGGAGCTAAAAAAAAGACAGAGAGACCGTCTGCCTAATAATTACTTTAGGAGACTTTACCGCAATTGTTTCTACAATCGCGGTTTTTTATTGAGAAAATAACGGAACTTTGCTTTAATAAAGCCATGCCCACTACTTATAAACCAACTATTGGTCTAGAGATTCATGCCGAGCTTAAAACTCAGACCAAGATGTTCTGTGATTGTTTGAATGATGCTAGTGAAAAACATCCTAATGTTAATATCTGTTCTATCTGTACAGGTCATCCTGGCACATTACCCACTATCAACAAGCAAGCTGTGGAATATGTTCTCAAAGTTGGTTTAGCTTTAGGAGGTGAAACTTTTGCTACTCAACAATCAAAATTTGATCGAAAGAACTATTTCTACCCCGACCTTACTAAAGGTTACCAAATCTCTCAATATGACCAGCCTCTAATTACCGGTGGTGAGTTAAATAACGTTCAATTAACTCGTATTCATTTAGAAGAAGATGCTGGCCGTCTTAGTCACACCAAAGATTTCAGTCTCGTTGATTACAACCGTGCTGGCGTACCTTTGATGGAGTTGGTAACTGAGCCTGATATCAAGTCAGCCTCAGAAGCAGCTAGTTTTGCTAAAGAGCTTCAGCTATTACTCCGCTACTTAGGCGTTTCTGATGCTGACATGGAAAAGGGTCACATGCGTTTGGAAGCTAACATATCTTTAAATATGGGCACCAAGGTAGAGGTGAAGAATATTAACTCTTTCAAAGCCATGGAGGAGGCTATTAAATATGAACTAGTTCGTCAAGAAAAGTTACTGAAAGCTAACAAGAAGGTGGTTCATGAGACTAGGGGATGGAACGAAGCTAAAAAAATTACCGTTTCTCAACGAAGTAAAGAAGAGGCTCAAGAGTATCGTTATTTTCCAGAACCCGACTTACCACCCTTTGATGAAAAAGCTTTTAATCTTCAGACTCTTAAAACCAACGTTCCCGAACTACCTAAGGATAAGCGAGAGCGTTTTAAAAAAGAATATAGCCTAACTAGTAAGCAGGCTGATGTTTTGGTGCAAGACATGACTTTTGCTAGCTATTTTGAAGAAGCGGCTTCTGAATTAGGAGACATAAAAAAGATAAAACCTCTTTTCAACTACTTCACTTCTGATGTTTGGGGTCTAATGAAAAAAGAGGGTGTTGGTATTAATGAGCTCAATATCAGTCCTGCTCACTTAGCCCACGTTGTTAAAATCGTGTCT